>ENA-OPRR01001132-OPRR01001132.1-human-gut-metagenome-genome-assembly--contig:-NODE-1132-length-24083-cov-3.362119_pt1 | contig 24083 bp, 19 predicted proteins | sample MGYA00241796_ERZ501883 | MGnify/ENA primary metagenome ERZ501883 (study PRJEB25962, sample SAMEA2042406) | human gut metagenome | biome: human gut; feature: human-associated habitat; material: faeces...
AGCCGGCTGCTGTAAAGTCAACAGGAACCGGACATTCCTCTGTCACAATAAGTCCGCAGTCTACCGTAATTGACGGAGCGGGGAAGGTTACAGCATTTCCTTCTGTATCACAGATACGGAAACCTGCACCTACCAGTTTTTCGCCAGACTCATCATCTGTCTTAAAAATAGTTACTTTACCTTTTATTGGCTGATCCATGAAACCAACACCTGCTTCATTTTCCACCATCACAACTTCTTTGTCATTCACAATGGATACTGTGTATACATTTTCATCTAACAAGAATCCTTCTGGAGCAGCCTTTTCTTTTACAAAGTAATTTCCATAGAGAAGTCCTGTCATTTCATAGATACCCTCATTGATTTCTGTAAGAGTTCCAAGGCATTCATCCTTTTCCGCATCAAATGCACCGTCTTTGTCGGTATCAGCAAATACTTCAAATACCGCACCTGTCAATTTATTGTCTGGATATTCTGCATCCACTTTGGTAAGCTGAACACTTCCTACAATAAGATAGTTGATTGCTTTGATGCCGATTACCTGTGTATCATAAGTTACGGACACAAAATGTCTTGCATCAGACTTCACATATCCTTCTGGTGCTTCCAGTTCCACAACTACATAATCGCCAAATGGAACATTTTCAAATTTAAACGCATCATTTTCATCGGATACCACAGTTAGATAAGCATTTTCTTTTGTATATTCCTGTTCCCATTCATTGAACAGACCAAATGCTGCACCTGCAAGACCTTTCTCTTCTCAATTCATTTATAATATCCTAATCAAAAATTATACAAAATTATATCCATAATAGAAACAAGCGCTTAGTTTCAATGTACGTTAAACTCTCCCCAAAACTAAACGCTTGCAATAATTTTACTATCCAAGTAGATATTAACCTTCTATCTTTTACATCCTATTTCTAATTCGTAACAATTGTACAATAATACTTATAGTCTCCCACTAAAATTCTATAAGCTGAAGTATTAAAATCCGATTTCCACTTATATATACATGGGGCGATTTTTTTTAAAAATACTTTTTTTTCTACATAGCAGTCTTCATATCTACTTTCTTTAAAAACTTCTGGTTGTTTTATTCCTGCATAAAACATATAAATATTTCTCGACTCACCATTATGCCTATTTGTTCTTCCTAGATTGTATTGTTGATTAAAATCATCAACTTTCATTTTTGTTAACATCCCATCTCTCATAAAAACCACTGGGCTAGTATAGATAATGAGAAAGAATGCAACAAAAATAGTTACGATAGTAATCTTAAATAATTTCGTTTTCCTTTTTTTCATCAAGAACCTCTTTAAGAAAATTTAATCACAATATATGTACTAGAAGGAGTAACTGGAATATCATTCCATTTTTCATTATACCTATCATTTTAACAATTCCTCAATATCTTGGTCATTTTCATCAAGGTGTAATTTTTTTCTCCAACTATCTACCAGATTATCAACCTCAACTTCTATGCTTTCAAACCGCCTATTCACTTCATCTATGACATCATACCTATCTTTACAAAATTCTAAAGCAACTTGATAGGGCATCCAAATTCGAGGCTTCAAGCATTCAAATGATTCTATCAATTGATTTCTAGTCTTATTACTATATCGATACAAATTCAAAAAAACATTCGTATCAAAAACAAATGTAGCTGTATTCCATAAATCATTTTTTTCTTCACTACTATATTCTATATACTCTTTAATAGCATTTCTCATGATATTCCCCCAACTTGACATTATTGAATACTTTTCACAAAAAAATAGCGGGTAATCTGTGCTAAGACCATCCGCTATATAAAGACTTCACTAATCACTTATTCTTCTATTGTTTCTTCTTCAAATGGCGGCAATTCTAACGCTGGCATTCCATACGCTTCTGTAACTTTTTTAACTGTTTTTCGTAACTCTGTTAATGCAACTGGGAAACATAATGTTTTAACATCATCTTCTTTAATTTCAATATTTTTTCCTGTTCTTTCTATTTCAAAAGTAGAAAGTGTATCTAATGTCAAATAAAACCTTTCTTCTGGACTTCCTAAATTCAATTTTAATTGAACAGCCACATACTTACTATTTTCAAAATCTTTCGGAACTAAAACTCCGCCTTCCACGCCAACCTCTATATTATTTTTCTTTTCTTTTTCTCTATTTTCAATAAAAGAGGCTTCTCTTACATGATGTTTTTTCAATTTAAAATTATTCATAACCTCACCTCACTACGCTAAAAGCACTTTTTGTTGATGTACTTTTTCCGTTCTGTACTGCATCATATCTAAATCCACTGGAAGATCATCATCTGTTAGCAACACACTATGTCCTTTATAATGAAAGGCAACAAATCTACTAATTCTTGGCTTGATTAAATATTCAATATTTACATTTTGTTGCTTAAATAAAGCAATCTCTTCCACATATTCTCCCTCTTCTGCTTCCATATACTCGCCAGCAGTAGGTAATAAATTATCAGGTACATCGTTTCCTTTCACTATCTTATACTCTGTTTCTTTTCCATTATACTCAATAATAATTTTATTTTCTGTAATATTCAAAAAAGCATCTCGAATAGTAATTTTATTCTCCAGAAGATCAATTAAATTATCATATGTTGTTTTACTTCCTATCCATTCTACTTTTTCAGCACTTACCAGACAACAAATGAACAAATACAAATCTCCTTTATTTTTACATGTAAACATTACTGGATACTTACTTTCAAAAAGAATTGTATCCAAAACAATATTAGAAAACTCTGGAATTTTTCTGAATACATTTTCAATCTTCATTTTCTATCACCTCAAATTCTTTATGTGGTTCTGCATCTGCATATAACCACCAATCCACATGAGAGCCTTTATATTTTATGCCCAAATTTTTCTTCCATTCTTTTGTTTCTAAACAAATTCCATGCATTGGCTTTGTAATTCCCTTCGCTATTACGAATGGAACTCCATAGCGACTATCCATTTTCATAAACCTTTTTACATCTTTAAACTTCAGATAAGTAGATAATGAATATTCCTGTGGATCTGTTGCATCACCATTTATACTAATTTTATATCCGTTTTCTTCATAACTATTCAAAAAAGATTCCTTATCTACTCTACCTGTTGCACACGCTCGATACACTTCTAATTCTTGCTCTCGTGCCCATTCAGGTATTTCAAAATTTTCAAAATATGAAGGGAACTTTTTCTCTGCTTGTTTTTTATTCATCATATCACTCAATTCATCTAAACTGTATTATATTCTATTTATACCTACTTTATCACATTTTTATCATACCATATCTAAAAATCTTTTTCTAGCATTAGTATGAAAAACAAAAGGGGCATTCTCTTCCCCATCAGTTATGTATGTGGCGCCAGTCCTCTGACACCACATCTCTCACCTCTCCAGAACCCTACACTTTGTTTCTACCACTTCCACACTTTCATCCGGTTCCACGTCTAAAATCGGATGTTCTTTCTTATCCATATCAAGCATTGCATTTAATTCCCCTAATCTTGCAGTTTTCTGTTGTAACTCTTCTTCCTGCGCAAAGGGTTTCTGCACCTCTAGTTTCGCTGTTTCAAGTTGTTCCTTTAGCGTTTCCAATCGCTCCTGACAATGCAAGAGCCGATCTGGTATCTTCTCAATCTCATTATCAATACGTGTAATATTTCCATAGATATCAGTTCCAAGCGCTACCGGATAACTTCTCTGTCCTTTCAATTCCACAACAAATTCTTTTGAAAATGTATTATAAGAAAGTTCCATCCCAAATCCGCGATATGCTCCAAGTGCAATCGGCTCCGGAGATTTCATTGCTTTGCATGCCGCAATCAATGCCTGTCCCGCCTCTTTTTTATCTGCATATAACGTTCCCTGTATCTGCATAGGTGGAAAAGTCTCCCTGTCTCTCGGTGTCTGCTCTTTTACATGTGCTAGGTCTTCCTTATATTCTGCAATCCACTTTTTCTGCTGTTTAATCTGCTGTGGAAAATACGTCATCACTTTATCTTCCATTTCATACTTTTGGCTCAGATAACTCTGCTTTAAAAGCTGTAACTTCGACACCTGAATATCCAAATCCATCTTTTCTTTGATAAACGGATTCCCGGCAGCAAGCGCTTTGATTTCCGCATAAGACAATGCTGTTGCGTCCACATCCTCTACTGCCCTTACCGGATTTTTTGAGGTCATGATCTGACTGATAATCTTCTGTTTATTCTCAATGACCTGATAGAGATACGCATCAAAGGTTCCTTCCGTTACATAACGGATAATATCCACCTTCTTATTTTTATTTCCCTGACGGACCGTTCTCCCGGCTCTCTGCTCCAAGTCACGAGGACGCCACGGACAATCTAGATCATGACTGGCAATAATCAAATCTTGCACGTTCGTCCCGGCGCCCATCTTAAAGGTGCTGCCCATTAAAATACGAACATCCCCTTTCCTCACTTTTCCAAACAGTTCTTTTTTTCGGACTTCCGTATTTGCATCGTGGATGAATTGAATCTCTTTCTCCGGAACTCCTTTTGAAACTAACTTATCCCGCACATCATTGTACACACTGAAACTTCCATCTTTTTTCGGCGTAGACAAGTCACAAAATAATAATTGTGTCAGTTTATCTTCTTTCGTATCATACCAAAACCGATACACTTCATCGACACAGGCATTAACCTTACTACCATCATCATCCGGAAGCATTTCATTAACAAGCCGCTGATCTAACGCCAGTTTTCTTCCTTCATTCGTAATCAAAAGCATATTGTCTTCTGTCGGATTGACCATACCGTTTCGCACTCTCTCCGCCCGTTCTCCTAATTCTGTTACCATTTCCTTTTGCATATCACTTGGCTTTACGCTGATGACCCGGTATTCTGCCTCCGGCACCGGAAGATTCAGCATATCGGCAGTTTGAATATCTGCCACCTCGCGAAACATCATCATCAATTCCGGCAAGTTATAAAATTTCGCAAATCTCGTCTTCAAACGGTATCCTGTTCCCTCCGGGGCAAGTTCAATTGCAGTAACCGTCTCCCCAAAGGTAGATGCCCACGCATCAAAGAACTGTAAATTGTGTTCCACCAACGTGTTGTACTGTAAATAACGCTGCATCGTATATAACTCTACCATTGAATTACTGATCGGTGTTCCTGTGGCAAAAATAACTCCTCGTCCTCCAGTCACTTCATCCATATACCTTGTTTTCATAAACATATCTGAAGATTTCTGTGCTTCTGTCTGTGCAATTCCACCCACATTTCTCATCTTGGTATAAAGATACAGGTTCTTATATGAATCCGCTTCATCCACAAATAAACGGTCAATTCCAAGTTCTTCAAAACAGATTACATCATCCTTTTTACTCTGATCATTCAGCCTTTTCAACTTTACCTCTAACATTTTCTTTATTCTTTCCAGTCGTTTGACCGTAATCCGATTTCCCCTTTCCCTTCCTGCCTCCTTGATTCCCTGTACAGTTTCCTGAATCTGTTCCTGTAACATGCGACATTGTCGTTCCACGCTTAACGGGATTCTTTCAAATTGAGAATGTCCGATAATGACTGCATCAATCTCACTGGTAGCAATTCTCGCACAAAATTTCTTTCTGTTTTTCATTTCAAAATCTTTTTTCGTTGCCACTAACAAATTCGCAGATGGATACAATTGCAGCCATTCTGCCGCAAACTGATCAATAATATGATTCGGTACAACAATCATTGACTTGTTACATAATCCCAAACGTTTACTCTCCATTGCGGCAGCAACCATCGTATACGTTTTTCCTGCACCCACCACATAAGCAAGCAGTGTATTTTCACCATAAATAATCCTAGCAACTCCGTTTTTCTGGTGTTGACGCAACTGAATCTCTGGGTTCATTCCATAAAAGTTCAGATGACTTCCATCGTATTCTCTCGGACGAATGGCATTAAACTTCTCATTATAATATGCAGTCAATCGTTGACGTCGTTCCGGTTCTTTCCAGATCCAGTTAAGGAACTCCTGCTTAATTAAATCCTGTTTGCCCTGTGCTATGGCGGTTTCTTTTTTATTGAGGATAGGTTTCTTCCTTCCCTCCTCGTCTTCCACATAGTCGTATACTCGAACATCCCTCAGATTCAATGTATCTTCTAAAATCCGATAGGCATTTACCCGATGCGTTCCATAGGTATTGTTTGCCTTTACATTTCCCTTATCAATGCTTTTCCCTTCGATATACCACTCTCCGGTTACATGAACAAACCGCACATTCATTTTCCATTGACAATAATTCGGTGTCTGCAACAATTCAAACATAAAGTCTTTGATATCTTCCGGCGGTATCCATGTTGCTCCAAGTCGGACATTGATCTCAGACGCACTCAGGTCTTTGGGTTGTACCCGCTTTAACGCCTCTACATTTGGTCGATACAGTTCTGAACTCTCAGCGGCAAGCATTGCTTCTTTTAGCTTTTCCCTTACATTTCCGGATAAATACTCATCTTCCGATGCAAACTTCGGCTCTTTTCCCGTCAGATCCGGAAGACGGAAAATCACGCCCTCCAGTTCCTTTTCAATCTCCTCTGCGCTCTTTCCAGTCAAGGTGCACATATATTCCATATCCACACGCGCATGTTCTGACAACGATAAAGACAAGGCTTCACTGGCTGTATCTACCCGTGTAACGGTTTGATGCGGCTTGATTGTCCGCTTGGTAAACATATCTGCTTTCCGTTCTAATGTTCCATCCTCTGCTACAATTTCAAGGGAACACAAAAGCGGATAACTGCTATCCTCTGAAAACACAAGGCTGTTTGCCCTAGAATTTAATAACCCGTATCTGCTTTGAAACTGATCATATAAGTGATTCAGTTTCTTTTGCTGCTCTGCAATGACTTCATCCGAATATTCTTCCATCTGATATGCAATCAGTTCCCTCACACAATCTCGGATGGCTATCATACCTTTTACTCGATTTTCTCCGGTCACAGACAATTCCACCAGTCGCATCCGGCTGTTTTCCCGGTAATAAATCTTCCCATCTCGTAACGCATAAGAAAAGTTTGCCACATCCGGTTCTGCCGGAATCGAATGTTCTTCTGTCTCTACCAGTTCTTCTACTTCATACTCCTTAATCTGTGCAGAAATATTTTGGATGGCTCCTGAAAGCAACGCCTCTAAATCTGCACCCTCAAATGGTTTACAGACAAGCTGCGGTCCATATGCTCCAGATACAATCTCAAGTTTTCCCAAAACCATCTCTGGGTGTTCCTGAAAATACGGATTGATACTGACAGTTCTAGTTCTAGTTTCTCCATTTTCATTCGTAAAATCATTTCTCTGAAGAACATTCGCCTCCACCCATGACGGAAATTCCGTACTTCGGGGAGTTTCCTTTTTCTGCAAAAACAATATATCCGTGTTAACGATAGTTCCTGCATTTTCCAAAAAAGTATTGTTCGGGAGACGAATCGCTCCCAACAGATCACATCGCTCTGCTATATACTTCCGCACTCGGTTATCCCGTTTATCCATCGTACCGCCACTGATTCCGTTGGATGTTACCAGTGCCAGAACACCTCCCGGTCTTACTTTATCAATGGACTTTGCAATAAAGTAATCATGAATCAAAAAATTCAAGGAATCATACCGTTTATCTGAAACTTCATAATTGGCAAAAGGTACATTTCCAATGACCACATCAAAAAAACTATCCGGCAGGTTCGTCTCTTCATATCCCTGTATCGCAATCGCAGATTTCTGATACAACTGCCTCGCAATTCTTCCAGAAATAGAGTCAATTTCCACTCCGTAGATTTTACAATCAGATAAACGCTCCGGTTTCATCCCGATAAAATTTCCAATCCCACAAGACGGTTCCAAAATGTTTCCGGATTGTAATCCCATATTCTCTAATGCCTGATAGATCGAACGGATCACAATCGGCGGCGTGTAAAAAGCCGTCATCGTAGATTCCCTTGCCGACTTATATTCCTCTTCCGTCAAAATACTTTTAAGTTCCACATATTCATGGCTCCATGCGGAAACAGACTCATCAAATACATCCGACAATCCTCCCCATCCTACATAACCGGACAAAACCTGTTGCTCTTCTTTCGTTGCATAGCGATTCTCCGCTTCACATTGTTTCAACACCTGAATTGCTTTCACATTTGCCTGAAACTTTTCTCTTGCTGTTCCCTTGCCAAGTACATCGTCTATAATCTGAAACTGGAGGCGTTGAGATTGTGGAATCTCAGGATGAAGATCAAAAGAATCTGTTCGTCTTGGCATGGGTTTTTCCCATGCCGGAGATAAGTCCTGAGCGTTTTCTTTTTCGGCTGGTAAGTCCAGTTCTTGCAAAGACACCTCTTCTGTCTCTTGGAAACGTTCTTTTTCAAGTACCTGCTGCGGGAATTCTTGCTCCTCTATCACTTCTGTCTGAAGTTTTTCTTTTATTTCTCCCGTTTGCACTTTTCTCTTTTTCAAAGAATCATTTGCCGGATTTTCCCGCAGTTTCCGCTCAAACTCTTCCCTTGACATTTCCTCTGTGAAAATCGGATATTTCTGATTCCGCAGACGAACCATATCCTCAGAAATCGAAAGAATCTCATATTCATCCACTCCGATATATACAAGCGTATCCACCTGAAACTCATAGGATTGTTCCTGATTCTGCTCTGAATATTCTGTGTTCTCTTCCGTTTTCTCCGGTTCTTCCTCCATATACTCAGGGGATGAAAATCCTTCTGATACAGGACGTGGCGAAGTTCCTTTTTCGACTGGTATCGGTGTGAACAGACTGAAAACACCATCTCGGAATTCGCACAAGTCCCGGTATGTCTTCTGCATAGACACATACTTTCGGTCAAAATCTGCGGTATTCGCAAGAACAACGGACATTTCTTCCGTCAACTGTTCCACACGTTTTTTATCTTCAAGCTGTGGTCGGATTTGTCTGATTGCTTCCTCATATACTGCTCCACGCTCATATGGTCGTATCACCTGTTCCGGCTGATCGGAATAAAACTGATAGATTTCTCTGGTAAGTATGTGTTTCTCATATTCTGGAAGATACTCCAACTCTTTCGCTGTCATATACCGATTAGCTTCAATCAGTTCTTCAATCCGTTTCGCCACCTGCGACCATTTCAATAAAAGTTGCGGTGTTCCCTCCTGATATCCTCTTCTCAGCCTTAAGCCTTTGCTACTATGCTCTTCGCTGATTTCTGTTCCGCTCAAAATTGGAGAACGTCCGCCCATTCCATACTCTTTCTTCAGAAACTCTTCTTGTTCTTTCCGACCATGCCCCTGCAAGAAATAAGAATAAATGCGAAATTTCCCATGCTGGAAGCCACTTCCGCTTCGCAGCACATAATCTATCAGTTCCTGAGAAAAAGAAAAAGCAGAGGTCTTTTCCTCTGCCAAATCTTGTAAAAACTCTAATTGTCCATCAACAGTTCGTAAAAGTTCTGCCTGCTCCCGTAATTCTCCCAACAGACGCATTCCCTCAAAATAATCTGCAATCACTCCCCAGTCATAATAGCTTTGTGCAGTACGGGAAGAAAAGCTCCCTTCCCAAAGGTGTAAAACATTCTGATAGGTCTTGTAACCAACTGTTCTTCCATCTTGAAGTGTCAGCTCTGTCGGTCCATTGTTAAAAATACTCTTGATATAATCTCTGCGTTTTTCTCTGTCTTCTTCTCTTTCAAAAAATGCACGAATTTCTGCTTTTCCTGCCTTCAAATGCGGCGTGATCAGCAAAAGCTCTTTGATATCTTTATCCCGATGGAAAAATGGAAGACTTTTATCTTCCCAGCCTCTGTCATACCACTCTAACGGTTGATCAGTTCCGCCCTCATGATCTCTTCCGCTGACTGCCGGATGTTGTTCACCATTCCTATCCATTGCATCGGATTGTTGGCTTTCAACTCTTCCGTCACGTTCTGTGCTTTCATCATCTCTGTTACCAACTGTTCCATTCTGCTCTGTGCTGTTTCTTGTGTCTCTTTTAAGTGCTGGCTCAGTTTCCCTTGCGTCAGAAGATTCAGGTATATTCCGTAACGGTGTTCTTTCAGATAATTCAGACGAAGGGAGCCATATTTCCCAAGGTGTACTTCCGGTTCGTCCGGTACGGTCAAATTCGGTAACAGGTAATCGCCCCGCCTGCTGTATGTCACGCTTCTCATGTACAAAACTCCTTTCTGTTTCGGTTGTTTCTCTGTCTTTTTCTTCAGTATAAGAAACGTTTTCTGCTTGCGCAAATGTGCGACTGTTCCGTTTCTGTTCTTGTTGTAGTTTTCGGATGGTGTCGGATATTTCTGCTAATGCCATCTCCGCCACATCACTTGTAGCACTTCCAAACAGGTTGACAAGTTCCGGTGTATGAAAATCCCGGATATTACGAAATTCTTCTTTTTCCAAATATATCTCGGGATCAATCCCACATCGTACCATTAACATGTAGGCAATACTATTTGCCAACAGGTTTCTTGTTTCCACCTCTACACTATGCTCATCCAGTTCTTCTAAAAAACTGTCTTGTCTGTATGCAAGAATATCCGGCATATAGTCCAACAGGTTATCTTCCGCCGCATGTTGTGCTGCCTGTAAAATAACTTCTGCAAATCCCGTCACATCCTCCGATACCCGAAACGTATTCCGAAGAGTTTCCTTAACCGCCTCCCTGTTTTCTTCCGTAATCTCCCACAAAGGCACGGGACGAACCAACCGCTTGTATCTCCCTTCTGACGTATCTGTTACATCAAAATAATATTTTAGCTTTACGGTACTTCCGCTTTTGTCAAATACCGCAATGGCTTTAGAATCATACTTTACCCACCTCCCAAACTTCCGATTCCAGTCTTCCATTCCAAGAACCGCGGATGCCTCCGGTCTCTGTAAATGGACAAGAAGCTGTTCATCAAAGGGCAGTCGAAAATTCCGGCAAGCAGAATCCAAAAAAAGAAGCCAATGTTCTTCGGTTGCTGTCACTTCTTTGATTCCCTCTGCATATAATTCTGTAATCAAATCATATTTCTTCGCCACAGCTCTGCCCTACCTTTCCCTGTCCTTTTCTCTTTTTAGAGGATATCTCTTTATAAATTCTTGAAGTGTGCGGCAGTCACCTCCGTCATATTCCCAATCCATCTCTGGATCAATATCCAAATATCCATCTGCTGGCAGTCGAATCGGTTCACGAGTTAAGATACTTCCAAAATGATTTACTAAAATCCCTCTGGCAATCTGTACCGGATTGCCCCAACCTTCATCATCATGCTGAACTTCATACAGATACAATCCTTTCGGTATCGTTCCTCTATCAAGACGCATATCATGAAACAATGCTGGTTTTCCCAATACACGAATTTCTTGATACGTTTCTGCTCTTGCATCATAGCGCGCCATTTCAAACACCTCTCTCTTGTTACTTAATCTTCTGTTTTCTGTTCCTTGTATTTTCCCGATAAAAAACTAAAAACCTTATTCGCTTTTACTGATTTTTGAATCTCATTGATCAGACCAATTTCTGCCACCGTAATTCCGGGTAACGATAGGATTTCATCCATTGTCATTGCAAGAACTGCTTTTTCTGTATCAAATCCCTCGCTGATTAATTTAGACAGGCATTTTACTACCTTCTGATTGATTTGTGCCATATGCAAATCACCTCCCTACATTCAAACAGGGGCAGATTACTCCACCCCCTGACATATTCTCCTGCGTCTACTTCCTATTTTTTCTTACAGTTTCTTCTTCGTTTCCAAATAGAAAATCCTGCCATACTTGCTGCAGAAATACTCGCTATAATCACCCACAACATAGTTCGATTGTGGTCTCCTGTTTTCGGTACATCTGATTTCGGTGTTTCCGGTTTTGGTGGTAACTCTTTTTCCACAACCTTTACTGTCTGTCCCTGATCTTCCAGATCTTCATGTGTACTCACTTCACTCTCTCCTTCTTTGCTCACAAGATACAACTTTTCAAACACAACCAGTTCCTTCCCTGCAAGTCCTGTTCCGTCGAATGTAAAATTCACATCTACCGTTCCCTTTGCTTCTTTTGTCTCAAAAACGGTTTCTCCTGTTACCGGCTTGTCCTGAATCAACAATTCCTTTCCTGTTGTTTTATCCATAATCACGCCTGCCACTTTATATTTTTTCCCTATTTCTAGATTCTCGTAAGCTACCGTGTCCACAATCGTCATCTTCTCAGATTCCATAATTTCCTGATCTCCGTCTGTACTATCTTTCGCTGTTGTATGAATCTGCGGAAAATAAATGGTCTGGTCTTCATCGGAAATATCCGCGTGTACAGCCAATTTCAAATCTTCCTGATACAGTTCTTCAAACACAACCACGGTTTTTCCTTTCAAAGAAACACCATCAAACGTGAATGTCACTTTTACGGTTCCCTTGCTTTTTTTCGCTTTGAATATTTTCTCTGCTGTCACAGGTTTCCCATCAATCAAAATTGGTTCCCCTGTTTTCTGATCCATCAGCGTTCCGATCAACTGATATTCCTGCCCCTTCTTCAAGCCCTCATATTCCACGGTATCCACAATCGTCACCTTTTCATCCGGTTTGGAAATATGAGACTCTGTTTCTTGATCCAACGCAGTTGTCCCGATTTCAATCTTATCATCAGTCAATGTCCCAAGAGGTACGGTAACGGAATCCTTATAAATCGTCACTTCAATTTTTAAAAGATTCATCCCTTCATTTGCTTCGCATCTCTCTTCTTCCAACAGATAGGTATCATATGGAAGTGCCCCTCTGTTGTCATCCACCGGTCCACTTCCAAACCAAATTCCATCAGAAGAGGATTCTCCTCTATTCGTATTCTGTGAATGTTTTACCCAATCGGAAGATGTGCTGGCATATCCATTTTTGTCTGTCACGATAATATGGCTCTCACCAGTTGTCTTTGAGGTGATTGTAAATGGAACATTTGCAAGTCGGTTCTGTTCCCCATCTCCAACTTTCACAAATTCCAAATCTCCACGATACACCTGTTCCGGAATCGATGCTGTCTGATAACAGGAAACTGTCTCTGCTTTTCTATCCCCGGTAATCTTCTGAACAAAAATCTCTGAATTGATCAGATAACCTTCTGGCGCCTTTGTCTCCTGCACTGTTACTGTTCCAAGCGGCAGACACGGAGTTGTTCCGTCCATCTGATAATAAAATTCATCACCAGAAACAAAATATTCTTTTGTAAATTTTACTTTCCCTTCCTGATCTGTCTGAAATACCCACATTCTTTCCGCTGTCTTTCCGGCTTCTTCCGGATTACTGTCCATCTGCTCTTTAAAGAATTTCACTGTAAACTCTGCATGTTCCAAAGATGCAGCTCCTTGCGATTCCTTCTTCTGTGTCTCAGAATCTATTTTCTGAAGTACAATGTCCATCGGGTTGTTTTGTGGAACTTCCTGCACTTTTAACGTCGCAGTTACATCTGACTCCACTGTCACATCATATCCATTTGTATCAACCGCAAATCCCGGACTTGCTTCGATTTCACGCACTGTATAACTGCCCTCTTCTAACTCCCCAGATTTTGCATATCCATTCTCACCCGTTGTAAGCACTGCAATCTGCGTCTCTCTCTGATAAATGCCATACTTTGCACCTTTCAGACTATAATTTCGATTTCCTTCTGAAAGACTGCCATTTGCTGTACTCTTATACAACTCAATCCAGCCATACGGTTTTTCATACCAGCTTCCTGCAATCGTTTGATGATTTTCTACTGGAAGGATAAACGCTCGAAAGGTCTGGGGCGGAGCAGGTAAAGAGTCAATGACCTTAACCACTTCTTTTGCCTTTGCAACATAATTAGCCGGCGCACCATAAAATGCACCTCCCTTATCATTATAGTTATCAAAAATATAAGCAACCGCTAAATGTCCAATCACATACGCATCCGTATCAGACCACCCATGAAAACATTTGTCTCTTGTAACAGTATCATACCCATATCCGCCATTTAAATAATACAGTGCCTTTCGTATCGGAGAATTTTCTGGTAAGAGATTATAACTATAATCCCCTTCCTCGGGCGGTTTTTTCATTGGTTCTAAGCAATATGCTGTATTCTCTCCATCAAATGTCATCCTTGTTGTATAATAATCTCCATATGCGATAGTCTCTCCGGAATTAAAGTGCAATGTTCCATCCGCTGCAAATGCGGTAGTTGCCAATGTTCCAAATGCTGTCAGCATCGTCAGAACACTTAACATAAATGCTAATACTCTTCGGCTGTTTCTTTTGAATTTCTTTCTCATAGTCTAAATCCTTTCATAAAAAATCCCCACAAACTGTGGGGTATCTCCTGTTTCTCTCTTTTCAACTTGATCCAAATCTGCTTCGACTATTGGAAAATGTGGATAGCCACACTCCTCTTATTCTTTTTTCGGCTGGTAAACTGCTGGTAATCTTGAGGGGGTAGGGTGTGGGAAGGGGGAACAAAAGAAAAAGGCTGTCCAAATGTGGGAACCTGTTTCCCCAAATGGCAAGCCTTATCGTTCTAAACTGCGTTCCCGTTTTCGGTACAGCTCCAACGCTTTCACAATCGTATCTTCAATCTGCTGTTCCGTTGCCTTCAGCGGAAAATATTTCTGTATCCGCTCTCTTGGCATCCGAAACTGCTCCTTTTGATTTCCCTTTTCCTCTGTCAAGATTGAAAAAATTACATTTTCATCCAACCGTCTCTTCCGATAACTTCCGCAGTTTAATTGCCTGCGCATGACTCGGCGTACAATCTTCCGATTCTATCGTTTCATATAAATCTGCCTGCTCCTCTTCTGACAAATACGATAACTCCACCGCCGGACGCAAAGCAATCTGTAACTTGTCTTTTTCCTTTAATACAGAATTATCTACTAACTCCAACAACTCTGGAATAAGATTTGTCAAACGGATAAAACGACGGATTGTCTCTCTGCTCTCTCCAACTTGCTGCCCTAATTCTTCATTTGTCCGCAACCCAAACTTATTTGACACCACTGGTGTCAGATTCTTTTGTTTCGGTCTACCTGCTTGTTTATTCATGGCATCCAGTTTCATTTTATAAGCAAACGCTTTCTCTGATGGCAATATCTTCTCTCGCTGTAAGTTAGAGTCAACCATAAGAATTGTCGCTTCTTCATCAGAAAGATTTCTTACAATACATGGAATTTCTGTTTTCTCTGCCAGTTCACTTGCATATCTTCTACGATGCCCGGCAATCATTTCGTAACTGCCATCTTCCTTTAGTCTGACGATCACTGGCGAAAGAACACCATACTGTTTTACACTTTCCACCAAATTCGCCATTTCCTCATCCATTCGGATTTTAAAGGGATGATTCGGAAAATCACAGATTTCGTCAATTGAAATTTCCATAATTATTTCTCGCTTGGCTTCATCCCGCTCCGCCTGCGTACTGAATAACTCATCGGCTGAGGGAAGATTGAAGTTGATTTCTCTGCCTTTCGCCATCCCGAACCACCTCCTTTGTAAAGGCTTGATACGCTTTTGCTACTGTGCTGTCTTCGTCATAACTGTAAATACTCTTTCCTGCGGCGCTTGTCTCCGCTGCCTTTACTGCAACCGGAATCACTGTCTGATACACTTTGATAAACTTTCCATAATTCTCTTTTAAACTGGTCTCTGTAGCACGGGCAAGATTTGTCCGCATATCCGCAATCGTAAGCAGCACTCCATCCACTTTCAAAGACGGATTGATTTGGCGTTGTACCTTTTTAATCGTCTGCATTAACTGTGTCATTCCCTTTAAAGGTAGATAATGCGCTTGAACTGGCACAATCACACTGTCTGCCGCCGCTAATGCGTTAATCGTCAGCATTCCCAAACTCGGCATACAATCAATCAGAACATAGTCATAGGATTTCTTTAACGGTTCCAGATACGTTTTCAATGTTGTTTCCCTGCTCATTGCATTTACAAGCAACATTTCCATTCCTGACAATTCAATGTTTGCTGGAATTAAATCAACGCCTTCCGCATGGTGCAGCATTCCTTCATCCAACTTTATACTCTTGTCACGAATAATCCCCTCCATATGTGTCGCAAGCGTTACCGAAAGATTATCCTGATCTACCCAACCTAAAGATGTGGTCAAATCTCCCTGTGGATCAGCGTCGATTAGAAGTACCTTTTTCCCTTCATTTGCCAATCCCACTCCAAGATTCACCGTTGTCGTTGTTTTCCCTGTGCCTCCTTTCTGATTCGCAATCGCAATTACTTTACATCTTGACATAATGACTTCCTCCTTTCTTCTCAAATTTAATAGCCACTCCTTTATGGGGAATGGCTATGTATAGAAATTTAGGCATAAAAAATCCCAGTTGATTCTTGTAAAACCAACTGGGTATGTAATATCTTGCTGTAAATATTTCCTTATGAATCAGTAAAATACTTTTTATTACCGCTTCCTCTTTTGTAAACATACATCTTCCTTTTTGCCGCTATTCAATAAATTATAAAATTCTTCAATTTCATCAAAATCGGATGTTCTATTCTTTATAGGTAGTGCTTCCCAAATATTCCTTTTATATTTTGCTTTAGATTTTTCACCTACTCTTGAATCAATAATTGAAACAATTCCAAAATCCTTCTCACTTCTTATTAACCTACCAATTCCTTGTTTCAATTTTATAATCATCTCAGGTACTAACACTTCCATTAAGCCATCTTGGCAAATACTTGTTTTATAATCAATAATCGGTTCTGGAACTGGGAACGGTAATTTAAAGATAATTAAATTTGACAATGCTATTCCTTCAACACTGATACCTTCCCAATATGTACCCGTTCCCAACAATACCGAATTAACATCCTTTTTAAATTCAGCAATTGTATCACTTTGTGATGCACTTCCATTTTGTATTAAAACTCTATATGGCACTCTTTCTTTTAACCCTTCGTATACTTCAAGCATATCACTTTTAGCAGTAAAAAGGATCAATGCCTTTCCTTTAGATATTTCCAATATCCGTACAATCTCGTCAATCCCTCTTTCAATAAACCTCTTCCGTTCATGACTTGGGTGAGGCATATCCTCTGTGTAATAAATCATTGCATGTTCATCATAGTTAAAAGGAGAATATTTAGGTTCAGCAATAAAACCTTTCTCCATCGGGAAATTTGTGTTTGCAATAAAATATTTGTAACCTTCTTCATAATCTTCCCCGACGCCACTTGTTATCGTTGCTGATGTCAGTATTGTTGTAAAATCAGCATCCGAAAAAAAGAGACGTTCAGTTAATTTATTAACATCCTTTGGACAATTTGCTAATACTATTCCCTTTTTCCCTTTTCCATTTAAAGTCATCCAAAATATATCTTCACACTCTTCTTTCAGCATAGCTGTCCAAAACTCTTCCTGTAACTCCAATGCTTCTAATTCTGCATCATAATCTTTATTTCTATAAGAATCATCTACTCCAAACTGCATAGATACTTCCAAAAATATATCATGAACACAGTCTTTTAATCCTTGCAATGCCGGAATGTTTCGGTCAAGATAATATCTCTCAATTTCACGATTTTCTTTTTTTGCTATTCTATCCTGATCTTTTACTTGTAAGTTTAAAGAATCAAAAACGCTGTCCAAATGTTTATAATATCTTTTAAGTTTCTTATCAATTGTATTTCCCAATCCTCTGGCAATTTTTCTTGCTTGCTCAACGGTCCTTTGCAGTGAAATATAACTTACCTCTGTTGTATATGAATTTCTAACTTTACCTTCCAAGTTATGTGCTTCATCTATTACAACGAATTGAAATCTATCTGTAATAATTTCTTTTGAAAAATTATGACGCTTTCTTAAATTTATCGTCAATAAATCCTGATTGCATAAAATAATTCCATTTGTGGTTAATAGTTCATGCCTCAAGCTATAATAGAAACAGTAATCTTTATGAACGCAATTCTGCCTACAAAATACAGGATTAAACTCTTTTACATTTATTTGATTCCATATATTATCTGGTATATAAATATCCCAATCTGCCTTCTGACATCCGCCTTTTTCAATTTCCGCATATATTTTTCTAATCGTTTCATCTTTTTCACAAAGGAAATACGCATCACATCTATATTTGCATAGAAAATGATTCTGCCCTTTTGCAAGAACTATATCTGGATAGTATCCAATTATATCCTCGATGATTTTAATATCCGCTGCTAACTGCTCCTGTAATGCAATGGTGGATGTCGCTATTACTATCGGCTTTTTATATCTCTTATGATAATATAAAAGAGGTACAATATAAGCAAATGTCTTTCCAATTCCAACGCCTGCTTCGACTACAATATGCTGTCGATTCTTCATTGCATCTGTTATTTCAAAAGACATATCCCATTGTCCCTCTCGATTTTCATATCCTTTTTCAATCGCAGTGTCTATAAAAAAGGAATATACATCTCCTCCGATATTTTTAAAATCCTGCTTCCATTTTTCATCTTGTTCTTTTTTCTCAGCTTCATTGTACCAAAAATCTAATGCCATGTATCCTCCCAATCAATTTTCCCTATTATAAATCTTTATAAAACCAAAAGTCAAAAATTCCATCCATTTACCTCATATCATCCCGTCCGTTTAGTCCTCTTTCATCCTCAAATTCCGTACAAAACAGCTCTGAATATCGCCAAATATTAAACTTTTTAATATCTAAACAGTTCCCCTCCCAATATTTCCTTGATGTATTCGTGAACAAATCGAAACAATTCACAAAGCCCCCCTATATAAGCAGAAATAACTACACCCTCTCTGAATGTCATTATCAACACCTCCGCTTTTATTTTATAGTAATAGAAATGATGCTTTGAATTTTCAAAAATGCAAAAAATCTTTTAGATATATAAAGCTCATTATTGTCCTTGTTGCATATCTATATCAGAAACTTCAGCATAAAAGTTATTTATGTAATTATTGATAACTTGAGTGTTATGAGCTATTTTCTTTTCTATATCGGTAAATGTCATTCCTTCGCCCACTATTCCATTTTCTTCAAGAAGTAATGCCCAATCCAAAATCTTATTTCTCACCGTACTCATAATTCTATACAATTCACTTTTCGTAGAAAAAAATTGATACTTGGTGGGTATAAAATCCATATTAGAATTAAACCATTCGGTTAAGGTTCCATTTACAGATAAACATACTGTACCTTCACTTGAGTTATACACATCTTGTAATTCTGAAATTGAAGTAGGTATCGGCATTTTAAAAACCAAATCTGATATGTCAGCAGATAAGACCATTGGGATCCAGCCATGATAAGGATTCCATGCTTTAATTTCACCTGCTATATTCCGATATTCCGGAACTTCTTGTTTGTACCCATTTTGCTCTTGGCTTATCCATTCTTCAAACTCTTTCAGATTAAGCTTTCTGGCTACTAAGTAAGCCTTTCTCATCAAAGATTCAATAGATATTTTTTCATCTAACGCCTCTCTTTGTAATTCAATTACTATTCCCACTTTTGTTCACCACCTATAATATCGGAGCAATAGTTGCAAGGATACCCGAAGCAATTAAACTGCCTGCTATACCAATAGATAAATTTTTAATTTCAGTCAATACCATTTTTATTTTACTCGGATTTTCTCTCTTTTGTAATAAAACTTCTATTTCTTCAATCATATTTCTTAGCTCCGGTGCTTTTTCTCCATACTCTTCATCAAACATACTATCATACTTTTTAATTTGCTCTAAAACTTCTTTCACTTTAGCATAATTAAACTCTTGGGTTATTGTCTGCTCTTGTAAAGAATTGTTTGTTCCTTGCTGAATTTGTATTCCTGTTGCCTCTCCATAAAAATTATTTGTGTTATTTACTATTCTCTCCCTCTCCTCCATGATCTTCTCTCCTCTATTTTTAGTTAAATCTGTAACCTTCTCAATATCCATGTTAATCACATTTGTAGAATAATTTATTTTTAAAATTATGTATTTTTCTTTTATACCATTCTTCAATTCCCGTTCAATAAAATCACCTTCTTCAAAAGGTATATCAAAAGCTTGCGTTAATAGTTTATTTACCGAACTTTGCAGATTCACTCTTATACCATGATAAAGGTCACCGTTTACTTTCATTAATGTTACTGGTTTCAAATCTCTTGCAAGTAATCTCATTCTTTTCCTCCACACTACACCACTTTTTTTATGCATGTACTATTCTCATTACGAATTTTCTCCACAAAAAGTCACAAATTCCATCCATTCGGCTCGTATCATCCTGTCCATTTAGATCTTCTATATCCGCAAATTCCGTACAAAACAGCACTAAATACTGCCAAATATCACGCTTTTTAAGGCTCCGACACACTAGGAGACAAAATATTCTGCCACGTATTCACTTGTCTCTTTCTTTATATTATAAATTATCCCTCATCTTTCCTCAATCCCTATTTTCCATGCGATAACTTACGATAATTTGGGGGAAGATACACTATTTTACGTTCAAATTTGGAGGATAGTGTTATCCCCCAAAAAGAAACGACAAGCAAACTTCTCTTCTTTATTCAGAAGAAAGAGGCAAAGTTTAAGATGGCATTTGGGGGAAGCTTCTCCCCCAAGTCTTCCCCCAAATTTCCCCCAAATCTAATGATAAAATACGGTATTTTATGGTAATTTACGATTTTCTCTTAAACCGCAAAAAACCCTTGAAAATGCCCATTTTCTGGGCTTTTCAAGGGTTTTAAAATTCATGCTGTCTAGGAATTTAGTTTCCCATCTGAGCTGCAACTTCTGCTGCGAAGTCCTCGTTTTTCTTCTCAAGTCCTTCACCAGTCTCAAAACGAACGAATTTCTTAACTGCTACGTTAGCACCGTTCTCTTTTGCAACTTTCTCTACATATTTAGCAACTGTAAGGTCGCTGTCCTGTACATATACCTGATCTAACAGACAGATTTCTTTCATCTCTTTGTTGAGACGTCCGATAATCATCTTCTCGATGATGTTGTCTGGTTTGTTTGGATTTTCTTTCTTAGCCTGAGCAAGAAGAATCTCTTTCTCATGCTCTAAGAAATCCTGATCTACTTCATCACGAGATACATACTTTGGAGACATAGCTGCTACCTGCATTGCTACGTTCTTTAAGCAAGCTTTGATCTCATCGTTAACAACATCTGTATCAGCCTCAACAAGAACACCAATACGTCCGCCGCCGTGGATATAAGATACTACACATCCCTCAGTCTCAACTTTTTCAAATCTTCTGATGTTTAAGTTTTCTCCGATTACTGCGATTTTCTCAGTAAGAACATCTTTTACTGTCTTAGCAGCGTCTTCATTCCATGCCTCTGCCATGAACTCGTCCATGTTAGCAGCTTTTGTTGTAAGCGCCTGATTTACAACTGCTTTTACATATGCCTGGAAGTCAGCGTTCTTAGCAACGAAGTCTGTCTCAGAGTTAACCTCTACGATAGCTGCTGCTTTGTCGTCTTTTACTTCAGCCATAACGATACCTTCTGCTGCGATACGTCCAGCCTTCTTCTCAGCTTTAGCCTGTCCGTTCTTTCTAAGGTATTCGATTGCTTCATCCATATTACCATTTGTCTCGTTAAGAGCTTTCTTACAGTCCATCATTCCTGCGCCTGTCATTTCTCTTAACTCTTTTACCATACTAGCTGTAACTGCCATTTTCTTATCCTCCATTTTCGTTTCTCTCACACCTGTCTTTCCTACATTTTCATTAGGTAGACAGACGGGGTTCACACTAAATTAGCCAGAACCCCATTCATTACTTACTCTTCTACTTCTTCAGCAACTTCCTCGTATACTTCATCAGACTCTGTCATTCCCTGATTAGCCTCTACGACTGCGTCTGCCATTTTAGAAACGATTAATTTTACTGCACGGATAGCGTCATCATTTCCTGGGATTACATAATCTAACTCTTCTGGATCACAGTTTGTGTCAGCGATTCCGATAAGCGGAATTCCCAGTGTATGAGCTTCCTGAACACAGATTCTTTCTTTCTTAGGATCAACTACGAAGATAGCGTCTGGCAGTTTCTTCATATCTTTGATTCCGCCAAGGTTCTTCTCAAGTTTTTCCCATTCTTTTTTAATCTGGATAACTTCTTTTTTCGGTAATACATCAAATGTTCCATCTTCAGACATTCTCTCGATATCTTTAAGACGAGCGATTCTGCTCTTGATTGTCTTGAAGTTTGTAAGCATTCCTCCAAGCCATCTCTCATTTACATAATACATTCCACAACGCTCAGATTCTACCTTGATCGCATCCTGTGCCTGCTTCTTAGTTCCAACAAACAGGATTGTTCCGCCATCTGCAGCGATATCAGATACTGCCTGATATGCCTCGTCTACCTTTCCTACAGACTTCTGCAGGTCGATGATGTAGATGCCGTTTCTCTCGGTGTAGATGTATGGAGCCATCTTAGGGTTCCATCTTCTTGTCTGATGTCCAAAGTGAACACCTGCTTCTAAAAGTTGCTTCATTGAAATAACGCTCATGTTTCTTTCCTCCATTTGGTTTTTTGCTTCCGCATATGTGTAAATCCTTGAAACCGGCTTGTCGCCAAGCTTTGGCACCATCTCGGATAAACAAATGCGTGATTTTTTGCGACTGCAATATAATAGCACAAAAAGCCCGCAAATGCAAGGCTTTTTATACAATCCATATTCATAATCCATGTCCGATATTACCAGTATCTGCGCACTCCCAGAACTGTCCTGTAGTTCCAAGGAAAACTAATCTTAATACCTCCCGCGGGGTATGGCTTGCTGTTAGAAGCATGCACGATCTTGCCGCCTCCGATGTAGATTGCCACATGATTGCTGTAGACGACTACATCGCCGGGCATGATATCTGAATAAGCCACTGCCTTTCCGCCGCTTAACTGTCCCCAGGAGTCTCTTGGCGTGGATATGCCGAACTGCCGGTGGATAGCCTGTACGAAAGCAGAGCAGTCAATTCCGTTGGTCAGGCTTGTCCCTCCATATTCATAAGGATTCCCCACATATTCGCATCCCCGGTTCGCGATCTGCTGGCCCAGAGAAGCATTGCTCGGTTTTGAAGCCGGCGGAACGCTGTTGTTTGAAGAGCCCCCACCCTGAGAGTTAGAATGATTTCCGGAGTTTCCATTGTTAGCCACATTATTATTGGTATTGTTGCCAGGCTTTTGCGTGGAATTATTGGTCGATGATGAAGGTTTTCCTCCCCCGCCATTTCCGGTCTGCGCCGAAGCGACTACATTCTGCGTGGCTTCCGTCAATTGATCAAGCTGGGCCGCAGCCTGCGCCTTCGCGTCTGCAAGCCGGGAGTCGAAATCAGCAATACGGCTTCTCATATCCGCCAGAGTATTTTCAAGATTCGTCTGCTGCTGGCTTAAGTCCGCGGCCATCACTTCCATATCTGCCTGTCCTGCTTCCAGTTCCGTCTTAAGCGCTTCTACCTTCTCCTTGGTTTCCACATATTCTTTTAATTTCTTTCTGTCATAACTATGTACGTTCTGGACGTATTCCGTCTTGCTCACCAGTTCCGCATAGGACTTGGCGGTAACCAGCGCTTCAAAAGCAGAAGTATCGCCCTGCTCGTAGATGTACTTTATGCGAAGCTTCATATCTTCATACTGTTTCTGCTCCTTCGCCTGAGCCTCTTCCAGATCCGACTGCGCCTGGGTAATCTTCTGCTCCTGGTCAGCCATATCTTTTTGCAGGGCATCATAACTTACCAGAAGGCCCACCAGCTGGCTGTTTATATCTGCCGCCTGCCCCTCCAGTTCTTCCTTTTGCGTCTCCAGAGACTGGGCATCCTCCTGTGGCGTAGCCAAAACAGGCGTTACAATTAAAGAACTCATCACAAAAACTGTGATGAGTGTCTGTACAAATCTTTTTTTCATATTCTCACCCATCCTTATCAATTATTCATCTTATCAGTTTATAATACAACCGATTGGATCATATGCTCCCCTGCATACCTTAAGGTCAGAATACTACATTTTCCAGTTATTTTCAATATAATTCAACAATTTCCAGATACTTCCTTACCAGTATCTTGCATAGCCTTGCGCTCTCACCGGGCTTATCATGATATTGGTGCCC
>ENA-OPRR01001143-OPRR01001143.1-human-gut-metagenome-genome-assembly--contig:-NODE-1143-length-23948-cov-3.153392_pt1 | contig 23948 bp, 24 predicted proteins | sample MGYA00241796_ERZ501883 | MGnify/ENA primary metagenome ERZ501883 (study PRJEB25962, sample SAMEA2042406) | human gut metagenome | biome: human gut; feature: human-associated habitat; material: faeces...
TCAGAAAAGTCTCTGTGAAAAACCATTGGATAGAAGGAAAAGAAGGGCGTTGGGAGATGGAACCGGAAATTTTGTGGGAACATGCCCAGAGCGCCGTGGAAGAACTTTTCCGGCAGCAGGCTGACGAAAAGCTGTTAGGGCTTGGCTTTTCCTTTTTCGGGGATTCTTTGATACCGGTGGATGAAAACTGCAAGCCTCTCTCCAATCTGATTATGGCTTTTGACACCAGAGCTTGGGCGGAGGCCGCTTATCTAAGAGAAGAGATAGGGGAAAGAGCATTTCAGGAAATCGTGGGCGGACCATGCCTGTCCATGCTGGTCTGTTCAAAACTGCTCTGGCTTCGGAAAAATGAACCCCAGATTTTTCAAAAGGCCAGATATTTTCTGCATATACAGGAATACATCTTGGGGAAATTAGGGCTGGGAGTGCACGCAGACTACACGATGGCAAACCGCAAAACGATGTTGGATATTCGAAAGCGGGAGTGGTCAGACAGGCTGATGAAAGCGGTGGGCGTGGAGGCGGAACGCCTGGGCGGGGACATCCAGGCGTCCATCTATACGGCCGGAAAGATTGAGCGGTTCGGTCGGGTGCTTTTCAACCAGGAAGTGCCGGTAGTGCTTGGTGCCCATGACTCTGAGTGCGGCATTTTGGGCTTGGGCGTGGTGCCGGGCAAGGAGGGGATTTTGGGAAACATTTCGGGAACTTATGAGATGCTGGGATGTTTTGCCAATGAGGCTTCCCTAAAACAAAAAGAAGGTGTTTTGGAGTGTGGATGCGGACCGACACGGGACAGCGTGATTCTGAATGGGTCCAGTATTGCAGGCGCTTATGTGACTTGGTATCAACGCCAGATTTGCCGCTGCCCGGAGAAAATGTTTTCGGAGATGGAAGAAAAAGTCTGTTACGATGGAAAGGGAGAGCTTTTTTTTCTGGCAGACGATGACAGACGGGGGAGCATCCTGTGCGGCCTGGATTCTTCCACCCAGGCAGAGCAGATCTATCAGGCGGTGATAGAGGGGATTACTTTTAAGCTGAAAACGCTGCTGGATGACTTGGAACGTACGAAAAGAGAAACATTTGAGTCCATTGTCTGCGGCGGAGGCGGTTCTTCCTCAGACCGATGGATGCAGTTCAAGGCAGATTTGTTCCGGAGAAAAGTCGTCCGGGTCGATCAGGCAGAGGTGTCGGCGCTGGGAGCAGCGATGATAGCTGCGATAGGAGTTGGATATTATCAGAATTTTTCTGAGGCGGCGTCCTGTATGGTTCATCCAGGGAAAATTTTTACGCCGGATACAGAGAGGTCAAAACGCTATCAGAAAAAGTACGGAATGTGGAGGGGAAAATATGAACAAAGCTTTTAGCAATAAAAGAAGCATTGTGCTTTTTATGACTCCTGCGGCGCTGGTGTTTCTGGCGGTGATGATTATCCCTATTTTTGCGACTGGCTATTACAGTACGCTGGAATGGGACGGAATCGGGGACGCTACGTTTGTGGGAATAAAGAATTATATTTCGCTTTTACTGGACAATAAATATGAATTTTGGCAGTCGGTGGGACATTCGTTTATCGTACTGTTTCTCTCTGTATTTGTACAGGAGACGATTGCGATGGTGCTGGCTTTGATTTTGGCAAAAGGCGTGAAAGGAGAAAGCTTCTTCCGCACGGCCTTCTTTATACCAATGGTAGTGTCTACCGTTGTGATCGCGCAGTTGTTTTTAAAAATTTATAATCCAAACTATGGACTGCTCAATACGATGCTGGAATCTCTTGGACTGGGACGATGGGCCAATGAATGGCTGGGCGACCCTAAAATTGCGATATGGGCAGTTTTCATACCTTTGATCTGGCAGTACATCGGCTACCATATGCTGTTATTCTATGGAGCGATTAAATCGCTGTCCACGGATATTTTAGAGGCGGCGCGTATCGACGGCGCGAACTATTTCCAGATCAGTACCAGGATTATCCTTCCGCTGATCGTACCGATGATCGAGACTTGTGTTGTGCTGGCTGTGGTGGGAAGCCTGAAAACCTTCGATTTTGTCTATGTGATGACCAATGGCGGGCCAGTGGGCGCTACCGAAGTTCCCAGCACAATTATGTATGACCTTTTAATCAACCGGAGCGTCTACGGGGAAGGAAGCGCAGCAGCAGTATTCATTGTCGTAGAATGTCTATTGTTTACAGTAGTGCTGAGATATGCATTCAAAAAGATCAAGGAAAAGTTCTGAGGAGGGAGAAGATGAGAAAACGAAAAACAGGAAGTGTCTTGACTTATATATTTTTAGTGCTGTTCACAGTTGTGCAGATTTATCCTCTATTCTGGATGTTTTGTTTCTCTCTGAAGAACAATAATGAGATTTTTGGAGAAAATGTAGCAGGTCTTCCGCAGCATTGGCTGTGGTCCAATTACGCGGAGGCATGGACGAACGGCAATGTGGGCAGGTATTTCTTTAACACAGTGGTGGTGACTTTTGCAACGGTGGTATTTACAGTGGTGTTTTCAGCGATGGCCGCCTATGCGATCACAAGGCTGAAATGGAAATTTAGCCGAACTGCACTGACGCTCTTCCTGATGGGGCTGATGATTCCCATCCACTGTGCATTGCTGCCGCTGTTCTTAACCTATGTGAAGCTGAACCTTCTGAATACCTATTTTTGTCTGATTCTTCCATACACGGCATTTGCGCTTCCGCTTGCGATCTATGTGTTTGCCGGATATATGGAAGGAATACCCAGAGAGATGGAAGAGAGTGCATTGTTGGACGGGTGCAACATATATAAATGCTTCTTACATATCATTTTGCCGATGTTGAAGCCAGTGGTGGCGACTGTGACCATTCTCACATTCATCAACACTTGGAATGAGTTTATGTTGGCTTCGATTTTTACCACGAAGACTTCCATGAAGACCCTGACGGTGGGGGTTCAGGAGATGGTGGGACAGTTCACGACGAACTGGGGGCCTGTGGGCGCGTCCTTGGTGCTGGCATCTTTGCCTACACTGGTGATTTATATTCTGATGAGCAAACAGGTACAGAAAAGCTTTATCTCTGGGGCAATGAAAGGATAGAGAGAAAATAGAAGACAAGGAGGAGAAGACAATGGAAAATCGTGCGTTTTATCTGTTGGAGGCAGGAAAATTAGAAGAGAGACCCTGTGAGATGCCGGTGTGCAAGGAGGATGAAGTAGTCATAAAAGTGGAATACTGTGGCGTGTGCGGTTCCGATGTGTATTTTTACAAGTATGGTTCCCCGGATTATCCCAAGCAGAGATTTCCATTTATCTTAGGGCATGAACCCGGAGGAGTCATCATAGAGACAGGCAGTCAAGTGACAGATCTGAAAGTGGGGGACCGCGTCACAGTGGAACCAGGTTATTCCTGCGGGATTTGCGAGTGGTGTAAGCATGGTCTGTACCATCTGTGTCCGGAGACGAAGTTTCTGTCCGTTCCAGCTCCGAACTTTATAGACGGAGCATTTCGAAAGTATTTGGCTCATCCGGCAGAGAGGTGTTTTAAGCTTCCAGATCAAATTTCTACTCTTCAAGGAGCGATGATAGAACCTCTGGCTGTGGGAATGAGTGGGGTGTACCGTTCTGGAATCCGCAGCGGAGATACTGCGGTAGTGCTGGGTTCTGGATGTATCGGCTTGTCGGCTTTGCAGTCTCTGGGGGCGTTTGGAATCACCAGGACGATTGTGGTGGACCTACAGGAAAAACGTCTCGCCAAGGCTAGGGAGCTAGGAGCAGCAGTGACAATCAATGCAAAAGAGACGGATCCTATTAAGGAGATTGAGAGAATTACAGGCGGTAGAGGCGCGGACTATGTATTTGAGACTGCCGGGAGTAAGGTGACGGCAGCCCAGACGCCCTATCTCGCGAAAAGAGGCGGAACGATTGTCATGATTGGAAATACTGGGAAATTTGAGTTTGATTTTCAGCGTCTGATTGATCGGGAGATCATGATTCGGACAAGCTTCCGCTATCACGATATTTATCCTGTGGCACTTGGGCTGGTGGAGGCCGGAAAGATCGCCCCAGCCAGTGTTGTGACCGATATCTTTGATTTTAAAGATATAAAGGAAGCGTTTCGGGCCTGCATAGAGCGGCAGGACGAGGTCGTGAAAGCCGTGATTAAAGTCGCAGACTGAAGCCTGAACTGGGATATTCTAAAGAAACGTGAGAGAATGGTGACAGTGTAGAACGAAAGGTGAAGGGGTATGCTGAAAATTTTGATTGTGGATGATGAGCCGCTGGTGAGAAAGCTGATTCGATATTGTATTCCATGGGAAGAATATGGTCTTACAGTGGCAGCAGAGGCGTCCGGCGCCGATGAAGGTATGGAGATGGTAAGGGAAGTAAATCCAGATGTGGTGTTTACAGACATTATGATGCCTACCACAAATGGTCTGGAATTCACCAAAATGATCGGAGAGTATAACCCAGAAATCCGAGTAATCCTTGTCTCAGGCTATGATGAATTTGAATATGCCAGCACGGGTATCAAGCTGAAGGTATTTGACTACATCCTAAAGCCCATTGATCGGGAAATTCTAAAGAAAATCGCGGAGAATGTGAGAGAGGATATCTTAAAGGAACGTCTCCGGGAAACGGAGTTTGAGAAGATCAAAGAAGAACTGAGCGTGAACGCGAAGTATATCATTGAAAAAGCCTTTTATGCCTTGTTGATTGAAGAGGATTGGCAAAACGCGTTGGAATGTCTGAGATACTACGGGATTGTACTAAAAAATGACATGTGCCAGATTGCGGTGATTGAGCTGAGTCAAGTTAAGGAGGATGAGACAGCGGCTTTGGTGCGTGCTACTCACTGCAAGCAGACGGCCAAGGAATATCTAGAAGAAAACCAGGATATCTATCTGTTTGGTGCAGATACGAGGAAGATTATCCTCTTAAATAATAACAAGGATATAGAATTCGAACAATTTTGTGACGGACTGCGTGAACGGCTAGAAGAAACATTAAAGACGAAGTTGTATATCGGAGTGGGAAATGCTTACCAGGATCTTTCGAAATTAAAGCTGTCTTTTCGCGAGGCGACAGAAGCGCTGCAGTACCGGTATGTGATTGGTGAGAGTCATACAGTCTGCTATGAAGATATCTGCTATTTTGAGCAAGACAGCGGTGAGATCACCGAGGAAATTCTGCATAAAATTTCCTTCTTTGTGCGTTCCGGCATGTCCGAGGATGTGAAAAAGCTGATGGAAAGTCTGTTTGATGGGATGAAGCGCAAGAGAGCTGCCAAAGATGAGGTCTTGATGTCCGCAGTGAAAGTGGTCATTGAGATTCTCCCGGTCTTTCACATGGTCGTGGAAAATGGCAGGGAAATGGGACAGGATGTCTCCTCGATTATCACTAAAATTATGGCACTTCAGACTTTGGCGGATTTGGAGAGCTTTTTGACCAATGTACTGATTAACGTGTCCAGAGCGGTGAAAGAGGGAGTCAAAGAGAAGGATCTGGATGTAGTCAGCGCTGTGGTGAAGTATGTGGAAGAGGCCTATAAAGAAAAGGAAATGAGCTTGGCAGGGGTAGCTAAGAAATATTTTATAAATTCCAGCTATTTAAGCCGTGTGTTTAAGGAACGGACAGGCAAGCCGTTCAGCGATTATCTTTTGGAGATTCGGATGGAGAATGCAAAGCGGCTGCTCAGTCAGACCGGCTTAAAAGCCTATGAAATCGCTGAGGAGGTAGGAATCAAAGATCCGCATTATTTCAGTGTGTGTTTTAAAAAGTACACAGGAAAGTCTGTAAGTCAATACAGACAGGAACAACAGGAATGAAAGGCTGCCGTAAGCGAGAAAGCGCAGTTTTCAAGTGGAACAAGCGAAAGAGTGTAGGGCCCCTCTTGTCAGAAAAATTCTGGTAAGAGGGGATTTTTCTGTTTGTGTACAAAGCAGGTACCTATGAAAAGGCTCTGCAAAAGAATTTTGCCAAAATTCCAAAGAAATTTGCTGGTTAAAAAGGGGGTTTTTGATATAATGAGGGTACCCTTAATGAAGGAGGGATTATGCGGAAAGGAACCAAAGGTATGTTAGGAGAAAAGTTGATGACGCTGCGGAAGAAGAGTGGTTACAGTCAGCAGGAGCTGGCGGACCGTCTCAAAGTATCGCGGCAGATCATATCGAATTGGGAATTAAACCAGGGAGCTCCATCCATAGACAAAGCGAAGGAACTGGTGGGGAAAATGGTGAAGTTGGAATGTTCAGATATAGATTTGGCTTTAGAGGAAGGGAATGACTTTTTTTCAATAGGAAAAGTAAAAGTGTTGGAAGTAGATGGAGAATGGCTGCGTGTGGAATACCAAAGAACAAAGGAGAAGAGTATTTTTCAGAAAGAGAAAGTGGTTAAATTGATAGAGCTTTCAGCGGTGGAAGCCTTTGAGGTTTTGGAGGAGAAGGAAGTATTATGATAGAATTTTTACTTTTTGTGATGGTGGGACTACTGATCTATCTTGTGACAGACAAGAAAAGGGAGTCAAAGCCTAAGGACCGGAAATCCTATAAGGAGATTCTGCCGGAGTTTTTAGATAAAGAATGTGAGATCAATGTGAACAAACCGCTGTTTTCTATGGATGTTCTGTATACGATGAGAGGTAGGATGGTCGACTTGGATGACGAATGGCTGATGCTGGAACAGGTGAATAAGAAGAAAAAAGTTGTCAGGGTCTTTCGAACTGAATTGGTCTCAGGGATAAAAGAAATCAAGGACTGAGGTTTTATCAGATGGGGAAGACTCCCGCCTCTATAGGCGGTGAGCAAGAAATTAGCATCAGTGGCGGGTGCACCCTCCATCTGATAAACGTTCCGCGAGGATGCGCAGGGATTTGGTGATGAATGATGTCGGTTAATACCGACCCGAATTCCGCACCAAGAATCGCGAGTGAGTCTTGAATTTGGGATTCTCTCAAATTGGTGCAGGAAAAGAGAGGAAGAAAAGGGATAAAAACGCTATTCTTTAATCAGAGGTGATAGAGATGGAATGGATTGACTGTCTGAATCAAGCGATTCGCTATATCGAAGAGCATTTGACAGAAGAGATTGACTATGAGTGCCTGGGAAAAGCTGCGTGTTGTTCGGCTTATCATTTTCAGAGAATGTTTGCTTATATGGCGGAGGTTCCACTGTCGGAATATATACGCCGAAGAAGAATGTCACTGGCAGCAGCAGACTTAAAATGTACGGATGAGAAGGTTGTGGAACTGGCTCTAAAATATGGATATCAGTCACCGACAGCTTTTAACCGGGCATTTCAGAGCGTACACGGAATCACACCTTCAGCAGCGAGAAAAACAGAAGTTCCCGTGAAATCCTATCCTCCTATCAGCTTTAAATTAATGATTAAAGGAGTAGAAGAGATGAATTATCGGTTAGAACAAAAAGAATCTTTGCGGATTGTGGGTGTACGTCGAAAGCTAAGAAAGAAGCTGGAAGAAAATTTTGAGATTGTGCCGAAGATGTGGGAGACAGTGGCAGAAGACGGCACGGTGCCGAGATTAACGGCTTTGATGGACCGGGAGCCGAGTGGTGTCCTGGGGATCAGTTTCTGCCAGGAACCTGAAAACTGGAACTATATGATTGCAGTGTCAAGCGGCCAGGAACCGCCAGAAGGGATGGAAGAGGCTGAGCTTCCGTCTAGAACGTGGGCGATTTTCTCCGGGGAGGGAGAGTGTCCCGGGGCAATTCAGGAACTGGAACGGAGAATCTATACGGAATGGATGACTTCTTCCGGGTACGAATATGACCAGGGACCGGATGTAGAGCTCTATCTCAGTCCGAATCCACAGCAGGCAAAGTTTGAGGTCTGGGTTCCAGTAAAGAAAAAGTAGAAGGATACAAAGTGGGGATGGTGCGCCATCCCCGCTTTGTTTTCCTATCCGATTGCCAAAATGTAGAAAATTGTGCTATATTGTATGCAGACATGGGTGGACGATTTTGAATGAAAAAGCAATGAGGGGGGTGACATGTCCTAATGAAAACCAGGGAAGAAATTATCCGTTATTGCCAGAGTTTTTCGAATGTTTTTGAGGATTATCCATTTGAAGATAAGAACTGGACTTGCATGAGGATACGAAAAAATCACCGGATTTTTGCGTGGATTTATGAGAGGGAAGGATATATTTGGGTGAATGTTAAGTGCGATCCGCAATGGAGAGATTTTTGGAGAACTGCGTATGAGTCTGTAGTGCCAGCGTACCATATGAACAAGGAGCACTGGAATTCCCTGATTTTAGACGGCGAGATACCTGAGGAAGAAGTGAGAAGGATGATAGCGGAGAGCTATGATTTATGTCAGGGCAAGTCCTCCCAAAAGAACGGTTCTCGAGAGTAACCAGGAGGGAGATATATGGGACTGTATACGTGGGATGAGTTGAAATACTTTGTAGAACACTGTAATCGCTGTGATCTGTGCAGGGAACGGCGGAATCCTGTCATGGGGCGTGGGGATTTAAACAGCAGGATTATGCTGATTGCGGAGGCACCCGGCAGGATGGAAGATGAAAAGGGTATACCATTTGTAGGACGGTCGGGAGAAATCCTAGATGAACTGCTGAAATCCGTTTCTCTGAGCAGAGACGAAATTTATATTACAAATATTAATAAATGTCATCCTCCAGGAAACCGTGATCCAGAGGAGGCAGAACAGCAGGCGTGTATGCCTTTTTTGAAATATGAGACGGCTTTGATACGGCCCAAGATCATGGTTTGTCTGGGAAGGATTGCTGCGAGAAAAGTGATTGCCCCGGGCTTTCGAATCAGTCGGGAGCACGGTACCTGGATAGAAAGGAAAGGTTTTTTTCTGACGGCTGTATACCATCCTTCTGCTCTGCTGCGGGACCCTTCTAAGGTAGAAGAGACACGGAGGGATTTTCAGGAAATAAAAAGGAAGTTAGAAGAGCTGTCACAGTGATAGAAAAAACTAGCTCCCCAACAACAGTGCGGTAAATTTGCTGCGCTGTAGTTGGGGATTTTTTATGTAATAGGAAAGACCTTGTCACGCTAATGCGTGAAAGCTCTTTCCTATTACATAAACGCTCCGCTAGGGATGCGTACGCTGCAATAAGGTAGTGCACCGCAAGACGGTGTTGCGGTGGCGCGCAAAGTGGGAGTGTACCCCTCAAGATGGAGGGGAAGGAGGAAGATTGCCATTGAATTCTGATAGTAGTATGTGCTTTTCATTCATGTGTCAATATATTTTTTGAGTTTTGAAAAAACAAGAATAATGAGAAATGATATCAGATAATGCCGATTAACAAGCATTATTGGTAAAGATATCTAAAAATATTGAGTTATATTTGTAAAATTGTAAGAATTGACAAAATAAAGAGGTGCGAGTAGTATTATAAATATAATTTATAAATAGTATTTAGAAAAAGAGTTTAGAAATCCTGAATCAGAAAAACATCAAAAATAAAGGCAAAGGAGAGAGTAATTATGGCAAAGAAATTATTCAACACGATCTATGGGCGCAATCTGGTAGGGGAATTGAAGAATATTGTTCAGAGACCTTATCTGGTAGTTACAATGGAAGATCTGTGGGAAACGTTCAAAGAGGAGTTTGACGAGGATTGCATTGTTCATTTTGTGAAGACTCTGGAATATGATGAGATCATGGCGGAAGTGGAGAAGCTTCCGAAATTTGAGGCAGTGATTGGTCTTGGCGGTGGACAGGCTGTAGACTACGCGAAGATGGCAGCTTGGAAGACCCATATGCCGCTGTATCAGGTTCCGACTTCCATTGCCACTAACGCTGTATTTGGTCATCGAGCGGGCGTTCGTTTCAACAGTGTCGTAAAATATGTGGGGTATGTGGAGCCGGTTGCGGTATATGTAGACTACGGTATCATTCAGAGCGGACCGAAAGCGCTGAACAGAAGCGGCGTGTGTGATGTTCTGTGCTACAATAACTCCATGTTTGACTGGAAATACGCGGCAGACCAGGGTAAATGCGAGGAGAAATGGCCGTATGACCAAGAGATGGTGGATGAGGTCAACGAAGTGTTCCAGTCTGTCGTCAATGGTTTGGACGATATCTATGAGCTGAACGAAAAAGGAATCCGTATTCTGACCGAAGGACTCAGATGGGGCGGCGGAGCGTTTCACAACAACGGTTGGAACCCAAGACCAATCGAGGGAAGCGATCACTTCCTGTTCTATACGCTGGAGTACATGACCAAGAAGAAGTTCATCCATGGCCAGCCGGTATGCCTGGGAATTTTCGTGGGCTCTGCGATGGGCAACAATCATCCAGACTGGATTTTAGACATCATTCATAGGGCAGGAGTGGAAATTCGTCCAGAGGGAATGGGATTGACCTGGGACGATGTGTTCGCGGCGATTAAATATGAGAAAGAGTTCCTACCGGCAAACGGCTACTGGTATACGGTAATCAATGATTTTGAGGTGACGGATGAATTCTGTCAGATGATTAAAGATAAAGTGATCGCTAAATATGGAGAATGGGGAAAATAAGAAAGTCTGAATTTTAGAAAGTGATGGGGTAAGTCTATGAAAAGAAATTATGCAAGAGTGTTATTGGCGGCGATGATGGCAGTCAGCTTACTGGGGACGACAGGCTGCGGTGGTGGAGACAAGGAAGCCGAGACAAGTGCAGATACAGCTAGCGAGGATTCTGGTGGAGAAGGAGCAAGAAAATTTGAGGGAACGACTCTTTACATGATTGCTGAGCAACAGAAACCCACAGAGGCACTTCAGAAACAACTGGATGCGTTTACGGAGGAGACCGGTATCACAGTAGATCTGGAGATGGCGCCATACGATAACGTTATTCAAAAAGAGACACTGGCGTTTGAGAGCAAATCTGGCGCTTATGATATCATTGCAGCTCCATATCAGTTCCTAGGAAATCTGGTAGAAAATGAGTATATCCAGCCTCTTAGTACCTTTATGGAAGACGAGTCGCTGAGTATCATCGAAGATTACGACGAGACGGATATCATAGAGAACCTTTGGAACGCATCCGGTGAGTGGGAAGGTGAACTTTATGGCGTACCTTCGAACTCCTGCATAGATATGCTGGCTTACAGAAAAGATCTGTTTGAGAACGAAGAGGAGAGAGCAGCATTCAAAGAAGAATACGGCTATGAGCTGACGGTTCCGGAAGATTGGGATACCTATCGGGATGTGGCAGAATTTTTCACCAGAGAAAAAGGAGAGACCCTGGCAGGTGAAAAACTAAAGACCAATTTCTATGGAGTTTCCATGTGTGGAAAGAGACATGACGCTACCACCTGTGAGTGGCTGAACTATGCTTGGTCTTTCGGTGGCGGGGTGTTTGATGACGAGGGAAATCTGAATATCAATTCTGCGGAATCTGTGGAAGCATTGGAATATTTCTGTGATCTGGCTCAGTTTGCTCCTGAAGGAATTGCAAGCAAGACGTGGGATGAGCAGACAACAGAAATGCAGCAGGGTATCGCGGCTATGTCGGTTTTATTCAATGACAATTACGCGGCTTTGGAGGACCCGGATTCTTCCACGATCGTAGGTAAGGTGGGATATACTACAGTACCTGTGAAAGAAAAAGAAGTTGCTCACTATGGTGGCTGGGGATTCTATATTCCTACAGACTCCAAAAATCCAGAGGCAGCGTGGGTATTTATGCAATGGTTCAACACTCCGGAAGTACAGAAAAATATTGCTCTGGACGGAGGGTTCCCAAACCTACAGTCCTGCTATGAAGATGAAGAATTAAAGGAGATTCCTTATTGGGAGGGCTCTCAGAAAGCATATGAAATCAGTACCACCAGACCGAGAATCGCAGAATGGCCAAAGATGGATGAGATTTTAATGCTTCAGTTATCCAATGCGGTAACCGGTGAATCCACTCCGCAGGAGGCTTTAGATCAGGCTGCGAAAGAGTTCGAAGAGCTGCTGGGCGAAAAGCTGCCCATTCAGTATCAATAAAATGACATTGAGGGCGGTGTCACAAAACACCGCTCTTTTTGAAAAAAGGGGGAGACCGACCCATGAAGAAAAAAAGTTTGGAGAATCATTCGCGGTTAGCAGTAGCTTTTCATCTACCGGCATTTTTCGTATTGTCGGTGATTACTTTAGGACCACTGCTTTATACGCTGAAGATTAGTTTCTTTGATTATAAGCTGTCTAGTTCTGGCAGTGAAGATGTGTTCGTAGGACTGCAAAACTATATCAATATGTTCCAGGACGCGGAATTTATGAATTCCATGGCAAAAACGTTTATCTTTATGGCTTGTTCCGTTACTCTGGAAGTCATCATTGGAATCGCTCTGGCCTTGATTTTGAACAGCATACCGAAATTTCGTAGACTGTTCACCTCCTTGACCTTGATTCCTATGATGGTTGCGCCTCTGGTAATCGGTTTGATGTTTAGTTTTTTCCTGAATCCACAGTTCGGGTTGTATGTCTGGCTGGTGGATACCCTGCATCTGCCTTTGCCTACGGTTTTGACAGACGATTCCTTTCTTGCAATGGTGGTTGTGATTCTTATGGATGTCTGGGAATGGGCGCCGTATCTGGGTCTCGTGTTCCTTGCGGGCCTTCAGTCAATCTCAGGAGAATACTATGAAGCTGCGAAAGTAGATGGGGCTACGGCGGGACAGACCTTCCGCTATCTCACGATTCCGCTGATGAAGCCGGTACTGGTCGTGGGAATCCTGCTCAGAGCGATGGAGACATTTAAAGAGTTTGACAAACCATACATTTTGACAGGCGGCGGGCCTGGAAACGCGACGGAAGTCATTGATATCTATACATACCGTCAAGCATTCGTATCTTTTAACTTTAGCTATGCGGCGGCGATCTGTGCCATTTTGTTTATTGTACTTTTGGCCTTCGGTATGATTTACCAGAGAATTGCAATGAGAGGTGATGACTGATGAGAAAAAGTAGAATTCGGAAAAATATAGTGTTATATGTAATTTTGATTATATTTCTGGTCATTACCTTGCTGCCTTATGTCTGGCTGGTTTTGACCTCGTTTAAGACAAGGGTAGACTCCTTTGCGATTCCGCCTAAGATTTTCTTCAGTGCTACGCTAGACAACTACAAAGCGGCCTTTTTGGACAAGGGCTTCTTGATGAATTTAAAGAACAGTATCATCATTATGCTGTTTACCGTAGGGATTGGTCTGGCGCTGGGACTTCCATCATCCTTTGCCTTCTCTAGATTTAAGACCCGAAAAGATCAGGTATTGTTGAACTACTTGTTGGGAACGCGTTTTACACCGGTTGTGGTTCTGGCTCTTCCATTGTATCTTCTGATGAGTAAGATAGGGATGTTAAACAGCTATGTGGGAATTATCGTGGCTCATGTGGCGTTCAATCTTCCGTTTGTAATCTGGATGATGAAGGGATTTTTCGACGCGATTCCTAAGGAGATTGATGAGGCAGCCAGGGTGGAAGGTTACTCTTGGTTCAAAGTTTTCTTAAAGATAGACATTCCCTTGGTGAAAAGTGGACTGGCGGCGACGGCCGTGTTCTGTGCGATCAACTCATGGAATGAGTTCTTGATGGCGTTGATTCTGACAGGGCGTGATACGGCGACCATGCCAGTGGGTGTTCCGGGCTTGCTGACTCCCCAGGGAACTATTTGGGGACAGGTATCCGCAGTAGGAACGGTTATCACAATTCCTGTGCTGATCTTCGCGATTTTAGTACAGAAGCATATGATTGCAGGTATGACGATGGGAGCTGTGAAATAGTAGAAAAGTGCAAAGATACAGTTAAATAAATGGATTGGGCCGGTAAAGCAGCCGAAGGTGTTTGAATGAAGATTTATAAAGTGAAGAATTATGACGAGATGAGTAAAAAGGCAGCGGCCATCCTTGCAGCTCAGGTTGTAATGAATCCTAGGAGTGTTCTGGGGTTGGTGATAGGGTCTACACCTGTAGGAACCTATGAGTATCTGTGAAAATGGTACCATCAGCTAATTTTGGACTTTTCAAAGATCAGGACGATGAGTCTGGACAAGTACAGGAGAATTTCCCGGGATAACGGCCAAAGCTACTACTCTTTTATGAAGGAAAAACTGTTTTACCATGTGAATACAAGGAGGAGAACACATATATTCCGGATGAGGAGGCTCTGTCGAAAGTGGAACTGTAAGGTGAGAAGAGAGAAGAAGGAGATGTTGATATGACAACATTAGAGAGGGATAAGAAGTATTTAATCCAATGCTATACGACGGATGACGTTGTGTTTTCCAAAGGCAAAGGAATATACATGTACGATGAAAACGGAAAGAAATATCTGGATTTTTCAGGACAATTTTCCGCATGTACACTGGGACATGGAAATGAGGAGATGATAGAAGCCCTAAAAGAACAGTTGGAAAAATTAGTCTCGGTGACTTCCTGTTTTGCGACAGAAGAGAGAGCTGCTCTGGCAGAAAAAATGGTGGAGATATCGCCGGATGGATTGGATAAGGTGATGTTTGGGTGCACTGGTTCAGATGCCAACGAGTTTGCGTTGAAATTAGCGAAATATTTTAGAGGAGGCGGGAGGATTATCTCCTTTAGAAGAGGATTTCACGGTTCTACGGCGGGGGCTGCTGCCGCCACCGGAAAATCGGAGATGATTCAGGAAAACTCAGGGATTTCTGAGCTGCTTCCCAGAGGATTTGTGCATTCTGCCCCACCTTACTGCTATCACTGCGATTTTGGAAAAGAACCTGATACGTGTGGAATGCAGTGTCTGAAATATCTAGAGCAAACCATGCTACACGAGGGAGGAGACAGGATTGCGGCAGTGATTTCAGAGCCGATTTTCGCGGCGGGCGGCGTCATTGTTCCGAAAGGTTTCTGGAAAGGCGTGCGTGAGCTGTGTGACAAATACGGAGCGTTGCTGATCTTTGACGAGGTGGTGACGGGAATCGGCCAGACAGGTTCAATGTTCGCCTGTCAATATGAAGGAGTGACTCCTGACATTTTGGTGACAGGAAAGGGGCTCACGAGCGGTTATGTGCCAGGGTCGGCAATCTTGTGTCGCAGACAGATCGGAGAGGCTATGAGCAAGATCAGTCTGCACGGACATACGCATTCTTGTTATCCCCTGACTTGTCGGAGCGCACTGAAAAATCTAGAGATTATTCAGAGAGAAAATCTGGTGGAGAACAGCCAAGTGGTGGGAGAGTATCTGCATAAGAAACTTCTCGCTCTGAAAGACAAATATGATGTGGTTAAGGATGTACGTGGCCGTGGCCTGCTCCACGGGATCGAGATAGAAGGCATCCAATACACGGCCAAATTCGCTCTAGGACAGGAGTTGTATGAGACCATGCTCAGAAACGGACTGATCACGGAACTAGAGAGTCGCAAGAATCTGGAAAATGTGGTTGTGGTCATGCATCCGGCGCTTATCACTTCAAAGGAAAATGTCGATGAGGCAGTCGAAATCATTGACAAGTCTCTGTCAGCTTGTTTAAAATAATTTAGATAAGCGAAAAATGACACAGAAGTGACAAGCTTAGATCGGGGGGAGGTTGATACAATATGGCGACAGAGAAAAAGCAGGTTCTGACAGTAAAGAGTATTCGAAGCGTGAATACGGGAAATATTCTTCAAAGCATTATGGCAAATCGAAATAGCACCAGAAGTATGCTGGCAAAAGAGAATAAAATCAGTCTTATGACAGTGAAACATGTGGTGGATGATCTGATAGCAGCGAAAATTCTGGTAGAGAAAGATTCCTGCAATGCAGATGTGGGGAGAAATCCTAAAGTGTTGGAGATTGCGGAAAATTATGGAAATATTGTGTGCGTGAACCTCACCTCCGAGGATGAAATCAGTTTTCTGATATACGATATTTATGAAAAACTTATAGAAGAGCAAAGCATCTCTCTTACAAGTGGAAAACCTTACAGAGAGGGACTGCTGATGGCTATTGAGGCTGTCAAAGATAAGTTGAAGTCAGTCTCCACGATGACTGTAGGCATTGCGGTGTTTGTGCCAAGTGCCTACGATGAGAAGGTGGATCTGGTCAACTACGATCTGATAGCGGATTTTAAAGAACTGCATATCAGGTCATTGTTTGAAGAAGAATTCGGATTAAAAAATGTATTGATACTTCATGATGTATTTGCGGCGGCGAGATCGGAGTATGACAGTTTGAACCCGGAGATGGAGAGCCAGTTTTATTTTTATTGTGGCTATGGAGTCGGGGGATATTTTATTCATAAAAATGAGGCTGTGGCGGGCTCAGAAAATATGGCCGGGGAAGTGGGAAAGATGTTAGTTTCCATGGAAGGGGAAGGCGGCAGCTGTGTAACTTTGGAGGATGTCGTATCTATTTCTGCTGCAAAGAGAAAGATGAAAGAGTGTGGTATGGACATGCACTTTTCGGAAATGCTGGATATGTATCAGGACAGGGATGAGAGAGCAGTGGAATTACTCACGCCAATTTTAAATACGATATCCAAAGTACTGTACAATCTCTTGTGGGTGTATAATCCAACAAGAATCGTAGTGGACAGCTGCAAGAGTGGTTACAGTGAAATTATTGCAGAGCATTTCAAAAATTTTATGGAAGAGATGAGAAATGATGCAATCCCCATTCACGTGCAGATTAGACAGGCCAGATATAACGAGTATCATATGATGAGGGGCTGTTTTTATATGGTGAGAAATGCGTGGATTGAGGAGATTGCTGATTTTGTGCAGTGATGGCTCGCAGATGCATCAGGAGAAGTAGGAATGGAGTAATATGGAGAGCGTGATTATCGGAATTGACTTAGGAGGGACCAATCTGCGGATTGGGGCTGTGACGTCTGATAATGAGATGATAGCTCCTTTTGTGCTGAAAAGTTCGATTGTTGCGGATGCAGAGAAGCCAGTGGAAAAGATCTGTGAGATCATCGCAGACTACAGTGAAAAAAATAGGATACGAAAGATAGAAGCAATCTCTATTGGGGTGCCTTCTTCTGTGGAAAATGATAAGGAGACGGTAATCTGTACGACGAATATTCGTAATCGTGCAGGAGAGGTGGTTTTTTCCCATATGAATGTGGCAAAAGATATAAAAGAACGCTTTCATGTTCCTGTGTTTATCAATAACGATGTCAATAATATTTTATTGTATGATATCGTGGCTAATGGGCTGGAAGACCAGAAGGTTGTGGTGGGAATTTATATCGGGACTGGTGTAGGTGCGTCAGTGGTGATAGACGGCAAGCCGTTAGAAGGCAAAGATGGGGCGGAGCTGGATTTGGGGCACATTCCTTACTTTGGGGGCACGATTTCTTGCAGCTGCGGAAAAGTGGGCTGCTGTGAATGCTACGCTTCCGGGTGGAGGCTCCAGGAAATCCGCAAGGAGTTTTATCCGGAAACTCAGATACAGGATATGTTCACTTTGCACAAGGAAGAAAAACCATTGAAAGAGTTTATACAGGCATGTGCCAATGTATATGCGATTATGGCCACTATCTTTAACCCAAATACAATGGTTGTGGGCGGAGGAGTGATTGAGATGGCGGATTTTCCGAGAGAGGAATTTGAGGCTGCTGTGAACCAGAACACGGGGACAGATGTGATGTCCTATGGATTTGATTATCTGTATTCCAAGGGAGATGTGGGAAAAGGTGTCATCGGTGCGGCTATTTTCGCGAGAAAACGGCTGAAGGATAAACGGTCGGACACATGAAAAAAAGAAGATTTCGGAAAATGTCATGGCGGCACTGGAGTCAGAGAACTTCAGTGCCGTCTTGCGAGATAAGCCCGGCAATTGGCAGTGCTGTGAGCTGGAGATCAAAGAGGAAGGTCTCTCTTGGTGAAATGAATGCCTCCCGCTGCACATAAAAGCAGTCCAAGGAGCCCAAGAATTCCACAGAACAGAAAAGCCTCGCTTTTTCCTGCGGCCAATTCTTCTGTCTTGAGTAGGCTTTCGATGGTAAAGTATTTTAGGAATTTAAGATCGCCTCCCATGTTCGCTAGCATCTGTAAAAAGAAAAACAGGACAGGAATTCCACTGCCGAATATATAATAATATTTGGAATCGCTGAACAGGCAGGCGAAAAAGAAAGCAATTCCTGTCTGGGCCAGCCAGAGCATCAGTGTTCCGATATTGAGGACGAGGTATTTGGATGTATTCAGCTCACCGGGAAACATAGCCTCAGAGGACAAAATTCCCACTGTTGTGACGCAGATCATACAAAAAATCAGATACAAGATCATGGAGATGATCTGTGTACAGATGATTTTTTTCCTGGAATTAGGCGTGGCCAGCAGACAAGCCATAGATCCCCTGTCAATGTATCTCATGACCAGTTTGTTTACCATGATGATGATAAAAATCAAGGGAAATAGTCTCATGATGAATCCGTAGAGATAAATCTGAATCCATTCGATCAGATTTGAGGCAATTCCAGTCATACCTACCGCAGACATCATTTGAGGTATTGCTTCCTGATAGTCGTTCAACATATCGGCTAGTTCAGGGTTATACATATAGATAATCACTGTTGTGTACATCGTAATCAACAGGAAAACGATTGCAAATGGAAGCAGACAGGATGTAAAGTTGCGTCTCATAAGACGAAAACTAAGCATTTTTATGTCCTCCTTCCCCATAATAATGCAGAAATAGCTCTTCCAAGCTCTGTGTCTCGGTCTGAAGATCTGTCGGCTGATAATTCGCCAGCACTCTCAGAGTATTTGGCAATTCCTTTTTTACCCGTATCTGAACTTTTCTTCCACAGACGTTTATGATGTCTAACTGCTCTACGGCAGCCAGTCTTTGTGCAGATTCTTTGTCGTGCAGCGTCACGGTATAGATTCGATTTCTAAGCTTGGACAGCTCTTTCATCTGCACAATGTCTACCAACCGTCCTTCTCGGATGATTGCTGTCCGATTGCAGGTTTTTTCTACTTCTTCAAAAATATGAGAAGACATGAAGACCGTGCTGCCTTTTTTCTTTCTTTCCAGAAGCAGCTCTACAAAACGGTTTTGCATAAGAGGGTCTAGACCGCTAGTGGGCTCATCTAATATCAGAACAGAGGGGTCTCCCATGAAGGCAGCTACCAATCCAATCTTTTGCTTCATTCCTTTTGACATTTTTTTGATTTTTCCTCTAGGATTCAGCTCGAAACGGTACAGGAGATCACGGATGGAGGAACGATCTCGGATTCCTTTCATATCTGCGATAAAATTTAAATAGGAAATCCCCGACATGTCTTCTATAAATGCGATTTCACCGGCCAGATATCCCACAGACTGCTGGATAAGGGCTGCCTGTGAAAAACAGTCTTTTCCCATGATCTGGCAGCTTCCTGATTGCGGCTTCACAAAGCCCATCAGATGTCGAATCGTTGTGCTTTTTCCGGCTCCGTTCGGGCCGAGGAAACCAAAGACCTCTCCCTGTTGGACGCCAAAGGACAGATCAAAAATTCCTTTGCCGTTTCCGAAATTCTTAGTCAAATTAGTCAATTCTATGAATGGTGGTACCATCCTGTATACTCCTCTCCTATTAGGAAGTTTTCATACACCTTTGTTCGGCGGAGAACTTTCTTCTAATTAGCTTTATTTTAATCCGATTTTCTATTTTTTCAAGACTTCTGATACACTTTTATAAATTCTTAATGTACGTGTAAATCCGGCAGACTTTCCTATTTTATACTCTTCCTTTAAAAATCTGGGGGAAATATGGAGAGCAAACGACCTTGATACCATAATATTCCACAATATAGAAATACCCCGGCATCTCAGGAAATGTGTCCTGGCGCCGGGGGGATTTAGACTCGTCTCTTTCTCAATGTGTGATTCCAGTTTTGGCGAAGTCCTATGAAACTTACAACACCCACGTAACAGCCTACCACAAGGCCGACTACACCGATGTCTACGAAATCCATATTGGTGACTGCTGTCAGAAGCATTATGCATAGACCGGTCATCCCCACAGTGGAAAAGATTGAATTCATAATAGATATTATCTTACGGTACATCCTTCACCCCTCCATTAAAAACAAATGTTCGGAACTTATGTTCTAATAATATCACTGTTTGTTTTAAAATGCAAGAGAAAAAACGAATATATGTTCTGCTGTAGGCGCGCAAAGTGAGTCGTGCCCCTCAAGATTGATATTTTCTGCTCACTATGACATACAATTTTGATAAATTTTTTGCGTACTGAGTCATCAATATGGATAGGTTTTTCTCACCTTCTATGTACCGTTGATACTTCATGCCTTCGATGCTCTTAATTCTTTTTTCTTTTTGCAGATGAAGCATTTCCTGGATAGAATTTAACACGTAATCTGTGTAGCAGATATATTGCATCATATTCTGCCGTGTCTGTGGCTGCCATTTTTTGCGGTTAGACAAAAAGAGCATTTGTTCCATCTCCGACAACATTCTCCAGCAGAGTCCGAGAATTCTCCGATAATAAGGCTGTTCTTCCTGTACTACTTTCGGCAGATATTGTTCAATCTGGTCATAAACCATGTGATATTGAATCTGAGCATCACAGACTCTCCAATAGTCCAGAGAGTTTGTCAGTGTGTTTTCGAGAAATCTCAGATACATGTGGTGCATATGGAAAATCATTTTCCAGTTATAGCGAAACTGTGTTCCCAGACTTGTGGGAAAAAAGAATTGGTTTACCAGCAGAACCAAAAGCACCGCCACGGCTACGTAGATCATTCTCAGCTCCAACGCTAAAGTCTCCTGCATAGCCATTGTCGTCATAGACAGCGCAAAACAGGTGACAAACACCGCATGAATTCTGGTTCCAGGAGTGGCCGTGTACATACAAGCTACCATGATACTCGCCACAATAAAATGGTCAAGTGTACTGTGGCAGAAGGATAAGATAAACATCATTAAAATGCAGCCTGCGGCAGTACCCACGAAACGTGTCTTCATTCGATATTTGCTGTCTTCGTACATCGGTCTTAACAAAAGAAAAGCATTCATTGCCAGCCAATAGCCATGGTCCGCGTCAACCAAGATGTTATAGGACATGCCGACCAATAGGATGATGCTCATCCTAAGTGCAAAGCGCATCTCAAAGGCGTCTAATTTCATCCGGTATAGAAATCTTTCTTTGAGCCGCTGTTTTAGAGGAACCTTCCAGTTTTCATCTAGGATTTGATCTTCGTCCAGGTGGATTTGATCTAAGATCAGGAGAAACATTCTCAGAAAATTGGTGGCTGAGTGATAAAATTCTTCTTTCTGCTGCCGTGTCTTTAAGAGAAGCTTCTTTCCTTTTTTCTTTAATTCCTCTGTGTCCTGGTTCCAGAAATCTATATCTCCAGCCTCTTTCATGTAAGCAGACAGCTGTAACGCCAATGCTTTGGCCGTCTCGTTTTCAGGCAGAAAGCTTTTGTACTGGCCTGAAACGAAGTAGACGCATCGGTGGAAAAGCAGAGCGAACATATAACGCACTTTTCCCTGTGCAGTCACAATGTGTTTTCTTCCCCGCTTTTGATAGGCGTCTTTGTACAGACTCTTCTGAATCTGGAACAACTGTGCCGTCTCTGCCTCTGTGTCTTCTCCCCGCGCCGTTTTTTCCAGAACGTCGGCCAATAGCTGAAGTCCATGCTGCTCTGTGTGGTCTTCTGGTATGACACCGCGTTTTTGTGAGTAGGCGCAGACGATGATGAAGAAAAAGAAAAGACTGTAGAGCATAGCTTCCATCTGCTGGAAAAAGCCACTCCATCCCACAGGCATAAGTTGTAGGAAGGTGAAAGTCATCAGGCTCGAGAAATACCCCAGTTGGTTAAACTGGGAAGCCTTCGAAAAGATCAGCCAAAATGGAACCACCAAATTCAGTGCCAGACAAAGCGGTAGATTTAAGGTGGCAAAGAATGCTAAGATCTCCAATAAAATTTGTTGAAACATCATGGCGAACAAAGACGGGACGGTCGGCTGTTTTTGGTAGGTCACCTGAAATAACACTGTGACCAGAGACACGATCATGACATGTTGAATGCCAAATAGTCCTATTACACTGTAAAATAAGGCTAAAAAAAAGATAATCACCGGCAGTGCTTTCAGAAATTTCTTCTTAATACCTCTGATATATGTACAGACTGCCGGATAGTTTAGTTTTTGCAAGTGCTGTACACCCCCTGTTTGCTACCCTATTTTATGTTATAGGAAAGCGCTTTCATGCATTAGCGTGACAAGTCCTTTCCTATAACATAAATGTTCCGCTAAAGACGCATGCAAAGTGGCGCAGCGCCCCTCAAAACTGAGGGGATAGAAGGAAACTGAAGTGGGCTTGCCTATTTTGTTATTCTAGCATATTTTCGATTGCTAAGAAAGTAGTATGGCTGAATCGCTACAGAATTCTTGCCCAGAGAGGAATGGTCAAAACGGAAACGGCGGTGGAGAATATAACTAGATTTGTGGCGAACTTTTCATCAGAATGGTATTTTAAAGCCAGCATACTCGTTGTCGCTCCCGCAGGCATGCCGGCCAGAAGAGTGCTGGCACCGACCACTTTCTCAGGCAGCCCCAGCCAGGTACAGGGCAGATACACCAGCGCAGGGATGATGAGAAGCCGAATCACCGTGTAGATGATAATATCCCGGTCTAGGATTTCTTTTAGGCGGATATCCGATACGATCATACCGATTACCAACATAGACAGAATCGTATTGCAGTCGCCCAGATTTCCCACGAAGGTTTTAACAGCGGTGGGGAGGGGGCACTGAGTCAGCATCAGCAGTAGTCCGATTTCACAGGCTATGATGCAGGGGTGAAGGAGGACTTTCTTTAATATTTGTTTTTTGTCGATTTCTTTGGAGAAAATCGCGAGCCCTTCCGACCACATGACGATTCTCTGCGGTATCAGGTAGATGGATGCCAACGCGAGTCCCATCTGCCCATAGACGCCTTCTGCGACCGGATTTCCCAGAAAGCCGGCGTTTGAACAGATAATACCGAATTGCAGGCTTTTGCTCCTGTCTGTCTGCATTTTTCCATACAGCAGTTTGGCCAGCAAAATGCAGCCAAATTGCAGGAACATAGAGATTAGCAGAATATTTAGAAAGCTGTGAAGTATTTTCGTGTTAAATTCAATCAAAAAAGATTTGATAATATTACAGGGAAGAATCAAGTTTACAACCAGGTCTGTAATCCCTTCTTTTCCTCTGTCTCCCACAAGCCCCAGTCTTCTCACTGCAAATCCTGTGAGAATCAGAAAAAACATTGTCATTTCCAGAGAGATCATATTGTCCATATCGTCACCGTCGCCGTGCATTATTTTCGTATCAAGCTATTTTCTTATTATACTCCCAATACCTATTACATCACAAGCCCTGTAAGGATTTTCGAGCGCCAGGTTGACAATTTAGGAAAAATTGTTTACTCTGTAATTAGTCCAAAAATGGACTATAAAAATGAATCGGCAATAGGGAGGAAGAGATATGAATGATCCACACAGTCAGGTAAAGGAATATTATGAGCTTTGGCGGGAGATGAACTGGATGTATGAGGACTGGGCGAAATCTTTCGGGATATCTTACTATGCCTTTTTGACGCTGGAAGCGGTCTGGGAAGACAGGGAGGAATGCAGCCAGAAAAAAATCTGTCAGAAATGTCTACTGTCTAAGCAGACGGTGAATATGATTTTGAAAGAATTTCAGGAAAAAGGATTTTTATACTGCACTTCTTCGCAGACAGACCGGCGTGTAAAGCTGATTCATTTGACAGAAAAGGGAGAAAAATACGTCGGTAGTATGGTTACTAGGGTGCAGGAGCTGGAAGAAAGCGTGATGAGAAGAATGGGGCCTGATAGAAGTGAAGCGATGCTGGAGAATACACGGCTGTATGTGAGGTATTTCAAAGAAGGCTACGGAGGTATTTAAAATTGAAAAAGAAATTTTTTAGCTATGTTATTCCGTCGATTCTGGGTTTCGCGCTTTCTGGAGTCTATGCGATTGTGGATGGATTTTTTATCGGCAACAGCATCGGTGACGCAGGACTGGCGGG
>ENA-OPRR01001146-OPRR01001146.1-human-gut-metagenome-genome-assembly--contig:-NODE-1146-length-23850-cov-5.244421_pt1 | contig 23850 bp, 19 predicted proteins | sample MGYA00241796_ERZ501883 | MGnify/ENA primary metagenome ERZ501883 (study PRJEB25962, sample SAMEA2042406) | human gut metagenome | biome: human gut; feature: human-associated habitat; material: faeces...
TATCCTTTCGATGCTGAAAAATTAAAAACATATAATTTTTTGGTTGAAAGTGCTGCAATACGAAAATCCGCATTGCTAGAGGTTGGATGTTACGATGAAGTTGAAAAGCATTATTTTGAGGACTGGAGAGTTTGGTTAAAATTATTATCCAAAAGTAAATTCCCAGTCCATATTTCTAGTTTGGAATTTTGGTACCGAAGAACAGATGGCGGAGTTTTAAATAAAATTAATACCGATGGTGAGATTAAAAAAAGAGCAGATAAATTAATTAGTGAAGTGGCAGAAACCGCAGACGGAAGTGTGAAAGCAAAAACTTTTGAAGGTTATATGCAAAAAGAGAGTTTCTTTCTGCCGCGGCGCTCTGATTTTGCAAAGTCCTATTTTAGATGTAAAGAAAAAATTCAAATTTTGTTTATAATACCGTGGATGACAGCAGGAGGAGCAGATCAGTTTAACTTAGATTTTATTCGTCTGTTAGATAAAAACAAGTATGAAATTGTAGTGGTTTCAACAGTTAATTCTGATAATATATGGAAGCAAAAGTTTAGAAAATATATTTCTCAAATATACAGTCTGCCGGAATTTTTGGATGTAGAGAATTACGCAGAATTTATTTCCTATATTATAGAGACACGGAAAATAGATATTTGTATGATATCAAATAGTTACTATGGATACTATTTATTACCGTGGTTAAAAATGAATTATCCTGAAGTAGCAATGATTGATTACGTGCATATGGAAGAAATGTATTGGAGGGAAGGAGGATATGCACGGACTTCAATGGCTATGGCAGATATTTTAGAAAAGACATATGTATGCAATGGGGCTACAGAAAAAGTATTTTGTGATTTATTTAAAAGAAATCCAGAAAAAGTAGAGACTTTGTATATTGGTGTAGATTATGATAAGTATGATCCAGAAAAAATTGCTTATGGAGAAGTAAGAAAGAAATATTCAATACCGTCGGATGGAAAAATCGTATTATTTCCATGCAGATTACATGGACAGAAAAGACCGCATTTAATGATAGAGATTGCAAGGCGAGTTGTTGCTGAAGATCCAAGTATTTATTTTTTGGTTGTCGGAGATGGCGATGAGCGTTGGAGTATGGAGCAAAAAGTAGAGGAATATAAGTTACAGAAACATGTTATTTTTGCTGGTATGCAAAATGATATGCGTCCATTTTATAAAGACAGCAATCTGACATTGATTTGTTCACTTAGAGAAGGACTTTCATTAACGGCATACGAATCGTGTTCAATGATGACACCGGTAATCTCAGCGGATGTAGGCGGTCAGGGCGAGTTAATTGATGATAGTGTTGGAAAAATTTTGCCATTATTACAGAATGAAAAGGATATTCATGTAAAAGTTTATTCAGAACAAGAAATCCAACAGTATGTTTTGGCTATTTTACATATTTTGTCAGATAAAATGAGTTATGAGATAATGTGTAAAAACTGTAGAGAAAAAATAGTAAAAAGTTTTGGCCTTGACACAATGATACAGCGTATGGAGGCGGCAATAAATGAATGCCTTACAGAAACTCGTATTGCATCTAGGAAAGCTATAGCAGAAACTATTTGTAAGTATCCCTATTTATCAGCAGACGTATTATCTATGTACTTAGCATATGAAAGTATGGTTCAGGAAAATGAGCGAGTCTGGAAAGAAAAATGTGAATTTGAATGTGCGAAAATAGATCTTGAAAGGCAGCTTGCAGAAGCACGTATGGAAAGTGGAGAGATATGGAAGTCTTGGTCTTTTAAAATCGGACGGGGAATTACATGGATTCCGAGAAAAATTCGTGGAGGAGTTCGTTGCATCTCAGAACATGGAGTGTTATACACTGTGAAATATGTTCTTAAAAAATTAGTTTAGTAGAGAGTATACCTGTTACCTGATATTTGCTAAGAAAGATAGAGGTAATTTATGCTTTTTGAAAATATAGTATCTCTAGGATATAATTGTGAGGTATCGTTTCGTATTGAAGATTTTACAGGAGAAGGGATAGATTCTTATCCCTTCTCTTGGGCTTATGTAAATGATTCGGAGCATTTTATAACATGCCTTTGGGAATTAGATGGATTACTTTCTGGAAAAATAGAAGTGCTTCCATGGGGGATGTTTTTGGATAAAAAATATCAAATTGCATTCCATGGGAAAGGTGATGCAAAAGAACTTTTCAATGTGGATGGAAGTTTAAATACTTTAATTGCAGAGAGAAGGCTCAATGAACTTAAGGCAAGAATTAGGTATTTAATAAAAAAATTCAAAAATTTATTAAATTCAGAAGAAAAAACACTATTTGTTTTAAAAATACATCCGCAAGAAAGAGACGGAGGATTTATTTTAATTAAAGGTGTATTGGATTTTTTAAGAAAAAATTATATATCGCAGAAGTTTATGGTGTTAGCAGTTTTAGAAGAATCAAATCGAATTTTGAGGGAAAGAATAGGCGAACTCCCAATAGGATCGCAACTTCAAGTGAGGTATATTAGTTCATATGCTAATGACGATGAAACAAAAAGCGGAGGCGATATAAGAGGTTGGTATAATGCTCTTAGCTCAGTGGCTGAATGCAGAACGAAAAAATTTAAACAAGAATTACAATTAGAATGCTGTAGAGGGAATATACATATGGAAAATAATGCGACTGTAGAAAAAGATATTTCAGAATGGTTAGAGCAGATCAATGTATCAGGAGCAAAACTGCAGTATGAAAGATTTTTAGAGATGTATGGAGCGGTAGAGGTTGTTTCAGCTTTGGCTCAAAAGGCATGGGATACTCCAGAGGAAATAATAAGGCGGATTGCTCCTACAAATCAGACACGTAAAATAGGAAAACCTGTAAAAAATATAGCAACATTTTATTTTAGAATGCATAACGGAGGAATTGAAAGGGTAATGTCCCTGTTGATTCCTGTATGGAAATCCTTGGGGTATAATGTTTTTTTGATTACTGAAGAGCAACCTTCTCTTAGCGATTACACATTGCCAGAGAATATAACGCGTATAGTATTTCCATCTACGAAAGAATGTAAGAAAGATAATTATATTATCCGAGCCGCTATGTGGAAAGAAATGCTAGAAAAGTATGAAATTGATACAGTGGTTTATAATGCGTGGGATTCACCGATTTTATTTTGGGATGCCTGTGTTATAAAAGGTTTAGGCTTAAATTTGGTTTCAATAGCACATGGGACATTTTCATACTTGTTTAAACAAGCAATAGAAACAAGATATACACAAATAGAAACATATCGTTTGATAGATAAAGTTGTTGTTTTATCAAATGTATTTAAAGAATTTTGGAAATTTTTTTGTCCAGCGGTATATATTCCTAATCCTGTGGAGATATGCCCCATAGAGGATTGTTCTGACTTAGAAGGAAATAATATTGTATGGGTTGGTCGTTTAAGTGCAGAGAAAAAGCCAGAAGATGTTTTAAAAATGATGAAAGAGGTTCTAAAACTTTATCCAGATGCGAATCTTACAATTATTGGAAAAAGTGAAGGACAAGAATATGAGGATAAGTTATTTGAACTTGCAGCACAGTTAGGAATTACAGAACAAGTGTGCTTTGAAGGATTCCATAAAGATGTGAGCCCTTTCTATAAGAAGGCATCTGTGTTTGTTTTTACATCAAGTTTTGAAGGATTTTCCATGGCAGTATCTGAGGGGAGAGGATATGGACTTCCTGTTTGTATGTATGATTTACCATATATGGAATTAATTAGAGATAAGAAAGGTGTAATTTGCGTAGATCAAGGTGATTATAAATCATTAGCGAATAATGTCGTGAAGATTCTTAAAGATAAATCCTATCGAAAGCAATTAGGAAAGGAGTCTAGAGAAAGTGCAGAGCAATTTGCAAATTATGAGATTACAGAGGCATGGAAGTCTCTTTTTAAATCTTTGTCTGAGCCTCTAGAGCAAGAAAAAAATACAGAAGATGAGCAGATGATGGCAGATTTACTCATTGAACAGGCACAGTTAGGTATGAAAGAAAAAGATTCATTTATGAAAGAATTGATAGCCGGTTCAGAATGGCATATACATCATGCCCAGGAAATGGAAAATTATATTTTAGAGCTAAAAAATGGAATCGAGTGGTTAAAAGGACAGGAAACACAACAGGAGAAATATATATCAGAATTACTAGAAAAACAGAATCAAATAACTTCTGGTATAGAAGAAAAACAACAGATGATTGAGCTTTTGCGAGAAAAAAATGAACAGTTAGAAAAGGAGATAGAAGAATTACGAAAACGAAAAATATGGTGGAAACGATAACTAGAGACAAAGGCAGATATGTAAAAATATGGTTATCTGTTTTTTTAACATTTTTGTTTGCATTTACGATATTCAAAGCGGGCTTTATAACGGACATACCTCATTCCACAATTCAAATAACAGCGACATCGCAAAAAAATTTTAAATCAGGCGGTTCGGATGTCCGATTAAAGAGTGTCAAAATCAACAATCAGGATATCCCATTGTCAGAATTAAATGCAGATTACCAGTGGCGGGATATGGACGAGCTTTTGATAGCGGTAAATCCGGATACCCCGGCATACATTGAATACGAAGGGGATTACATTCGTAAAGTAGAGATTGAATTTCAGAAACATGATGGTTCTGGAATTGCTGAGATTGCTGTTAACGGAAAAACCGTAAAAAAGCTGGATCTGTATGCTCCGGATTGGAGTACAATTGTTTATTCCAGTGAAATAGGAAAAGTTTCAATTATGAAACATATACCGCTTTTTATTGCAATATGGATAGGAACATTTGCAACGATTCAGCTTGCATCTTATTTAGCGGAAAAGGATGGAAAAAGACAGTACAAAAAGTATGTCTTGTGGGCAATTTCTTTGTTAGGACTTTTGAGCCTGGCATTCAAAAATAGTAATGGTTCTTTGGAAAATACTGTTTTTTGTCTAGTTTGGTTATTATCGATTATCATGGGGGTTGTCCGCATGGTTATAATCAAAGCAGAAAATAAAAAAACATATGTGTATTCGTTTCTTCGGGCTGTCCTGATTTTGACTATTGCATTTTTATCATGGATGCAGCTGGAAATCGGATGTCATTATACAGAGACATTTCAATTTTTGGGAATAGAACTGAAATATATTATATTAAATATATTAACAATTGTAGTTCTGATCAATGTGCTGGCTATTTTGGTAAACAGATGGTGGATTTCTTCTTTGGTGATCAGCACAATTCTTTTAATTGTAAGTATTGCGAATTATTTTGTAATTCAGTTTCATGCAATGCCTTTGAGCGTGAATGAACTTCGCAATATTGGCACTGCGGCAGGGGTAATTGGTTCTTATAAGTTTTCTGTGGACAGCTATGTATTGTTTATGCTTCTGTTTTATTTGCTGAGCCTGGTTTTTGTGAATCTTTTAAAGGAAACAGAAGCAGGGGAGACGTATACATGGAAGCAGATTATTTTCAAGGATGCAGTTGTATGCGTGCTGAGCCTGGGAATTCTATATAAGGGGTATTGGTCAGAAAATCCGATAAAAGCGGCAAAAAACATTGAGTATGCATGGCAGGATACGTTTCATGAATACGGATATGTAGCATGTTCTATTGATTTGATACGTCAGGCGATTACGGTCATTCAGGAACCGAAGGGGTATTCCGATGAACGGATAGCAGAATTGGCTTCTTCCCTGAAACAATCGGGGGAAGGTGGAAATCGCACTCCTGATGTGATTTTGATTTTAAATGAAACATTTTTTGATTTAAGACAGGTGGCAGATATTCATGCAGATCAAGAATTTCTTCACTATTGGGATACAATGCCCAATGTTGTGAAAGGATATGCGGTTGCGCCGATTGATGGAGGTGGAACTAACTGTTCAGAATATGAACTTTTGACAGGTAACTCACTGCAGCTGATGCCGGGAATTACGCCATTTTATGTTCTGGATTTAGAAAATGCTAATAGTATTGCCAGTCATCTTGGAAAATTGGGATATGAGACTCTGGCTGCTCACTCAGAATCAGAAAACAGTTATAATAGGCTCCAAAGCTATCCCAAGCTGGGATTTCAACAGGTACGTTTTGACTTGGATTTTAAGAATAAAGAGTATTATGGCAACAGGCAATTTTATGAGACAGATGAGAGTGTTTATCGGAATCTGATTCAGTGGTATGAAGAAATGCCGGAAAATAAGCCCCGATTTTTATATTTATTAACTATTCAGAATCATGGAGACTGGAATATCAATGACAGCAGTGATGATATTGTTCATGTAAGCAATGATTTTGGAGATTCAACAGAAAAAGTGAATGAATATCTTTCCTGCATTAAACAGAGCGATGAAGCATTCAAGCAGTTAACGGACTATTTTTTATCTGTTGATCGTGATGTGGTTGTTTGCATGGTGGGAGATCACTCTCCGTATTTAGCAGGAGCAATTATGAAAGAGGGATTTTCAGAAGCAGAAAAAAGTCTTCGTCTGAGAGGAACACCATTTATGGTTTGGAGTAACCGTGAACTAGAGGAAGAAAATACAGGATATGTCAGCTTGAATTATCTTCCATCTATCATTCTGGATGCAGCTGGAATTCCATCTATGCCTTATTATAAATATATGGGGCAATTGCGGAAAAAACTTCCTGTGGTATCATCTTATGGAAAGTACTTTGATTCTGATGGAAACGAATATGATTATGAGGAAGAAACAGTGTATACATCAGAGGTTCAGGACTATTTTTATCTGGAGTTTAATAATCTGATGAAGAATTTGAGAAATCAGGAATTATTTGAACCTATAAATGGAGGAGAATAGAAAAGATTTTCTGAATCAGGTCATGTAGGTGCAGGGGAAATATTGATATAAGTAAATGTAAAAGAATAAGAAAGAGAAGGAGAAAACTATCATGTACGACTATCTTGTTGTAGGCGCCGGTCTTTACGGCGCAGTATTTGCTCATGAGGCCAAGAAGCGTGGGAAGAGTGTGTTGGTGATTGATCGCAGACCTAACATTGCAGGAAATGTGTATACAGAAGAGATTGAGGGCATTAATGTACATAAGTACGGCGCTCATATTTTCCATACGAACAATAAAGAGGTCTGGGAATATGTAAATCAGTTTGCAGAGTTTAACCGGTTTACCAATTCTCCGGTAGCGAACTATCATGGGGAGCTGTATTCACTGCCTTTTAATATGTATACCTTTAACAAGATGTGGGGTGTAGTGACTCCGGAGGAGGCGGAAGCCAAGATTGAGGAGCAGAAGAAGGCTGCAGGGATTACGGAGCCGAAGAATCTGGAGGAGCAGGCTATCAGCCTTGTAGGAACGGATATTTATGAAAAACTGATTAAGGGATATACAGAGAAGCAGTGGGGACGGCCCTGCGATCAGCTTCCATCTTTTATTATTAAACGGCTTCCGGTTCGCTTTACTTTTGACAATAATTATTTTAATGCTCTGTATCAGGGAATTCCGGTAGGCGGTTATACAAAAATGGTTGCCAATATGCTGGAAGGAATCGAGGTTCGCCTTGGTGTGGATTATCTTGAACATAAGGAGGAGTATGACAGTCTGGCGGAAAAGGTGATTTATACAGGCGCTATTGATGCTTATTTTGATTTCCGTCTGGGAGCTCTGGAGTATCGTTCTGTTCGTTTTGAGACCGAGGTATTGGATAAACCGAATTTTCAGGGAAATGCGGCGGTGAATTATACGGATGCAGAGACACCGTGGACCAGAATTATTGAACATAAGTGGTTTGAGTTTGGAACGCAGCCGAAAACCGTTATCAGCCGGGAGTACAGTTCTGAATGGAAGCCGGGAGACGAGCCTTATTATCCGGTGAATGACGAGAGAAATATGCGGTTGTACGAGAAATACAAGGAGTTGGCTATACATACTCCCGGAGTCTTGTTTGGCGGACGTTTAGCTCAATACGCTTATTTTGATATGGACGATACAGTGGCTGCCGCATTGGTTTTGGCGCAAAATGAACTATAAAATATCATTCCTATGATTTGTTATCTATCAAGAAATTACCGAGGTGTCGATAATGCCGGAAATAAAGCAAAAACAGACATTGAACAGATAATGGAGTCGCATGGCTTCCGGAATGTCGGGCTGAAACAAACCCGGTATAGAAATGTCGTTGTAGCTTTTTGTCGTACCTTATTCAGTGTGCTGAAGAGTATTCTCTGTTTGCGTAAAGGCGATGTGCTGGTACTGCAATATCCTTTGAAGAAATATTATGCATTTGTCTGCAATATGGCTCATCTACGTGGCTGCAAGGTGGTGACGTTGATTCATGATTTGGGTAGTTTTCGTCGTAAGAAGCTGACTATCCCCCAAGAAATAGCGCGCTTGGATCACTCGGACTGTGTGATAGTACATAGTGAACGTATGAGGGACTGGCTGCTTGAACATGGAATTAAGGCCAAGCTGCAGATATTGGAGATATTTGATTATTTATCCGATAGCCAACCTGTTGCCGGCAATGATGTGCCGAAATCACCGAACCGCATCCTGTTTGTCGGTGCTTTGTCTTCTTATCATAATGATTTCTTATATAAACAGGCAAATTCTCTCCGTTCTTATGATATAGTGCTCTATGGAAGTGGTCTTGAAACCGAAAAACTGGAAGGAAAAGTTGATTATAAAGGCTTTGTCTCTTCGGACGAGCTGATAGCGACGGCAGAAGGCGAATATGGACTTGCCTGGTATGGATCTTCTTTAGAGGGAGGAAGTGGTGCTTTGGGAGAATATCTTCAATATAACGCTCCTCATAAAATGTCTCTCTACATACGTTGCGGTCTTCCGATTATCGTTTGGGAGAAAGCCGGGCTGGCGCCTTTTGTGAAGAAGAACAATGTGGGTATATGTATCTCTTCTTTGACGGAACTTGAAGATATTTTACCTAAAATAAGTGCAGGACAATACATGGAAATGAAGAAAAATGTATTGCAAATAGCCGATAAACTTTCGCATGGATATTATTGCTTTAAGGCAATAAAGCAAGCCTGCGCAGACTTGGGAGTCGAAATAAAGGGCTAAATTGTCCCCTTTTATCTTAGTTTTGCGATAAAAGAAAAAAAATATAGTCGGAATATGCCCTAATTTCTTTATCTTTGCACAATCTTTGTAAGTAGGATTTATAGAAGAGTGTAATGAGAGTGATTGTAAATCCCAAGTACACACATTTGCAAAAACAGATAGAGGAGATTCCCAAGTTCTTTGCGGATGAAGGAAAGGTGGTGTATGATGGGCGTAATATTCTAAAACGGATTAGTCTGGATAACGTTGATGTTGTTGTGAAAAGCTTTAAAAAGCCTCACATCATTAATCGTGTTGTCTATTCATATTTCCGCCAATCCAAAGCTGCCCGCTCCTATATCTATTCCATGGAACTTCAGAAGCATGGTTTCAATACTCCGGAACCGATTGCCATGATCGAACAATTTCAGAAAGGTCTTCTTACAAACAGCTACTATGTTTGTTGCTATGACAATGGTGAAACCGTTCGTTATTTGATGGACGGTAAGGTTGAGGGAAATGAAGACAAGTTACTGGCGTTCGCGCGTTACACTTTTGCATTACATCAGGCGGGTATTTTACATTTGGACTATTCTCCCGGCAATATTCTGATTCATCAGAATGGAGCAAATGAATATAGCTTCTCTTTGGTTGATGTGAACCGTATGCAGTTATTACCGGAAATAGATTGTGATAAAGTTTGCCGTAATATGTGCCGTCTGTGCATATCCCGGGAAGTGCTGGCATATATAATGACCGAATATGCTTCTTTGCGGGGTTGGGATGTGGCGGCTACTGTCAAGCTCGCTCTTTATTACAGTGATCAGTTCTTTACCCACTACATTTACCGTCGTGCAGCCCGAAAAGAGAAGTCAAAACATATCGTTTCGCATATTTTATTGTTCCGCTTATGTCGCTCTACGCGTAAGTTCCTTTCCTGGGAGCCTCACTTCTCGCATTATTTATTAGCGAAGGAAAAACATATTTATGATACCTACTTGTGTAAGTATGATTATTGCGATTTGCTATCTTCTGACTATCGGTAGTTAATTTACTTTCTTGTTGCCTCGAAGAACAACACTCCTGATCTTGTGTCTGAAAAATCCTTTTTGATTTCTGTATGTGCAGTTGTGTTTATCAAGAAACGCAGAAATAACCTCCTCGTCATCATGTAGGTGATAAGTACAGATGGCGAAATCTATTTTCTTGCAATCCCGGAAAAGCTGTTCACATCCGGCCAGCGCACGGCGCTCAGCCCCTTCTATATCCATTTTTATAAATAGATGCTCGTCCGGTTTGTCTCTGAAGAAATCGTCCAGTTTCTGTTCTTTGGGAGAATTACGGTTGCTCACATACTTCTGAACAATGGTTACCTTGTCTTTCCATGGCTCAAAAGTGGCCCTGATAGCTTCCAGCCACGATTCGTTCTGCTCAAATAAATAAACATGTTTGGCTTCTTCGATAATCTCCAGCGAAGAATATCCTTCGGCACATCCCACGTCAACAAAAACCTTTCCCGTTACGTCCTTATTATTATTGAAATAATGGTGTGCGGAGCGTTGGTCTTGCTCTATCATCAACGCCCTGTAATACTTCTGGATTTTATGGGGAGGTGTTGTTCTTTGGAAGTACAGGCGTTTACCATCCTCCTTTAGTACATAATACAAATTCCTATTTTCGTCTTTCCGTACATCGACAGGCATACTCAAATACTCATCTTTGAATTCGTATAAGTGTCTTGAATATCCATGTTTTCTGATGTATTTATAATACTTCAGATAAGGAGAATCCGGCTTATACCCTTTCATAAAATAATATGGAAGCGTACCATATATAAATTTCTTTATTGAGTGTTTAAGTATGTTCATCGTATTAGTTTCTTGTAGATGTTAATAATTTCTTCCGATTGTTGTTTCTCAGAGAACCGTTTCGCGAATTCCCGTCCTTTCTCTACCATGTTCTTCCTTTTATCGGAATTTGAATATATTTGTTTAAATGCATCAGCCAGTCCGGTGATATCATCCGGGTTTACGTAGATAGAGTCGGGTCCTCCGGCTTCTTCCAGACATGAGCCTGTGGCGGCTACCACAGGAATACCCGAATATAGTGCCTCTATAATGGGGATACCGAAACCTTCAAAACGGGAAGGATATACAAAAATCTCTGCTAATTGATAAAAAGCGGGCAAATCGTTGAAAGGGACATTACTGATAATATGCACTCTTTCGCCTAAACCGTTATCTTTGATAAACTGTTCAACCTTTTCTGTGTAGCCTGTACGGCGTCCTACGATAACGATATGAATATGTTGCGGCAGCATAGGCAATGCCTGTACTGCTGCAAGAATATTTTTTCGTTCTTCAATGCTGCCTACATTAAGTATATAGTGGTCCGGCAACTGGTATTTTTTCCGTACCTCCTTCTTTTTTTCTTCCGTCACCGGATGAGTAAATGAGATGTCGCATCCTTGATAAACGACTTCTATTTTATCATCAGGGATGTTGAAGTATCGGATAATATCCCGTTTGGTACATTCACTGATAGCAATTATCTTATCAGCATTTTCACACGCTTTACGGAATTTGTATGTATATATTTTCCTGTCAATAGATTGGTAATATTGCGGATACCTCAAAAATATCAGGTCGTGGATAGTTACAATACTTTTAATGCGACTTTTATGGATGTTGAGAGGAAGCTCGTTACTGAGTCCATGGAATAATTCAATACCTTCTTTCTCCAATTGAGAGGTGATTCCCCATACGCGCCATAATGAACTTAGTTTTTTCCAAAAAGAAGTAGCAGGATAGGCGAGAGTGAGCTGCCGGTATTGTCCGGTTAATAGATTCATCCTTTTGTTTTCCCGTTTTTTAGGTGCATACAGGACATAGTCATTCTCCGGATAGAAGTGGCAAAGAATATCCGCTACATAACGGCTATAATTACCTAACCCGGTGAAATTCTGCACTGCACGTTTTCCGTCAAAACCTATTCTCATCTCTGTTGTTACCTACTGCTTATATGGTTTATAATTAGACTTCAAAATCCCGATAAGGTTTATTCAAGTCCAAATAATGAAAATTATGTTGTCTTTGTCCACTCTGTTTGGGAATCGTCATATAATCCCCATATTTCTGAGACAGATATGTGTCATATTCCTGTACGCCCCATACTTCTTCGTTCTCGAACAAGACAGGGGTAGGAACTCCCAAAATCTTTTTTGGCATGATTCCTTTCATGCCGTCGTCATAGTCACAAATAAGATCACTCTTGTCAAAGTCGTATCTGGTCATAACCTCTCTGATGCTTTTCTGTACTTCGGTGAGTGTGAAAAGCTTCCTGCATAGTAATGGTATCCATGAACTTGGCCCCTTTCCATGCTTATACGGGTCGCGGTGAATCAGGTAAAGAACCCGTTTGTAAAATTCATATTTGGCAAAATGCATTCTTTGTGCCATACGGCCTGTCGGCACACCGTCCAATGGGAATACATCAATATATACGCCTCCCAGATATTTAAGATGCATACGTTCAATTAATGTTGTGTCGGCATCCTGTATCTTGGCAAACGGAAGCGGGTATTCTTTGTCATTCTCAGCGCATACGGCTTCGTATGGCTCCGGCAACCATTCCTTGGCATTAGTCATTAATAGATCATAGTCTGCCCGTGGCATACCAATATCCAGATCATCATCCCAGGGGATAAATCCTTTGTGGCGTACAGCTCCCAACATCGTACCTGCCATGATATAATATCGCAGGTTATGTTCTTTACAGACTTTATCTATTGCTAGTAAATTCTTTAAGATGCGAAGCTGTAAGGGGCGAATATCGTAAGTGGCCATTTCTATTCAAATTTTATATTAGTAAAGACTAGCCGGAATCAACTTCTGTGCTTGTTGGAAATCTTCTACCGTGTCCAGCTCTGCCGAAAAGAATTCGGTGGTGTCCATTACGTAGAAACTATATCCTTGTGGAATCAGTCTTTCAAACGCCCGTTCATAGAAAATATTGTCCAATCCTTCTGATAAGATCATCATCTCCAGTTCGCGGAATAACGCTTGTGTGTATGCTGCCGACATCTTTTCAATACCTATTGATTCACCGATTGCATCAGGTATAGAGCAAACCTTACTGATTTCCACTACCTTTTGTTCATTGTCCACAATAACCTTAATTTCTTCGGCACCAAGTTCGTGGCGGTTGAGTGCCAGTACATCGGCTTTGTCCGACCGGAGCAACTTCTCTACGATTTGGGGATCAAATACGATGTCACTATCCAGAAGTAATACCTCTTCCCCTTCCGTATAAGGGCGGGTCAGCCACAAAGAATAGATATTGTTGGTTGATTCATATTTATCATTGTAGATGAAAGTAATACTTTGAGCCGGATAATGAGCTTGCAGAAAGTCGACTATTTGTTGCTGGCGATATCCGGTGACAATGATAAATTCGTTAAAACCATTTTGTATTAAAGCGTCGAAAGCCCTTTCCAACAAACAACGTTCTCCTATCTTGAGCAAGCATTTGGGAGTTGTGTCGGTCAGTGGGCGTAGACGTGAGGCTATTCCTGCGGCTAGTATTACAGCTTTCATTTGGATGCGATTTCTTTGATTGTATCTATGACGATCCGGTTCTGCTCAGGGCGTCCCAGCGTGATGCGCAGATGAGTGTTGATATCCGGTTCATTCATAAATTTCACTTTATAACTCTGTTCGGCAAACGCTTTTTGCAGTGCCTCTTTTAATGTAATCGGATATTTGATTAAAATAAAGTTGGCTACCGATTCGTATACCTTAAATCCGGGCAGCACACCGATTTCTTTTTCATAGCGGGCACGATCTTCATTCATCAGTTTGGCGATGTTACGGTAGTGTGCATCCGATTTGAGTGCTGCGATAGCTATGTCTTCAGATATCCGGTTGTATCCCAGATATTTGTTGCTGTATTTGCTAAATTTTTCCAGTTCTTTACTCATGAAACCGAATCCCATGCGTAACCCCGGCAAGCCGTAAAACTTGGATAAAGTGCGGGAGATGATCAAATTCGGATATTTGTTCACCAACTCTTTGATATATCTTGTGTCTGTTGAGACGAAAGAGGCGTATGCTTCGTCAATCAAGACCTTCGTTTTGGCAGGAACTTCAGCCAGCAACTCATCCAGTTCTTCCGGAGTCAGACCATTTCCGGTAGGATTATTGGGCGATGCAAGCAGTAAAATCTTCGGATTTTCTTTTTGTATCATATCTTTCATGGCGGCGAAGTCGTACTTGAACGTGTTTCCGTCTTCATAAAGAGGATATTGTAAAGTGCGACCGTTCACTTCATCTGCGATAGACTTATAATACCACCATGAGAATTTAGGAATCAACATCGTTTTATTTCCGTCTTCTTCTGTGAGGAAATAATGTACGGCCTGTTTCAGAATATCCTCTCCGCCGTACCCTAATAAAACTTGCGTCTCGTCTATATCGTATAATTCAGATAAGAAAACGGATAAAATGCTTTTTTTGCCTTCATCGTAAATACGGGTATAAAAGCAAAGTTTATTTATATCGAAGTTTTTGAGTGCTTCTACTACTTCTTTTGATGGGCTGTAGTTAAATTCGTTTCTGTCTAAAAAGTTTAAATCTTTTTGTCTCATATTTATTTTTCTATTTTTTCTCTGTAAGATACTGGTTAACTCCTTTGGAGCACCAAATTCGCTTTTCATCAATAGTTCTCTGTAGTATCTCGTTATTAATATTAAATTGTGCCCGTGAATTATCTTGGTGATATAAATGGAACACAATGCCGGCATTCTTGATGATACGTTTACGTACACCTGCATTAATTAGTCTGCAGGCTATTTCGCTGTCTTCTCGTCCCCAGCCAATCATGTTTTCATCATATCCATTGACCATTAATAAATCACTTCTCCAAAAACCCATGTTACAGCCGCGTACATATAGTAGATCTGTCCGGTGGTAGTTTTGTAAGAGATATGTCAATAGTTGCCAACGTATTCCATTGAGCCGGTTATGTACTCCTTTATTACGGATTGAAACACGTATGCTTCGTTCTGTTATTAATTTCTTAGAAAGTTCAGATTGTATATTGAGACGGCTACCACTTACAAAACTGTTTTTGCGTGCAAAGCGTTTGTGGTCTTTGATAAAATGATGATTCAAAATGATATCTCCATCAATTTGAATTATATAGTCCATACTGGCTTTTGCAATAGCCTTATTTCTGATAACAGTTAGGCGGAAGCCATTATCTTCATGCCATACGTGTATAACAGGTACAGTAGATTGTTTCTTGAATTCTTCCACTATTTTCCTGGTTTCTTCATTGGAACCATCATCTGCGATCAGTACCTCGTCAGGGAGTACTGATTGTTGAAGTACACTCATAAGGCAAAGGTCTAGTGCCTTGGGAGAGTTGTATGTTGAGATAATCAATGAAACTGTCATAGGTTTGGTTTGTTAGATTTCTTCAATTCCGTTATTTGTTCGGGTTATTTTTTGTTCTTTAATAGTCTTCATAAACTCTCTATGATGCGGTTCTTCCTTGCGAGAGAGCTGCTTATGGTACAGGTGATAGGCTATTGCTGAAAATTTAATAATTTTCTTTTCTATGCCTGAGTTTACTAGTCTCCAACTAAGTTCTTCATCTTCATGTCCCCATCCTTGTAAATTGTTGTCATATCCGTTAATACCAATAAGGTCTTTTTTCCAGAAAGACATATTACATCCTTTTACTCTTTTTCCTGACAATTCTTTACGAGTGACAAACTTCGCAATCATGGGATAAAGTCGTAAAGCATTTGTAGGTTGCTTCATTATTAACTGGAGTTTATTTATTATTGATAGTTTCCCTTTATCTAGTAAAGATGTGGTCGCTCTTACATTAAGGTTTGCTCGGGTTCCTCTAATAAAACACCCTTCCTCAGCCATATATACATGGTCTTCTATAAAATTTGGACTAGCTATGATATCTCCATCTATTTGAATGATATAAGAGGAAGATGCTTTGCTTATAGCTTTATTCAATACTATTGTTTTACGAAATCCTCTGTCTTCATGCCATTCGTGGAATATAGGAAAGGAAGCATTTTGTGTAAACTCATGTATGAGTTTTGTTGTTCTTTCATCAGACCCATCATCCGCAATGATGATTTCAGAAGGCAATATCGTTTGTCTTAAAATGCTATCCAAACAGAGCCGCAAAGCCTCTGGCCAGTTGTATGTAGCGATGATTAACGATATTGTGATCCCTTTTTTCATATTCCAGATATTTTATGAAGAATAAACATGCAAATATACATTACTATCCTCAGAATAGCAATTATTTAGAGCTTTAATTTTTAATACGTTTGTGCTTATATGAGAATAGATTATTTATTTTATATAAAAATAGAATGAGAGTTTTCATTCGTTTTTTAAATTTGTGTGTATTTGCTAAAATATGAATGATGTCTCTAAACCCTGAACGGTCTAGTGCAGCGCAGTCTATAAATACTTTACTTTGTGTTGCAGGAAAAGTGTTTTGAAACCATAATGTACGTTCTTGATTAAGTTCTTTCCCATTGGAACTTATACCTCTTCCATCGCATTCAGATATAATATATGGTAAGTGGCGATAAGTGCGGTTTTCAATTATAAGGCACTGGAAACAATGTGCCCAATCAGATATGATTTTGTAATTAATGTCATATCTTTTATCTTTAAATAAGGTATGATGTATAAAACATGATTGATGGTGTAGTGAATTATCTGATAGATATATGAGATCCAATGTGTCTGGGTATACTCTTTTTTTAGTTTTTCTTTTATAAAATAAGATAGTGTCTCCGTATAGGTATTCTGTACCATCAAATGGTATTTTTGCGAGAATGTCTTGGCTTAGGCAATCACCAGAGTTGAGGAAATATAGATATTGTCCTTTTGCATGATCAATTCCTTTATTCATACCATCATATATTCCTTTGTCGGATTCTGAAGACCAAAAACTTAGATGAGGGTTTTCTTTTTCATATTGTATGATAGTTTCTCTACTACCATCAGTGGAGCCTGCATCAATGATAATGTGTTCATATGATGAAAATGATTGTGAACTTACACTCTCTAATGTCTTGAGTAAACCAAGATTATTGTTAAAGTTTACAGTAATTATACTAAGTATTGGTCCATTCATATATGTAAGATTTTACATTGTTTTCATGATTGTATGGCTTTTTGGTAAGCCTCTTCTGTTTTCTGGGCTGCTTTTTCCCATGAATATCGTTTTAAACGTTCGTTACCTAAACGGATTAATTGAGAACGTTTTTCTTCATTATATATTACTTTTGTGATAGCTTCAGACATGGAACTAATAGAGTATGGATCAAAATATACAGCAGCATCACCTGCTATTTCGGGAAAACAACTAGTGTTGCTGAGTGCTACGGGGCAGTGACATGCATAGGCTTCTAAAATAGGAATTCCAAAGCCTTCATAAAGAGAAGGATATACGAATAGTAAAGCTCTGGAGTATAATTCACTAAGAGCTTGATCAGAAGCTTTTATATGAATCGTATATTCGAATATACCCATGCCAATAAGCATATCTTGTTCGTCTTTTTTTAGTTTACTTCCTGTGTAAATTGCAAATAGTGTTTTATCTTGTTCATGTATTTGAGCGAATGTTTCCATAAAGCGTTTGAAGTTTTTATAGGGGGTACGATCGCCAACAAATAATAGAAATCTTTCGGGTATTTGTAATTTATGTTTTCCCGAAAAGTGTTTCATGCTTGTGCTGTGGTAAATAACATCTATCTTTTGAGGATTAATATTGAAAATTTCAATGATATCCTTTTTGGTGTTTTCGCTAATAGCTATAATTCGATTGGCACGTGTTATAACCTTTTTTTTATGACCTATTGTGATATTTGCATCTGTTACATATTGTGGAAATTTTTCGTGGATCATATCGTGTACAGTAATAATGTATGGGTTTTCTCCAATATAATCTAAAAAATATGGATCATAGTATGTAGGGTGTAATAAGTATGGTCCACCTGTTTTTAGTAGTTTTTTTGTTATTTCGTGATTCTTTTTTTCAAAAAAGGAATGATATCGTTTGTAGATAAATCTTGGCAATAATATTAGGCTTTTTTCCAACATCCAACTTGTGAGGTAATAATTGATAGAATATCGCACGGTGATTTTATGTTTTGCTGAAATTCTTTTAATTATCTCACAGAAATAACGTGAAATACCACCAAAGCGTTGCATTTCGAATATTTGATAGTCATATATGATAAAAAGCGATTTCATAGTCATTATTGTTTTGGTTTATGAAATGAAAAAAATGAATTTATGTAGTATAAAAATAAGATGATTTTCCTTATACGTTTTTTGAACTTGTGAGTTTTATTTAATAACGGAACTAAGTTACCAAGCCCTGTTTCCCTGAAAGCCTCTAGTTCTAAAAATGATTTGAAAAAGGTTTTATTGATGTTTTGTTCTATCCATTTGTTGCGTTCTTCCCATGTTTTCTCATAATTAGAACTTACACCTCCACCATCGTATTCAACGATAGTTGTTGGAATGTGTTTATAGCTACATCCTTTTAAGATTATAGAGTGGATTGCATGTATCCAGTCTGATATAATTTTATAGTTAGTATCATATTTTTGTTCTATGAATAATGAATGGTGGATAAAACAAGCTTGTTGTGAAATCCAACCTTTTGAATTTGCAAGAAAGAATGTGTCGAATCTATCTGGGTATTTCCATATCCATGGATCTTCGTTTGTTGGTATAATTTTTATATTGCCATATATGTATTGGGTGCCATCAAAAGGAATATGTCTTAAAACATCTTTTATAAGACAATCTCCAGAGTTGAGAAAATATAGATATTCTCCAGAAGCATGTTCTATTCCTTTATTCATTCCATCGTATATTCCATTGTCTTTTTCTGATACCCAGTAGGCCAAATGAGAAGTTTCTTTACTGTATTTTATAATTGTTTCTTTGCTTCCATCTGTTGAACACGCATCAATAATGATATGTTCATAAGATGTGAATGACTGATTCTTTATGCTATTCAGAGTTGCTATTAATCCTTTGTTATTGTTGAAATTTACAGTTATGATACTTAATGTGGGTTGGGTCATAATCATTTATTTAAATGTGTTTGCAAATATAATAATAATGAATTGAATTTGTAGGTTTGTTATATGATAAAATTGTTGGAAGTGCTTTAGCTATTTTTAATAGGGAAGAGGGCTTTTTGTTACTTTTGTTGTGTGGGGTAGTGAGGAATTATGTATATTTGCTGAATATAACGATTTATATAATAAATGAATGGATTGTTTAGTAAGTGTAATTGTCCCTGTCCATAACACAGTTGAGTATTTGCCTAGGTGTATTGATTCGATACGTAATCAATCTTTGAAAGATATAGAAATAATTCTAGTAGAAAATCAATCAAATGATGGCTCTGCCGCATTGTGTGATGAATATATGTCTTTTGATTCTCGTGTGAAAGTACTTCATCTTCCGGTTGCCAATGCATCAATAGCTCGTAATGCAGGACTAGATATTGCTTCAGCTCCCTATGTTGGTTTTGTTGATAGTGATGATTATATCGATTATAATATGTATGAGGAGTTATTTGATGTGATAAAATGTCATGATGTTGATATTGTCTATTCTAATTTTCAGACTGAATATTTGGATGGTCGAATTGAAGGATGTGATAAAAACTCCGGACAGATATATATACGCTCATCGTTGGATGTATTAAGAGATATGATGTGGGATAAATTGAATTGTTCGTCTTGTACAAAGCTTTTTAAAAGAACAGTCTTTTCAGAGTATAAATTTCCAGAAAATAATATTTATGAAGATAGAATTGCGATGCATATGTGGATATTGCAATGTAAGCAGGTAGCTTGGGTTGATAAGGTGTTTTATCATTATGTTGAACGCAGTAGTAGTATTTGTCATTTAATTACTCCTTTGAATAGATATCATTATTTTATGGCTGAATTTTCTCGGATAGAGTTTATAGAGAAGCACTTATTGTTTGAAGGAGAAGAATTATTGGAAGTAAGGAATAGGCTTATTCGTATATGTTTTTTTACTTTTGAGGAGTTTGTCCTTTTGACGAAACCGAGGTGTTTTCAGAAGCCAATAAAGCATATGAGAGCTAAATTTAAAACATTATTAAAATTTCCTTCTCGAGAGTTAGAAGTTTTTTATCGCAAACGAATAAGAAAAATTGTCTATTTTTGGCCAATATATTATTGGCGACATTTTTCCTGATTAGAAACAACTGGCAGGGTCTAGTATGTAGGTATTGATATATGTAAATTGAGGTTGGACGATGTAGTCGGAGGAAAACTGACGAATTGTATGTCCTAAATGTTGATAATATAAATGTAATATGGATAAATTACTACCACTTGTGTCTGTTATTGTTCCTGTTTACAATGGGGAAATTTTTCTAGAAAAATGCCTTCAAAGTGTAATATGTCAGAGCTATACAAATATTGAGATTATTGTTGTAAATGATGGAAGCATAGATAATACATCATTGATAATAGATCGATATGTAAAATTGGATAAGCGTATAATCGGGTTGGAACAGAAAAATGGAGGACCTGCCCTAGCTAGGAATAAAGGCTTGAAAATAGCTAAGGGGAAATATGTGCAATATTTGGATAGTGATGATTGTCTGCATGAAAAAGCAATTGAATATTTGCTAGATAAAGCGGAAGCTAGCAATGCGGATATTGTAGTTGCCCCTTTCCAGTTTTGTTATTTAGATGGTACCTCTTATAAATCGTCGTTTTTTAATTTCTCAAGTATGTCTGGTATTGATTACCTTAAAGAAATATTAAATAATAAGGCTTATTGGAGTGTTTGGTCTAAATTTCATAAACGTGAATTGTTGTTGAATGACCCAATGGAGATATATCCAAATATATGTTTTGGGGAGGATGTGATTTGGAGTGTGCAGTTGCTTTTACGTTCAAAGAAAGTTGTTTCTATAGAATATGTTATTTTAGATTATAATATTCGGAATCTTTCACTTTCTCATTCTTGCAATTTTGATGAAGGCAAATTTGCGAATTTTGAATTTTATAGAAGTTGGTTGGAACTTTACCTTGCACAAAAGGGAGTGATAGACTTTATGAAAAAAGACTTGGCATTTTTTCATATTAGAAATACTTTCCAAAAAATTGTTTGGAGGAAGATACGTAATTTGAAAAAAGACATGGATAGAATAATACAGGATTTGAGATGCTTTCCTGAATTGAAGCAATCAATGTCTAAGCGTGAATTGAGGGTGGTTTCTGCTTTCCGATTTTCCATGTTGTGGGGGAACTTAAGGTTGAAGTACTATATTCAAAAAGGTAAAATTTAGGTGTACTAAAATATTATTATGGTGCTTGAACTATGAATTGTGGCACTTGTAAATGCTAGTGTATTTGACGCTTTTATTGGTTAGATTTAAGGAGGGAGATTAGCTGCTTAATTGAAGGGGGTCCATATCTCATTTTTTTTCTGTTCAATTCTTTTTTTGTGAGAAATAATATTGTTGATTTTTAAAAGAAATGATATTAATTTTCTAATCCTTTTCTTAAATTTTTTTGTTTGTGATATTGGCTGTATGAAAGGAGCAAGTTCGGAAATACGATACTCGTATAGCTCAGATAATGCATCTAATATGGCTTTCGGAAACTTGCTTTTGATCCATTTTATTCGTTCTTCCATTAATTTTTCTTGATTGGTACTGATCCCATTCCCGTCTACTTCTGCTATTACAATGTCTATATATTTATAGCTGCAATCGTTAAAAATAATACTTTCCATTGTATGTATCCAGTCTGATATGATTTTGTATTCAGTGTTATATAATTGTTTCTGAAATAGGGAATGGTGAATGAAGCAAGCTTGATGTGGTAATGCTGTTTTAAGAAGGTAAACGATATCTAATGTTTCAGAGGGGGTAATATATCTGTAGTCTTTTTCTGATAATATGTATTTTATATTTCCATATATATATTTATTACCATCTAAAGCTATTTCCTGTAGTATGGTATTGCTTATTAAGGTATCTCCAGAATTTAGAAAAAACAGATACTCTCCATGCGCTTGTTTTATACCTTTGTTCATTCCGTCATAAATGCCATTATCAGGCTCTGATACCCAATAAAGTGGAAATGTAATTTCTTTTTCATATAGTAGGATTGCGTCTTTACTTCCATCTGTGGAGTTAGCATCAATGATGATATGTTCAAAAAAAACGCTTTCTTGATTTTTGATACTATTTAAAGTTCGGATAAGTCCACTTTTGTTGTTGTAGTTTACGGTAATTATGCTTAGTAATGGAGCAATCATGTTCTAATCTTATAAAATTATATGCTATGTTGGCTGTATATTCTGCAAATATACATATATTTGTCATTAATACGAATTAAAGTTAATGCTTTTAAAATATGTTGGGTGATTTGAAGAGAAATATCTATAAATATTTGCTGAATAGAGGACTGTTACGAACTAAAATTGTTGTATTGATGGACGGTGGTATTTGTTCGCAGATGCATCAATATTTATTGGGAAATTTATATCGTAAAAGAGGTTTTTCAGTGTGTTATGATTTGACATTTTATAAGGAATGGGGATTAGATATAAACAATGAATTTGTTAGGAACTTTGATATTTTGAAGGCTTTCCCGTATTTGGAGTTTGAAGAAGCGTCAAAACTGGAAGTGGATGTATATAGAAGAGAATACTTTTATGGGGGCAATGATGGTGATATTCGTACTAATGATATGTCATTTCTTAGTTTGGTTCCACCTATATATTTAGGAGGATATTATCATTTCCCATCAAAGCAGTGGCTTGAAACTTTTCAATCTTTATATAGAATGGTTGATGGTGTTCTCGATAAAGTTAATCAGATAAAATGTTTAGAAATAGATAAGTGTGTAGATTCTGTTGGAGTTCATGTCAGAAGAGGAGATTTAAAGGAAGAAGTATCTTCTTATGGAGCGCCAGCTTCATTTGATTATTTTATAAATGCTACGGCTTTCTTTAAAAAGAAATTGTATAGACCTTATTTTTATTTTTTTTCAGATGAGCCAGAATGGGTTAAAATGGACTTGTTGCCAAGGCTTTCTGTGAAAGATTGTGCAGAAGTGGTTGATATAAATGGCTCTGATAAAGGTTATATGGATTTATATCTGTTAGCTCATTGTAAACATCAAATAACGACGAAAGGAACTTTGGGGAAATTTGGAGCTTTGTTGGCAGACAACCCTGATAAGTATGTAGTATTGTATAATGATGAAACACAGCAATATTGGAAAATGTTACTCCAGAATCCGGTTTTTATATAGTTTAATGAGGTTGTGCTAGACGGATTGTAATGTTTTATTGAAGAAAAAGATTTGAAAATATATTGGAGATATCCTAAATTCTTGTAGCATTATAAATGTTTTATTGTTAAAAAAAGCAATTGTTTATAGATGATGCTATAATTATTCTATTTTTGTGCATCCTAAACCTAAACTATATAGAATTTTTATATATGAAAAATCTAAAGAGACAGTTTTATTCAAAGAACTGTAATTTTGTGCAGCAAGTGATTTTTGCTTTTTCTTTTATATGTTATCTTTTAGTTATAGTTTCTTGTAATGAAAGTGATAATAGAATGGAAACGGAACCTCCTTTTTTTAGCGAGGAAGATGTTCGACATGAAGAAAAATTAAACTTTTATTTATATCCTCAAATCCGCAACCTATAGGGTTTAGTGGGATTTTGCTTGCAAAGCGAC
>ENA-OPRR01001154-OPRR01001154.1-human-gut-metagenome-genome-assembly--contig:-NODE-1154-length-23709-cov-3.153970_pt1 | contig 23709 bp, 14 predicted proteins | sample MGYA00241796_ERZ501883 | MGnify/ENA primary metagenome ERZ501883 (study PRJEB25962, sample SAMEA2042406) | human gut metagenome | biome: human gut; feature: human-associated habitat; material: faeces...
CGATGCTTCTGGCCTTGATGCTGGTCGTCGCAATGATTCCGCTCAGCGCTGCGGCAGAAGCGGCTGATCCTACGGTTTACGTAGATAATCAGCTGGCTGAACTCAGCGGCACCACCTATTCGGTGGAAGCCACTAAGACTACCGTGGACATCACCTGGGTTAAGCAGGCCGATGTGGATCTGGTTGCTGTTGACAAAAATGGCACCGAGATTGCTCTTACCAGCGTTAACCTGGATGAGAAAGCCACTAAGTCTGGCGATGTCTACACTCTGGGCCTGCGCACCAAAGTTGAGCAGACCGAGGATGACCAGGATGTCATCAAGGACTACACCTTGAAGATCACTGTAAAGGAAACTGTTCCCAGCAGTGACACCTCCATTAAGGCTTTGACTGACAAGGATGGTAACCTGGCTGACATGACCAACTACACCATTAGCGGCAATGTTATCACCATTAACTTTGCTTTTGGTGCTACTCTCCCCACTTCTTTGGGTGCTGATGATTTCATCACCACCAGCAGTGATGCCACAAACACTGGTGTTACTTCTTTCACCGAAAATAAGGGTACTTTGACTGTTACCGCGAAAGATGGCTCCACCAAGAAATACACTGTGGAACTGAAGAGCGATGCCGGTATCACTTCTTTCACTGTACCTGAGCAGACTGAGGAGACCAAGATCGAGGGCACTGGGATCACCATCAAGGTCCCCTATGGCTACAAGACCGATAAGGTCGTCCCCACCTTCAAGCTGGCTGACGGTGTCCTGGCTCTGACCACCAGCACTAATGGTTACAATAAGGACGTTGTCACCAGCGGTAAGACTGAGGTGGATTTTGACACTGACACCCTGTACGCTTGGACTGGCAAAGAGGCCGGCGACTATGTGGCACTCACGGTTACCCTGGATGTGCCTTCTGAGAACCCCGAAGGCGTTCTGAAGACTGTTAAGGTCGGTGGCAGCAACGAAGTTACTGTTTCCGGCAATACTGTTTCCGTGGAAATGCCCGCTGGCTTTAAGTTTGACAGCGATGCTGCCAAGGCTGTGGAAGTGAAGGGCACTGTGTCTGAGAACGCTTACGTGGCTATCTCCGCGCAGGGCAAGGAAGTTGCGGAAGCTACTGACGGCAACTATACCATGAGTGATGTCAATGTGTCCGGCAAGACCTTTGTTATCACTGTTAAGTCCGAGGATGGCAAGACCACCAACAACTACACTGTGAATCTGACCGTCGCTGCCTCCGCTGAGGCTAAGCTGAACGACTTCTCCGTGAAGTACACCAAGGACGGCAAAGAGACTGTTTACTCCGCCTCCAATGGCACTCTGACCCTGCCCTATGCTGCCAAGGCTGAGCTGGATCAGTACATCGTGTATGTGCAGGCCAGCACCGGCGCCAAGGTTACATTTGGTGATTCCAATACCGAGATTAAGAACGATAAGGCCACCAATCTGGAGACTACCGATCTGATCGAAGACAACAAGATCACCCTGAAGGTGACTGGTTCTGATGACACTGTACAGACCTACACTATCACCGTGAAGTACGAGAATGCCAAGACTGGCAAGGCTCTGAGCTCCGCTGGTTTTGTTGGTACCGACAAGGAAGCTGAGATCACCGAGGACAACACCTATGCTTCCGTTAAGGGCACCGCTAAACTGAATGGTAAGAGCGTTACTACTATTAAGGTAACCCTTCCCAATTCTTTTGAAGAAGCTACTGCTTCCGTGTACCTGAACGCTCTCGCCCTCAGCGATGGTGCTACCGCTTATCTTGCCGATACTGATGCTGAAGAAATCGTTTTGGTTGGCAACGAAGATGGAACTGCTGCAACCGGTATCAGCTTCAATGGAAAGCTGGACGCTGTGGATAACAGCGGCAATCTGACTGAGGCTAAAGCTATTCCCGTGTATGTGCTCAGCGAGAAAACTGTGATCGACCAGAAGGCTGCTGGTGAGGATATTGACGCTGACTATGTGAAGGATAACGGCGCTGTGTACTATGTGTACGGCGTTGAGGCCGAGCCCGCTACTGGCAAGTCCCTGATCAGCATTGCTTCCACTCTGGACGAGAATGTGAAGGCTTCTCTCTCCGGCAAGCAGGTTACCGTCACTGTGCCCTCTTCCTACAATGACAACGGCACCGAGTTCTCCCTGAACTTCAAGCTGTCCAAGCTGGCTTCTCTGTATGCCAACGATACCGACGATGCTGCTCTGAAATCCGACAACGGTTCCGAGGACACCGAGAATCCCACCAAGTTCAAGGTGGAAGGTAAGGCCCTTAAGATTGGTGAGGATGCAGTCACCAGCCTGATCGTGAAGTCCGAGAGCGGTGAAACTGAGACCTACACCGTAAAGGTTGTTGTCAACGACGCTGAGACCGGTGCTTCCCTGACCAGTGTGAAGGTTAACAACACTTCCGCTTCCATCAGTGGCAAGAACGTGAACGTGACTCTGCCTTTCGGCACCAATCTGTACCCCGTGAAGCTGACCCTCACCGCTTCCAAGATGGCTACCATTTATGTTGGCGATGATGAGTATGATGCAAACGAGACTTACGACCTGAATACCAACATCACCATCAAAGTTACTTCTGAGGATAAGAAGACCACCAACGTCTACACTCTGAAGGCTACTCTGGCCGACCAGTTCTCCGACATTGACGAGGGTGACTGGTACTATGCCAACGTGATGCGTGCTGTGGATCTGGGCATCCTGTCCGGTTACTCTGACGGCACCTTCAAGCCCAACAACAACATTACCCGCCGCGACTTTGCCATCATGCTGGCTCAGGCTCTGGGTCACAACAACGACGAGCCTGCCGAGTCTCCCTTCAAGGACGTGGCTGACAATGATTACGGTGTAAGCTCTATCGCTTATCTGTATGAGCAGGGCATTACTGCTGGTGATGACAAGGGTAACTTCAATCCCGATTCTTACATTACCCGTCAGGAAGCTGCTATCTTCCTGGCCAGAGCTTTCGACGCTACTGGCACCAGCAGCGAAACCTTTACTGACGATGCTAAGATCGCCAGCTGGGCGAAGGAATATGTGTACGCCTGCAAGGCTTCCGGCCTGATGAACGGTGATACCAATGGCACCTTCCGTCCCACTTCCACGCTTACAAGAGCTGAAGCCGCGTCCGCTATGGTTAACGCGGTTGATAACTAAGGTTTCAACTCTACTTAATTTTATGATTACCCCATAGGCAGGAGGGACAGCATTAGCTGTCCCTTTTGTCTGCTTTTCGGGGACTAAAAAAGCTCCTGAGTATTTTGCTCAGGAGCTTTTTTGTGTTCAAATTTGTTATCCTTGTTACTTTATCTCAGATATCGGGTGCATAATGTGTTTTGCCTCAAATTGTATTTTGCATATTGGTGTCAAAATCAGAGGTCGCAGGAATTCCACAGAGAAATTTTGCAGTTCAGATTTTCCACGGAACTCTTTTTCCTTGAGAACACTGTGAAAGAAATACGGAATCACATGCTGAGAGCATGTAGGGACGCCACTGTCTTTCTCTTTGATTTATCTGAATCGTCTTAGGCGGGCAATTTTTGACAATTCGAATACCGTTATTCAAGAGAAGATTACAGTTGCCTCGCCACATTCGCTTTTTGCGAACAGGGAACTGCGTTTTTTCATCTGTATTTCATGAACAGAATAAGGGCACTGCCGAAGCAGTGCCCTCATCCTATGGGGTAATCATAAAATTAAGTAGAGTTGAAACCTTATTTAATCAGGCCTTCACGATTCGCATTCATCAGAATGGAAGCAGCCTCAGCTCTAATAATCGTATCAGTGGGACGGAAAGCACCGGTGCCAGCGTCGCCCTTCATCAGGCCAGCAGCTTTGGCAGCGTACACGTGAGCTTCAGCCCAACCAGCAATCTTGCTGTCGTCGGGATACAGTTCAGAAGAAGTACCATACTTCTCAGACAGCTCGAATGCATTGTTCAGGATAGCAGCAGCCTCCTGACGGGTGATAGCCTTGTTGGGCTGGAAGGTGCCGTCGTCATAACCAGAGATAATGCCGTTCTGTGCGCAGAAGTTGATGGCAGCAACGCCCCAGAAATCGTCAGCAACGTCGGGGAACATAGACTTGACGTCGGGATTGGACTCGTAACCCATAGCGTTGGCAATCATGGCAGCGAACTCAGCACGGGTGGTAGCCTTCTTAGGAGCGAAGGTGCCGTCGCCCATACCATTCACGTAACCATTGTTGGCAGCATCCATGACGTTGTCATAGTACCAATCGTTTTCGGAAATGTCACTGAAGTGCATCCCCTGCTCCACAGTCACAGTGTATTCCACAGTGTTGTTACCGGATTCGGAAGTCACATACAGCTTCACAGGATTGGTATAGTTGACAGAGGTCACACCGCTGACCAACTCCACACCGCCCACACGGTCATTCACCTTAATGGTGGAACCGATGGACTTTTCAAAGGTAGCGATCAGGCCGGTCACATCAGTACCATAGGGCACGTTCACAGTGATGTTGTGGCCATTCACGGTACCAGTATACTGACCCAGCTTAAAGTTGCTGATAACAGTCTCGTTGGAAGGCTGAGCATACTTCAGCTGGAAGGTGTAAGTAGTGGAGGAATAGTCAGTCTTATCAGTCAGACGATTCTCACCCTTGACAATAATAGCACTATCCTTCAATTCAGAAGCTGCGGTTTCGGTAGCTGCATACACAGTTACCTTGTCGCTGCTGGCATCACGGACAAACAGGAACTTACGGTTAGCATAGGTGCTAACAGCAGAAGGTTCGCCAATGGAGTCTTCCTCTCCGTCGCCATCCCAGTCACCCTTGGAGAAGTAAGCGCGGTCATTTTTATCACTGAGGAGAGCGTAATCGCTCATAGTGAACTCAGCGAACTTAGCGCCATCCACATATTTATCGGACTCAACAGTGTAGCTCCAGGGCAGAGTGCCGGTGATGGTCTTGTCTGCGTTGATGGTCAGAGACACATCGCCGATCTGAATGGTCTTCAGGTCAGCTTCGGTTTCAGCGGTCTTTTTATTCAGAACCACATCATACAGCAGGCCCTTGCCAGTCAGCTGGCTGGTCTGCATTACAAAAGCCTGCTTACCAGAATCCAACTGGCCAAGTTCCAACTGACGGGCATATTGCTCAGGCATAACTACGATCTCAGCGTAACCTTGAGGACCGCTTGTATCTCCAACAGTATAAGAAGACTTAAATGTGTTATCATAGTTTACCAGCTTCTTGCCGGTCAGTTTGCTAGAATCATCGTTGGTAGTAGCGGTAAGCCGCTCCAACACAAGAGAAGCACTAGTACGCTGCTTGACAACATATACCACAGCGCCATCCTGAGCCTGGAAGTCAGTGACAACATTCTCATAGGTGATACCCAGATCGTTCAATTCGGTCAGACTGGGAGCGATTTCCAGGTTGATCTCGCCTACGGACATGGAGCCGTCAGTAGCCTGATCCACGTTGGCATGGAAGGTATTGGAAGTGGTCTTGGAACGGAACACAATCTTGTCGCCCTGCTGAGTGTTGGTGGAAGACTGAACCGTGAAATCCACACCCTGGAGCAGCTTGCCGTTCTGAGCAGCTTCGAGGATAACCTTCACAGTGTAGGTGGTCTTAATGGTATCGTCGTTCTTGGAAACAGCCTGAATGCGGCCCTTAGAAGGAACAGCAGTCTTGGAGGTAGCAGCAGAAATATCACCCAAAGCAATGTCGGAAGCAGTGGTAGAACCATTCATCACGTCAATGGGGCTGGTCAGAACAACGTCCATAGAACCGTTGGGGCCAGGCTCGGTCTTGTAATCCGTAGCGCCAACCACCTTGGAGTAGGCGGAAGGAGTGGCGAACATAGTCCAAGTGCCCACGTTGGTGGTCATGTAGGGAACGCGAACCAGAATTTCATTGTTGGAAATAGACTCGGCAGGATAGGTGTTGCCAGCCTCATCCTTCAAATAGAAGGAAGTAATGGTAGCGGAGGAAACATCCTCAGCCACAGTAGCAACGATACCGGTCTGAGTCATGGTGGTGCCATCCTCGGCAAACACACTGAGGATGCGCTCGGCGGACAGATCAACACCGGTGAAGTCCCAAATCTTAGCAGACTTATCGCTGTTAAGAGCGCCCTTGTTTGTGCCGTTAGCTTCTTTACCATTCAGAACCACTTTAGTAACGGTAGGATCAGTGGTAATGGTGACAGCCAAGTTCTTGGTGTCAGTATTTACCTTATTACCAGCGGCGCTGTAATAAGTCTTGGGCAGTTCCACAGCGATGGGATCTGTGGTGAGATCTTCTGCCATGGTGTTGTTCACCTGAATGGACTGGATAGCAGTGCTGCTGCTCTTCTCCATGGAAACCTTCAGGGTGTACTCCTGCTCGGCCTTTTTGTTTTCAGCAACAGAAGCATCAGCAGACAGACGAGTGACAATCACAGATGCGGAGTAGCCAGCATCGGTGGTCAATTTCTCAAGCTTCAGCTTGTCGCCATTTTTGTAGGCTTTACCACCAATGGTGAGAGTGTCCTCCAGGTTGCCATTGACAGCATAGTTGATCTTCAGTTCGGGCTCAGTGTTGGTGTCGCCCCAAGGAGCCTCCACAATGGCTTCGTCAGGCAGCACCACGTTGATGGTGTCAGGAATGTCGTCCTGGTCAGTGTCAACGGGAGTGGCGGTGTATTCCACGCCGTCCAGACCGGTAAGGGTGAAGCTCTCCAGAGCATCCAGGTACTCAGCTTCCACGGTGAACTTGCTCACGTTGGTGCCGGAAGCAGACTTAACTTCAAAGCTGTCGCCTTCGTTGGCGTTGGCCTCGCCATCGGCAGCAACACCCTGGAGGGTAGCGCCATTATCAGCGGTCACGAAGATCGTGGCCTGGAGGTCGTCCTGGTCCTCACCAGGAGTAGTAAACTTGAAGTTACGGGCAACCAGAACCTTAATGGTCTTGGTCTCGTTGATCTCTTCCAGGCTGTTCAGAATTTCGTAAACGCCGGTACCGGGCTTCACAGAGGCCAGATTGGTCTGAGTGTTAGCTTCGGTACGAGTGACGTTCATGGTGATGGTTTTTTCCAATTTGCCGTTGGGCTTGTTGGTGGTCATGTCATACAGTTTGAACGTGACCTTACCATCCACCATGTAGGTGTCCAGATCGATCTCGGTACCCTTATCATTGTCAGTATTCCACTGACTGACGGGAAGCTCATTCAGGCTGTCAGGTTCCTCAACGCGCAGTTCGTGCTCGTTGCCTTTCCAACCAGCCAAGTCTTCGTTGGTACCCACTTCCACAGTCTTCGCAGTGGTATACACACCCACAGAGAAGCTGTCCCCATCGATCTTAACCTTGTTTCCATCCACATAGATGGAGTCAAGGTTGATCGCAGAGGCGGAAGCGCTGAGCGGAATCATTGCGACGACCAGCATCAAGGCCAGAAGCATCGCAAGTGATTTCTTCAGAAACTTGCTTTTCTTCATAATTTCAACCCTCTTAAATTTTAGATTCTCACAGGGCTCTTTCCCCGTGAGTTGAAGTTATCTATAAACTCCCACCGTGGGAAAGAGGGTGAAAAAAGCCCGGTTTTGCTGGATTTTCCCAGGTAAATCATAGCGGAGGGGGTTGAATTGAAAAGATGGAAAGGAAAAACGAGACACTTTAAAAGGTTTTAGGAGCCCTTTGCTTTAAGAGAAAGTGCTCCTAAAACGGCAGACAGAAGCGTTAATCCGCAGGATAACCATGGGAAGAAAACAGAAAGAGGACCGGCAATAAGCCGATCCTCTGGAAAAGAATATTCTCAATTTGCTAATGCAGCTCTTGTAGGCAGGACACAGGAAGTGTTTCTCACACCAGTCCAGCCCGGGCTAGGTCCTCGTAGACCACGTCCCGGAGATGGGGATGAATCTCGAAATACACCGGGCCCATGTTCAGAATCTGCTGGGTATAGAACAGGCTGATGTGGTGAATAGGATCGATCAGGCCGAAAGCGCCGGCGGCGCCGTCCCAGCCGAATTCGCCCAGAGGGCTCTTGGCGGCGGAGTTGTCCACCATCACTCGCACGCCCAGGCCGTAGCTGTATCCTATGCGGCCAAAGCGGATGAAATCCTGAAGAGGTTCCCCGTGAAGCTGATTCTTGCCCATCTCCGCGATAGATTCAGGAGTGAGGATCCTGTTCCCGGTAGCTCCCACGCCGCCGCAGCTGAGAGCGTCCAGCAGCAGGATATAGCTATCCAGGGAAGCGGTGAGCCCCGCGCCGCCGCTCTCGTAGAGGGGCGTCAGCCGGTAGTGGTTGCCCATACCGGCAGGGAGCTTCTTCCCAGTCTGGGGATCGTCCGTGTACTGGGCGAACCGGCGGAACCGAGCCTCCGGAGGCAGGTGGAAGTAAGCGTCTTTCATGCCCAGAGGCTGGAAGATATGGTGGGTCAAGTAGTCTGAGTAGCTCTCCCCGCTGACCACCTCGATCACCGCGGCCAGCACGTCGTGGCACAGGGCATAGGACCAGTGGCTTCCCGGCTCAAACAGCAGGGGCATCTTGGCCATAGCTCCCACCAGTTCCCGGGTGGTGGCCATGGGGTTCTTTTGGATCATCTCCCGCAGGGGTTCCCCGTCGGTATTGTAGGAAAGTCCAGCGGTCATGGTCATCAGCTGCCGGATGGTGATGGGCTCCTTGGCGGGATGACTGGGAGCGTCCTGGCTGGGCCAGCCGCCGGCGGTGAAGTCAAAGTTATCCGTCACCCGCACTTGGGCAAATTCCGGCAGGTAATCGCTGAGCTTGTCCTCCAGACCCAGCTTGCCCTGCTCTACCAGCTGCATCACGCCGGTCATGGTGACCACCTTGGTGCAGGAGTACAGATCGTACAGCTCATTGCCTTCCACAGACCGCTGGCCCAGGTAATCACTGTGGCCGGCCATGTGCCGGTATACGGTCTCGTGTTCCTTCATGATCTTGAAGTCCAGTCCGGGAACGCCGTACTGTTCCCCAAGGCTGTCCAGATAGCTTGTCAGCGCTTGAAATTCCATGGGGGAAAACTCCTTTCCATACAGAGCCGGGCACAGTGTCCCGGCTTCCTCCACCTGATGTTTTATGGTTCTATTGTAGCAGACGAAAGGGGATTTGTCAGGAGGAAAGGGAGAAAAAATCAAAGCAAAGGGTTTTAGCTGTGGGAAACTAATGATATCCGGTACTTCTCTTTTGGAACCAGGAAAGAGGAGTTTTCCTAAGACATACCCAATGTCATGATGGGAAAAGAAGGTTGCCGCAATCTGCGGTAGTCCTCTTTTTAATTCCTTTCCGGAGGAGAGAAGAACTAAAAAAAGATATTTTTTCCTAGTTAAAAAAATGGATTGCAGCAAAATATCTAGGTATCTAACACAAAAAATGATAAAACTAGGCTGATTGCTTAATTTTGTTGGAAAAGAGGAAAATTCTGTTTGTTTTCCGCGGAGGGTGAAAATGATATCCTATAATTGCTCCCAAACAGGGAGCTTAAAAAAAGGGAGGAGCTGAATGAAATGGGTGTACGGTACAATCCGAATCCCGCAAGGATCACCGAGCCATTGTTTCAAGTGGAAAAGTTGGAAGAGTCTTCGCTGTATACGGTGGTCTGCGGTGGAAAACAGCTGAAAGTGTATCATACAGACAGCTTTGATTATGTGATCCCGGTGGTGGAGGACGACTCCCCCTTGGAGCTGAAGGTCCAGGTATCCCGTGAGTTCCAGCAGGCGGTATTTCGGCCGGCGAAAGCTGGGATCCAGGCCCAGATCTCCGGCAGCGAGATCTCTTTCACGCTTAAAAAACCGGGAAAGGTGACTCTGGAACTGGATGGGGACTTGAAAACTCCCTTGTTCATTTTGTGTACTAAGAGAGTTCCTAAGCCGGAAAAGGTGGATTATCTGTTTGAAAGCGGAAAGGTCTACAATGTGGGCACCTTGAAAATGAAGGCAGGGGAAACCGCCTATCTGGAAGAGGGAAGCGTGGTCTGCGGCTGTGTGAGCGCTTTGTTTGCCCATGGTATGCGCATTTTGGGCAACGGCATCTTAAATGGATGCGTTTGGCATCCGAAAGAGGAAAACGGTGGAGGCAGGCCCATGATCCGCATGGTGTTCTGCGACGATGTAAAGATTCAGGGCATCACCATTGTGGACGGAGGCTCCTGGCACGTGGTTCCCGGTGCCTGCAAAAACTTGGAGATCCAGGATGTGAACATCATGTCCCGGGTGTGCACGGGCGACGGCATCGATATTGTGGGATGCGAGCATGTAGTCCTGCGGGATTCCTTCATCCGGGCATCTGATGACTGTGTGTGCATCAAGGCGGCCAGCTATCCTGATCCCGCCGCCAACAGGAACGTGAAGGACATTTTGGTAGAGCGGTGCGTATTGTGGAACGCCGAACCTGGAAACGCGGTGGAGATCGGGTATGAAGTGCGCTGTGACGAAGTGTGCGATATCACCTTCCGGGATCTGGACATTGTTCACTGCGAATACGAAGGGAATCAGTCCGGAGGCGTGCTGACTATTCACAACGCGGATCGGGCGTATATCCACAATATCGTCTATGAGGATATCCGCATTGAGGACGCCCAGGAGAAATTTATCGACATCAAGGTATTGGATTCCAAGTATTCTCTGGACCGGAAACGGGGCAGTGTGGAGGACGTGTACTTTAAAAACATCGAGATATTGAACGGCATGTTCCCCGTCTCCATTATCCGGGGATTTGAAATGCACACCGAAATGAGCCGTCCTCGGAACATCCATTTTGACAACGTGGTGGTCTTGGGTGAAAAGATTACTTCCCCCAATGAGCTTCGCATGGTGGTGGAATTGGCCCACGATCTTTGGTTTGAGGACAAGGTTTACTCGAAGAAGAATCCTTTCTGAGAATGAAGGGATCCTGGAAGAACACATACACAGACAAAAGACAAAACATCAGGAGACAGAACTCTCTTGATGTTTTGTCTTGCGTTCATATTTCAGCACTATAAGGAGGGACGGGAATCAGTATGTATACGGTAGTGATCATCGATGACGAGCCATGGGCGTTGCAGGGGTTGGCGGAAATTATAGATTGGAGCAGGGAAGGTTTTTCCGTTGTGGGCCAGTTTACCGATCCGGAGGAAGCTTTTGAATTCCTGTGCGAAAAAGAACCGGATGTGGTGTTTACAGATATTCGGATGCCCGGCCTTTCCGGGCTGGATCTTATAGAGATGTCCCAGAAAAAGGGACTGAAATGCGAGTTTGTGCTGATCAGCTCCTATGAAGATTTTGAGGCGGCGCAGAAAGGGATTCGCCTACATGTGTGGGAATATATTTTAAAGCCCTACAACGCGGGAGATATTTGCAATGCCGCAAAAATGCTGCTGCGTCATCTGGGAGAGCGGAATGACCTTGTAAGCGTAGAATGGAATGATCCTTCCGAAGAGATCCTGCGCAAAGCGGAACCGCTCCAAAATCAGATGGAGAACTATCAAACAGAGGTCTTGTACCTTTGTTCTCATCCCTGCGAAGAACCGGAGGTGCCCAAAGAAGAAAAATGGATCCCCCTTTTGGTCAAAGGTGCCGGTGGAGCGTATCTGAGAGCGTCTTCGGGATCCCGCATGACTTGGCCCAGCCTGCCCCAGGAAGATCAGCGAAAGTGGGGGATCAGCCGAGAGCACAAGGAGGGAATATCCGCACTGCCCCAGATGATCCAAGAAGCCTGGTATGCGTTGTGGGGAGAATTTACCTATTCCAGCAAGAAAAATGTGGGGGAGATCCAGTTTTATCTCTGCGAAAATATGAGAGAAGAACTCTCCTTAGGGGCAGTGGCGGAGAAGTTCCATTTTTCCGAACCCTATTTTTGCGCCCTGTTCAAAAAGGGGACCGGTATGTCGGTCATCCATTTTGTCCAGCATGTGCGCATCCACTACGGGTCGTATCTGATCCGAAGCAGCGGGAAAAAGCTCCAGGAGATCGCGGAAGAAGTAGGGTTTGGAAATTACAGCTATTTTGGGAAACTGTTTAAAAGATACATCGGACAAACCCCCGAAGCCTATCGGGAAGGCTCCGAAGGAAATTTAGGGATATAAAGAGTGATGGCAGTGTAGTGGTTTTCCTGGGAACGCAGGGAAAACCGGAAACCTTCCCCATAAAACAAACGCAGACGATGAAGAACATTGTCAAGACCAATGTGGTCATTTTGAAGTGCTTCACCCTCTTGAAAACTGCGCTGGTCCAGTTCCTGGAGTTTTTCAGGGGGGATCCCCATTCCGTTATCCACCACGGAAAGGAAAAGTATACCGTTTTCCTCGTTTACCCGGCCCTGTATGAGAAGAATACAGGGTCTTCTTTTTCTGCGAAAACCATGGGTGATGGAGTTTTCCACCAAGGGCTGCAACACCATGGAAAGAAGAGGATGGCGCAGTGCTTCCTGTGAGACCTCTACCCGCAGTTCATAGCGCTGGGGTGTACGCATATCCATTACGTTGAAATAATGCTGCACATGGTTCAGCTCTTCCCTCAGAGACACTACCAGGCTACTCCGAAGGCTGTAACGGAAAAGACTGGCCAAGGAGGTGAGCATGTTCTCCAAGATAGGAACTTGGTAATGATGGGCCATGCTCCGCATGCTTTCCAAGGTGTTGAAGAGAAAATGAGGGCTGATCTGGTTTTTATAGGCGTTTAACTGGGCTTGTTTTTGCGCCAGCGTGGTCTGGTACAGTGTGTGGGACATTTCCTGCTGACGGCGGTTGGAGGTCTCCAATACCTCTAGGGTCCGGTTGACGCTTTCGGCCACATATCGTAGATCGCTTAGTTTGGGAAGAGTCAGTGTTTTTTTAATCCCTGCCTGGATATCACGCATATCCGTAACCATCTGTTTTACGGGCACGGAAATATGATGGAGGATAAACCAGGTGGAAAATACTAGACAAGCGCAGGTAATCAAAAGAACCGCCGTACCGATATTTCGTGCCATGGCACTGTTTTGAAGAAGATCCGCGGTGGGAACCAGATCTACAATGGACATGTCCAAGTTTTCCAGCATCACCGTGTGGCAGGTAAAGTCAACTCCTCCCAGCCGGAAATTGCGGTGGTTTTCCTCTTGCAACGCCTCCATTTCCGCTTGAGAGACTTCCCTGCTGGTGTACACTACGTCATCACGGTAAAGGATAGCCTTGATTTCCCCCGCATAATTCCCGGAGGAAGACAGGCCGGCTAAAACATTGATATCGATCAGTGCCATCCCAAACGCGTACTCGTTGGAAACGTATCCGGGAAGCAGCGTGTTATGCACCTGAAAGCAGTAAACAAGCTGGGGCAGTTGATTGGAATCATCCTCGGGAGGAATGGTGAGAAAGAAGGAATCGTGGGACATATTCTGGTTTTGCTGGATGATCTTCTCTGCGAACTGCTGGTAGCGGTATTTCCCGGCGGTTCCGGAATAAAAAGTGTGACCGTAGGGGCTGGTGATAATGACCTCGGTGATCATGGGGGAGGCCATTTTCAAATAATCCAAAAGCTGATTGCAACCAGAGATGTTATTGAGATATACCAGAGGATCATTGCTGAAGAGAATCTCCTGCATGTTGGAGAAATAGGAGAGCTGGATGACGCTTTGTTCCACGCTTTGAAACTGAGCGTCCAGCTGGGTTTCAATGCTTTCGGAAAAAGTTTGAAAGGAGCTTTCAAACTGATCTTGGGAAAAGGTGTAAATGAACAGATAGTACAGCAGGGAAATGATAAGCAGAAAAAGCAGCATAATAGCAAGGCTGATCTGCAACAGACGTTTGATGGAAAGGGAACATTTAACGGTCATGGGCAGTCTCCTTTGCATGGATGGGAAGAATGCCTTTGAGTATACCTTTTCCCTGAGGGGAAGTAAAGAAACAGAATTATGGTATGTGGGTGGAATCAAAGGAAAGACTGTGGCAAGGACAAAAGGGATTGTCAAAATTCCTAGATTTAGAGAATAGAATAGAGAAATTTTAGCAAAAGATTAATTTTGTGAGAGAAGTGCAAAAAGCTGTTTCTGTGCAAGCAGAAGATCTTTCGATACAATAAAAGCATAGATTTTGGAAATTTCCTTAGCGAAATTTAGCCAAATATCCTAAAAGAGAGGGCGGAGGAATGTGAGAAAAAAGGACGGAACAGTAAAACAAAGGTCTCTGTGGCAAGAGATCTGGAAGAACAAAGCAATCTATCTGATCATGCTGCCGGGTATTGTATGGTTCATTATTTTTGCCTACGGGCCTATGTCGGGTTTACAGCTGGCGTTCAAATCATACAGCATGAAGGCGGGGATCTGGGGGAGCCCTTGGTGCGGGTTGGAGAATTTCCAATATGTGTTCCGGGATCCCTCCTTTTTAAAGTCCGTGGGAACGACTTTGTGGATCAACGCCGGACGATTGATCTTTCAGTTCCCCATCCCCATCATTTTGGCACTGCTGATGAACGAGCTGAAAATGAAGCGGTACAAAAAATTGGTGCAGACCGTGCTGACATTCCCCCAGTTTCTTTCCTGGGTCATCGTGGCCAGTATTGTGATCAATATCCTTTCCTATGACGGTCTGGTGAACAGTTTGATCCTATCCTTTGGAGGAGAGACGGTAAACTTTACGGGAAATGCCAACCTGTTCCAGCCGCTGCTGTATATCACGGAAAACTGGAAGTCCGCTGGATGGAGCGCCATCATCTACATGGCGGCCATTTCGGGGATCGATATGGATCAATACGAAGCGGCGGATCTGGACGGAGCTTCCCGGGTACAGAAGATTTTCCGCATCACCCTTCCCAACATCCTGCCTACCATTTCGGTGATGTTCGTATTGCAGATGGGCAACATGATGTCCGGAGGATTTGATCAGATCTTCAACCTGTCCAATCCCGCTGTAAAAGACGTATCGGAGATCCTGGACATGTACATCTACAACATTTCGTTCGGTTCCACTCCTGATTTCAGTTTCTCCACAGCGGTCAGCTTTTTCCGTTCCGTGGTAAACTGCGCGTTTTTGGTGGCCGCCGACAGGGGTGCGAAAGCTCTGGGCGGAAGCGGCTTGTTTGGTTGAAGGAGGTACAGATTATGGAAAAACAGAAATTGATCCGCAAATGGCGATTCGACGCTGTGGATGTTGTTGTGGTCATCTTGCTGACTATATGGATGTTTTTGATCATCATTCCCTTCGTCAACGCCATCTCCATTTCCTTCGCGACCCAGAAGGAATACGTGGACAACCCTTTGATGCTTTTTCCCTCCCAGCCTACACTGCAGAGCTATGAGATGCTTTTTAACGATTACCGTATCTGGACAGGATTCCGCACATCGTTCCTGCTGGTGCTGGTGGGAGTCCCACTGAACATGCTTTTGACCACTGTGCTGGCGTATGGCACCAGCCGGGGAGATTATCCTGGAAAAAAGATCATCATCGGAGGTATCCTCTTTACAATGCTCTTTAACGGAGGCATCATCCCTCTGTACTTGCAGATGAAAGAGCTGGGCCTGACCAACACGATCTGGTCGGTGGTTCTGGCCGGAACGGTGAATGTGTTCTATTTCGTGATTATGCGCAACTATTTCCAGTCTCTACCGGAGTCCCTGATTGAGTCGGCCAGGCTGGATGGAGCGGGGGAGTGGAGAATCCTGTTCCACATCATCCTCCCCTTGTCTAAACCTATTATCGCCACTTTGACACTGTTTTACTTGGTGGACCGTTGGAACGAATGGTACAACGCTCTGATTTTTATCCGTGATACGGAAATGCAGCCATTGCAGCTGGTCCTTCGTTCCATCGTGATGGAGTCCAGCATCGTCAACAACGTGACCAGCGCCGCAGCCATGGAGCAGATGCAGAATTTTGACATGGGCGTGAAAATGGCGGCGGTCATCGTAACGATCCTGCCTGTCATGTGTGTGTATCCCTTCCTGCAAAAACATTTCGCGCAAGGCGTGATGGTAGGAGCGGTGAAGGCTTAAAGAGTATTTTATTGTAATCAACAAAAAGGGGGGGATAGCAGCTTTATCAATGACTGACCGGCACAAGGACAGGAAAACAAAAACGAAAGGATGAAAAAAGTGAAAAAGAGTAAAAAGCTGATGGCGGCTCTGTTAGCGGCTATCATGGTACTGACCACAGCGGCCTGTGGCGGAGACGCCAACCAGAGCAATTCTTCCACGCAGAGCGCGGCGGAAGATTCCAGCACAGCGGAAGTGTCTGATACCGGAGCTGAAGAGAGCGGGTATGACACTCATGTAGAGCTTTCCTGGTATAAAGAGGGCATTACAGGCCATGAAATTAACTATGACGGAGACGCGTATGGTCAATTCTGGCAGGACAAATTCAACGTGACCTTCGACTTGACTGCCGCTACTATGGACGATTCCGACTGGAATGAGCGGCTGCGCATTTGGATCAACTCCGGAGATATGCCCGACGTGGCCCACTGGGGCTTCAATTACGGTGAGCTGGCCGACTACGCCGCCCAAGACGCGGTCTATCGTTTTCCGGACGACTGGAAAGAACGCTGGCCCAATGTGGCGAAAAGCCAGGAATACGTTCCCGGCGCAGCTGTTGCGGAAGAGAATCTGGGAGGCACTTACGTGCTGTTCCGTACCATCTTCGCCAATCACCGGCCTTCTGAACGGTTAAGCTACCACGCTCTTTTGTACATGCGCAAGGATTGGATGGAAGCCTGCGGCGTGGAGATCAAAGACACATACAGCCCCTCTGAGCTGGAAGAGATTGCCACAAAGTTCAAGGAAATGGACCCGGGCAACGTGGGAAGCCAGCTGGTGCCCATCAGCATCCGCACCTATGATATGCCCAAGATCTATCCCGGCACCATCTTCCCTGAAGCCATCAATATCGGTGACGGCTACTACAAGGATGAAAACGGTCAATTCCAGTGGGCTCCGGCGGATGAGCGCACCTTGGAAGGCCTGAAGAAATACCAAAACCTCTATACCAGCGGCTTACTAGATCCCGAATTCTACACCCTGACCCGGTATGAAGGTACGGAAAAGTTCTATATCGGAGGCACCGCGGGTATCGTTTTGGACGACGGCATGGGTTACATGATCCAAAGCCGGATGGAAGACGGACTGCAGAAGAACCTGGGGCTGGATCCTGATGAAGCCCTACACATCGCTCAGCTGGTAGGCGAGGACGGAAAGTACTACTATCGTGAGGACATGAACTTCTACGGTGCCATCATCTTCTCCCCGAATATCACCGACGAGGAGTTTGAGAGAGCCATGGATATCCTGGATTTCTGCTGCACGGAGGAAGGCCAGGAGATCATCAACATGGGCTTTGAAGGGGAAGACTGGGAAATGGATGAAGATGGCGAATATGTCAGTCTCCTTCCCAACGAGATCACCGGCAATGCCAGCTCTATTTTGGGCAGCAAGTATCCTTCTGCCGATGTGTTTTTTGGAGGCATTATTCTGGGCGATGACTTCCAGTTCGTGACTCCCAACTACACCAAGGAAACTCGGGATACCATTTCCTATTTCTACGAGCTGCGGGACGAGATCAGTGATGAGACCACCCTGCTGCCCAGAGAGTACGATTATGAGTTTTACAGTTCTCGCGCTAAGACGCAGGCCAATATGGCTTTGGACGAGGAGTATGCCCAGCTGATCCTGAAAGACGGGGATCTGGAGACCAACTGGCGTAACTGGGTGGATGAGAAAATGCAGCTGGTCCAGCCTCTGCTGGATGAATTGAACCAGCAATAAATGTCCTTTCTTTTTTGGGAAAACATGGGATAAAATAAATATTTAGAAAGACAGAAGCCTGCCCTGTTCGCGTGGGCAGGCTTCCGTATTCTATGGATACCAAAAGGAAGGGTGTGGATGGGTTTATGGAGTATGAACTGTATACAGGAAGGTATACGGGAGGACCCGCTGGGGACGGAGTGTGTTCCTGGACTTTTGACGGGGAGGTCCTTCGGAAGGGGAGACAGTATGGGGAGTTAAGAAATCCTTCCTATGTCCTGCCTCAGGGAGAGCGTTTGTACGTGGTGGAAGAACTCCCCGATAAAGCAGGCGCGGCCTGTTTTTCCCTGGATGAGAAAGATGAATCGAGTGTTTTGTGGCACAAGGAAATTCCGGGAGCCGGTTTGTGTCACGGAGTGATGGACGGGAATAACCTGTATGTTTCCGGGTATGCCGGAGGGACGCTTACAGGATTGGACGCCGCTTCGGGAGAGGTCACATTTTATAAAGAATTTTCGGGGCATGGTCCCAATGCATTGCGGCAGGAAAAGGCCCATATTCATTCCGCTCAGCCCTCGCCGGACGGTTCCCGGCTTTTGGTGGCGGATCTGGGCACTGACCGGCTCTACCAGTTCGTGATAAACAGCCAAACGGGCCTGGCGCCTGACCAGCAACAGCCCTGGTTCCGGGTGGGACCGGGACAAGGACCTCGGCATTTCGCGTTTCATCCAAACGGAAAATGGCTGTATCTGGTGACAGAATTGGACCGTTCTCTCTTGGTGTTCCGGTATCAGGACAATCGGTTGGACCAGGTGGGAGAGTATTCACTGCGGGAGAAAGACGACCCGGAAAGCTCCCTGGCGGCGGATATCCATGTTTCCCCAGACGGAAGATTCCTGTATGTTTCTGACCGCGGGCCGGGATGCTTGTGTGGATTCCAGATCCAAGGAGAAGGCGGAGAATTGAACCCCGTGGGAAGGTTCCCAACGGGAGGATGGTGTCCCCGGAGCTTCCAAATCAGTCCTGACGGACGCTACGTGGCGGTGGCCAATCAGGAGCCGGGAACACTGGAGGTGTTCCCCAGGGAAGAAAAAACCGGACGGCTGGGGAGCGCGCTGTGCAGTGTGGAAATTTCCCACGTGTCCTGCGTGAAATGGAGGGAGAGATCCTTTCAGTGATGCAACAGATAGGAGGAGTACTATATGGAAAGAAAAAAAGCGGTGGTGACAGGAGCCAGCCGGGGTATTGGGAAAGGGATCGCCCGGTGTTTGGCTAGAGAGGGATATGACTTGGCCATCTCCTATGCCACCAAGCAGGAAGAAGCTCAAAAGCTGGCTATAGAACTTCAGGAGCAGTACGGTGGGAAATGTTTTTATTTCCAGGCTTCCTTGGAGCAGGAAGGCGCCGGAGCGGAACTGTTGGAGAAAAGCGTTGAGGCATTGGGCGGGTTGGATCTGCTGGTGAATAATGCTGGGGTGACCAGGTTTGAGAATATTCTGGATTTGACGCCAGAAGTTTTCGATCTGCTGTTTCACCTGGATTTCAAGAATTACATATTGATGATGCAGGCCGCGGCGCGGTATATGGTAGAAAACAAAATACGGGGCAGTCTGGTCAATATCACCTCGTCTCGGGGAGAGCGCGCCTATGCGGGAGATTTTCTTTACGGGGGGCTGAAAGCCGGGCTCAATCGGGCGATTCAGTCCATCGCCCTGGATTTGGCGCCTTACGGTATCAGGGTCAACAATGTGGCCCCCGGGGCTATCCGGGTCCGGGACAAACAGGAACTGGCGGCTCAAGGGAGAACGGATTTTTGGGACGACCTGGGAAAGAAGATCCCTCTGGAACGCTGCGGCGTTCCTGAGGATATTGGAGAGGCCGTGGCCTTTTTGGTTTCGGAGAAGGCCTCCTATATCACCGGCGCCACCCTGAGGATCGACGGAGGGCTGATCCTTCCCGGTATGCCAGAGCACGTCGTACCCGGAGAAGACTCCAATGGATGGAGCAAAGCTCGTTCTCTGTTCGCGGAAGAAGTGCTTGAAAAAACAGTTTGAGAGAGGAGTTTATCTGGATATGGTTACTATTCGGAATATCAAAACGATTCTGACAGCCCCTCGGGGTATCGATTTGGTAGTAGTCAAAGTGGAGACCAGTGAGCCCGGACTGTACGGATTGGGCTGCGCCACCTTCACTCAGCGATGGGCAGCCGTGGCCACCGCTGTGGAGGAATACCTGAAACCTTTGTTGGAAGGACGCTGCGTGAACGATATTGAGGATATCTGGCAGACAGCTATGGGCAGTTCCTATTGGCGCAACGGTCCCGTGCTCAACAACGCCATTTCCGGCGTGGATGAAGCGCTGTGGGATATCAAAGGCAAAATGGCGGGCATGCCGGTATACGATCTGCTGGGAGGAAAGTGCCGGGAAGCGGCGGCGGTCTACCGTCATACCGATGGAGCCACTCCCGAAGAGGTGGAAGAAAATGTCCGCCGGTATATGGAAGAGGGGTATCGATATCTGAGATGCCAGATGGGAACCTACGGCGGACAGATGGGAAAAGGGAAACAGCGGATCATTTCCCCGGAAAATAGTAAACCTGGCGCCTACTACGATCCTGCTCAGTACTGCGCGGGGGTAGTGAAGCTGTTTAGCCATCTGCGCGACAAACTGGGGTACGAGGTGGAGCTGCTTCACGATATCCACGAGCGTTTGACGCCGGTTCAGGCGCTGGGACTGGCCAAGCAGCTGGAACCGTACCGTCTGTTCTTCCTGGAAGATGCCCTTCCGCCGGAGCAGGTGGAGTGGTTTAGCCATTTCCGCAGCCAGACGGCAGTACCTCTTGCCATGGGTGAGCTGTTTAACAACCCCCTGGAATGGAAAGAGCTGATCTCCAAGCGACTGATCGATTACATCCGGGTCCACGTCAGCCAGATAGGCGGTCTAACTCCCGCTCGAAAGCTGGCGGTTTTGTGTGAGGCTTTCGGCGTGCGCACCGCCTGGCACGGACCTGGGGACCTTTCCCCGGTGGGAGCTGCTGCCCAGCTCCATTTGGATCTTGCCATTCCCAATTTTGGGGTGCAGGAGTTTTCCGGGTTTTCCCCCGAGGAGGAAGAGGTGTTCCCCGGTTGTCCTCAGGTACGGGGAGGCTATCTGTACGCCAACGATAAGCCCGGATTCGGCATAGACATCGATGAGGAAAAGGCGGCCAAGTATCCCTGCCGTTACCGGGAACCGGGATGGCTGTTGGCTCGCACCACTGACGGCACCGCAGTAAGGCCCTAACGGAAAAGTGTTGGTTTGGGAAGGAGAGATGGGTTTGAAAACCATAGATATTCCATCTGAAAACGGAAAGTTGACTTGCTTCTGGGAAGAGGGGGCAGGTTCTGGGAAAAAGCCGCTGATCGTCTGCTTGGCCAGTGGGGAAGGAGAGGCCCGAGAGAGCCTTGCTCTGGTGTTTTCCCAAGCGAATGGGGCAAGTGCCGCAGCTTTGGTGGTCCATCCCCAGACCCAGGAGCGGGATGTGGGGGATTGGCTCTACTCCCTGCGGCAGAGAGAGGACGTGAATGAAAACAAGATTACCTTGACAGGGACTCTTTCCGTGGCGGACTGGGTCTGGCGTCTGGGGAGTCATTTTCCTCAGTGGTTCGCGGGAGTCTGTGCTGTGGGAGGCCATGGGGATCCCTATGAGGCTAGAGCCATGAAGGATGTTCCTCTTCGTGCGTATCCGGTGAAAGAAGAACCGCTGATCCTGCAGGAAGGAAAGGTAGCGGTGGACGTGGAGCGGCTTGTCATGGGCCTGCTGACCGCGGGTTCTGAACATGTGCAAATGCGGGACCTGTATGAGGGAGACCCTTTGGATAAAGCGGTTCGGGAAGACGGGGTGGTCCCGTGGCTTTTGGAGCAGGATCGGAAGGCCCAATTCCAGGTGATGTGGTTGAAACCTGGAGTCTGGCGCATTGACGATTGGTTCACAGCTTCTTGTTATCTGGTGGAAGGCAAAGAAAAGGCCCTGTTGATCGACACGGGAATGGGGGAAGGCGATTTAGCGGGATTAGTCTCCACACTGACCGATCTGCCTGTGGAAGTGGCGGTGACACATCCTCATGGGGACCACATGCATTGGATCGACAAGTTTCAGCGAGTATATCTCCATAAAGATGATATCCTCCAAGTTCGGGACAACCTCTCCAAATATCCGGGAGCCCTGAGCCGGCCGGGTGCGGATCTGCCGGAACTTGTGCCCATTGAGGAAGGGACCAGGATCGATCTGGGTGGTGTGGAGCTGGATGTTTGGGAGCTTCCCGGTCATACGTCTCACTCTGTGGTGTTCGCGGACCATTCTCATAGGTGCTTCTTCACCGGGGACGCCATCGGTTCCGGGTATATTGTCCTGTTGATCTGCCCCCAGTCTCAAGCGATGGATCTTGTGGCGCGGTATCGGGAGGATCTGACCCGTTTTCTGCCCCATCTGGATCAGGTGAGGCAGTATGCTTGGCTGGGGGGACACGGCATCCAGGAGAATGGGTGTGATCCCCGCCGCCAGCAGGATTATCTGGCGGGCAAGTCCTGCTATTTCAATCCCATCCGTGAACAGGTGGTCTACGATATGATCCGTTTGTGCGATAGCCTGTTGGACGGGCGGATTTCCTGGGATGAAGTTCTGGCGTCACCAGAACATTATTGCCATGAAGGTTCCGCGGGCATGTATTTTCGATTTATCTGATTTTGGAGAAAACGTTCGGAGCGTAGGCTCCGGACGTTTTTTCTTTATTATGAAAAAAGAGGATAAACCCGAAAAACCTGGCAAAACTAAGCCTACGAAATCAAGCCGGGAACAACCGGCAGTAATTTATGGGAGGAATGGTATGAAAGCCACAGGAATCGTCCGCCGGATCGACGACTTAGGGCGGGTGGTCATCCCCAAGGAGATCCGCCGCACCCTGAAGATCCGGGAAGGAATGCCCATGGAGATCTTCACTGACGTGTCAGGAGAGGTGATCTTGAAAAAATATTCCCCAGTAGGGGAGATGTCCTCTTTGGCCCAGGCTTACGCCGAGGCGTTGGTGTCCCTTACCGGGCAGGCCGCCGCTGTGTGCGACGGGGAACAGATCATCGCGTTGGCGGGGCCCGCTAAGCGGGAACTGCTTCACAAGCCCATCTCCCCTCAGCTGGAAGAGCTGGTCCAGAACCGGCGCAGCTTTACCGGTTCCGGGGAAAAGACTCTCCCCGTGGCCAACGGACTCCCGGCAGGAGCGCTGGCGGCGTTCCCGGTAGTGTCCGAAGGAGACCCCATGGGGGCGGTGATGCTCCTGAAAGGAGAACGCTCTCCCCAGAAGGTGTCCGGCGAGGCGCTGGAGAGTCTTCGGGCGGCGTCTATGTTCCTGTCCCGGCAGCTGGAGGTGTGAGGGCCGCAGGGCCCAAAAACCGGAGAAAACCTAGAAAAAGTCTTGATTTTCCCGGCACCGGGTGGTATAATCACTAAGGTATAGCGTAGGATGATGAAAGAGTGGGGCGACCCGCTCTTTTGTTTGCTTATGAAGCAAAACCAAAAAAAGCGGCCCTCGGGCCGGGAAAGGGTGGAACGCATGAGTCCGGCGCCAAAGAAAAAAGGAAACGTGGCCCAGCGCGTGTGGGAGCTCTCTGAGCCCCTGGCAAAAGAGCTTGGCCTTTCCCTGTGGGACGTGCAGTTCGTCAAAGAAGGAGCGGACTGGTTTTTACGGGTGTTCATCGACAAAGAGGAGGGCGTGACCATCGACGACTGCGTGGATATGACCCACGCTCTGAGCCCTGTTCTGGATAAGGAAGACCCTATTTCCCAGGAGTATCTCCTGGAGGTATCTTCCCCCGGCCTGGAGCGGAAGCTGACCCGGCCGGAACATTTTCAGGCCTATGTGGGCCGGCTTGTGCGTGCCCGGCTGATTCGTCCCCTGGAGACCGGGGAGCGGGAGCTTACCGGCGTGCTGCTGGGGGTGGACGAGGACGGCCGGCTGGAGATCCAGCTGGATGATGAAACAAGCGTCACCCTGGAAAAGAAAG
>ENA-OPRR01001172-OPRR01001172.1-human-gut-metagenome-genome-assembly--contig:-NODE-1172-length-23428-cov-3.832413_pt1 | contig 23428 bp, 17 predicted proteins | sample MGYA00241796_ERZ501883 | MGnify/ENA primary metagenome ERZ501883 (study PRJEB25962, sample SAMEA2042406) | human gut metagenome | biome: human gut; feature: human-associated habitat; material: faeces...
ATATTTTCCTACATAGAGGCCTTTTTGTGCTGTCCGCACAATCTGGAGCAGTTCACATCTCTTGTCATTGCTTTGATTGGTGTAATTGTCCCATTTTTCTGTGGAGCAGGAATATGCTGGCTGTTCTTTTATACATCAGATTTTACAACGAAAGCACTTTTACAGGCTTGTTTTGTTGGTGTCATTTTAACAGCAACGTCTGTCAGTATCACGGTGGAAACCTTGCGGGAAATGGAAAAACTGAAAGGAAAGGTAGGCGTTTCTATTTTAGGGGCTGCTATTATTGATGATATTTTGGGAATCATGGCTTTAGCGATGATTACAGGAATATCATCGCCGGAAAATCATATCGGTTTGGTCATACTTAAGATTTTTTTGTTCTTTATTTTTATAGCTGTATGTGGATGGATTGTATTTCAGATTTTTCGGTATTTTCAAAAAAACATCCTCAGGGGAAACGTCGTATTGCTATCTATGCAATCTCTTTCTGTCTGCTGCTATCCTATATATCGGAAGTGTTCTTTGGAATATCAGATATTACTGGAGCATATTTTGCAGGTTTGATTTTATGTAACTTAACGGATATCAGAAATTATATTGTGACTAGGATATGTATAATATCATATATGTTTTTTACTCCGATTTTTTTTGCGGGAATTGGTATGAAAACAGAAGTGGCAGGAATGTTCTCCATAGTATTCACTTTTTCTTTGATTTTGCTCATTGGTGCCGTATTGTCTAAAGTTATTGGATGCGGTTTGGGAGCAAAGCTTTGTAGATATGAAAATAAGGAGGCATTGTCGGTGGGGATTGGAATGATATCCAGAGGAGAGGTTGCCTTAATTGTGGCACAGAAAGGTGCCCAAATAGGGCTCATCTCCCTTCAGCTTTTTCCTGCCATTGTATTGGTTGTTATTGGAACAACTATGCTTACACCGATATTATTGAAATTACAAATGAAGTAAATCCAGCTTATAAAAGCATTTAACTTATCGCAACCTTTAGTGTTTAGGGAGAAAACAAAACAATTTTGATCAGAGCCATAACAACGCAGCTTCCTAATGGATCAGCTTCTATAAAAGTACCTAGCAAAGGAACTCATTACCTGAAGGAATTACAGGCACCAAGAGGGTACATATAAGATTTAGGAAGCACCAAGTGGATATATACTAGACATAAAATCGTCTGTATCATTTACTATTGATTCTACCTAATACTATCAAGATATAGCACTGGTGATCCGGCAGGAAGAATATATTATCTTTCTGTCGGATTTTTTTCATTTCAATCGTTGATACTAAATGTGTAGTTAAACAAAGCTAGTTCATATGGGTGGTGTAAAAATGAGTATAAGATCTTCAGAAATGAAAGTGCTAGAAGAATGTGGGAGCAAAATAGCATTTTATCTTCCATCAATGAAATTTAACCTGACAAGGTACATTGTAAAAGCAAAAAGGTGGAGAAATTTGTGCCGTTTTAGTTGATGAAATCGATGTTTGTCGTTTGCGCAAGTTTCAATATAAAGAGTTTGAATTACAGAAAGAGGAGGGAAGTTTTAAACCGACACTTTCTAATTTTGATCCAGAAATTGTAGAGATGAAACAAAATGGAAAGAGAAGGCATATGTTATTGAAAGAACAAAAAGGAAAAAGATAGAAGTGAGAACACAATAAATATGTGAGTGGTAAATTGAGTATCCATTTATTAAAATAATTTGATGGTACAAAGAAAAAATCTGGAATGGCAAAGTTAATACAACTAATTCCGGGATTTTTATTTCTGAAATTGACAAAAAAGTTATTTTCAAAAAAACAACCATTTTATATGAAACTTCGTTTTGTCTTAAATGGTAACTGTGAGTATTTTACAATTTCTATGCATCAAATTTTGATAAAGTGACAGTTGAAAAAGAGTTTTTATGGCTTTATAATGAATGATAGTTAGCATTAGCTAACTTCTATTGTTTTAGAGGGGATGCAGGATCAATAGAGTGGAAGAAATTTTGTGATGCAACATCGTATTATAACAGTGGGTTAGCATATACTAACCAAAGGAGGAATCTATGAAAAAATTACATGCACAGATATGTGCGACATTAGTCACTTCAAGTATTGCGTTGGGAGCAATCCCCTCTGGACAGGCATTCGCAGCTGAATCAGATATTGATGGCCATTGGGCGCAGCAGCAAATGCAATCTTTTGTGGCGAAAGGTTTTATTGCTGGTGATGGAACTGGAAATTATCTTCCCAACCAGATAATGACCAGAGCGCAGTTTGCGGCAGTTATCAATCGCGTGATGGGTTTTACTGAGGAATCTGCATCTATTGATGGATATGCCGATATAGAGGAGAATGCATGGTATCGCTCTGATTTGGCAAAAGCTTTAAGTGCGGGATATATGAGCGGAACATCTGCAACTACTATGTCGCCGAATGAGCCTGTCACGAGAGAACAGGCTGCGGTCATGCTCGTAAGAGCATTTGGAGTGAATGCTTCAGCAGATTTATCTGTTATGAATAATTTCACAGATAAAGGTGATATCTCTGCCTTCGCAGTAAATGCGATGGCCAGCTTAATTGGGGGAGGGCACCTTTACGGCGGTAAAGATGGCAAATTGATGCCGAAACAGTTATTGACTCGTGCGGAAGGTGTGGTACTTCTTTCCAGATTAATGAACGCATCAAAAAATACAAGTCCTGAAGAAACAAAAGAGGACTCAAAGACAGATAAAAAAGAGAATTTCAACAAAGGCAATTCTGGCAGCAGTGGCAGTGGCAGCAGTGGAGGCAGTAGTGGCGGCAGTAGCAGAGGCAGCAGTGGAGGCAGTAGCGGAGGTGGCAGTAGTAGAGGCAGCAGCAGTGGAGGAAATCCTTCAACACCATCTAAAAATATTGCTAAAACAGCTCAGACAAAACTGATAGATTTAGGTCGAAGCCAGTATGTTGTAGTTTCCTTTGAAGAAGGCTTTTCCAAGGATAATACAAAATTGTTCGTGGATGGAACAGATGTTACTTCTAATTTCACCAATGTAGATGATGACGGAACAATCGTCAAATGGGAATTGACTTCTTTAAATCCTGCGAAATTGGTACTGGAAAGCGGAAGCAGTCGGCAAGAAGTAAAATTAACAGATAACCAGAATCCGGTGAAACCAGAAGTGCTGCCATCTGTGCCGGAATCCTACAATTTGATGGCAAATGGTGCAGTAGCTGTATGGGACTATCATTTAACAAACTATGATAAGGCTGGAAATGTAAGAGTGTACCCGGAAAAAACAACATTTGACTTGGATGCGTCTGACGAATCCATACGGTATTATAGCCCGGATGCAGAAATTTCTGAAAATGGTGAGGGTGAAGTTATTGTAATGTTCAATTATACCACGACAGAAGAAAAACAGTGGTTTGACAGCATTACTGATGTTGATCTGGTGGCATTTAATGAAAATAACAATACCTTAAATAATGAACTTCGTTATACAGTAGAACAGAAAGTGCATCATGGAAAAACAGTTGGTCAAATTCGTATTCCTTTGGGTCAAGATAATTTCATCAGCCACGGACGTTATAACATTAGAGTTACTGGTGAGAAGCAAAGTTGGTTGTTCCCTATACATGTGGTAAATGCGAAAGCGCCATCCATGCATTTGCAGGGAAATGGCGGCACTATTCAAAGTGGTAAAAATGTTCATTTCCAGGTGGAAGATATGGTATATGGCATCACAATGCCTGTATATCGCGTGACATTGACTGCACCGGATGGAAAAACAAGACAACTGGAAAAAATTACAGATTGGTATCTGATTGGTAATTTGTTCGTTCTCTATAATGATACCGAAGGGCATAACAATATTCCAGATAATGGAACATACACAATCGAGGTCTATGCTGAGGGCTTCAAACCTATGGAAACAACTTTTAAAGTTGGCAGTGCAGTAAATAATGCCATTGTATATGCTGGCGCAGATGCAGTTACCATGGCAACTGTCAGCGGAAGCGGGTCATCCAGTGGCGGTGGAGGCAGCAGCGTAATGAATGCGTATTTGATTTTTGACTCTGATCTGTTGGCGAATGCAGAAATTATAACAGAGTTGGGCATTGAACAGGAAAGTGCTGCCAAGATTGCTGAAAGATGGGAGCAAGATATGACAAGCTGGCTTTACGTTTTTGATAAAGGCGGCAAAGTATTCTATGATTACAGCGGAAAAAGCGGCGCGTTTATCAATCTGGTGAATGAAGCAGAAGCGAGTGGTGAATATTTGACTTTTGCGGAATTTCGGCAAAAAGAGAACGCTTCTGTAACACAGAATCGTCCTTACGCAGCAAAATATGTACTGGAAGACAACCTCCTTGGTGAAACACAAATGAGAGGAAGCTATCTTGGTAGACCAGCACCAGAGCTGACAGTGGTGGAAAGTGTGGAAGGCGCTGACCTGAAGCTTACCTGCAAAGATGCGGCATACCTTGCTGCCATTGCGGAGGATGGAGAAATTTATCTGAACGGTGATAACCTGAACCCCTTGCAGAAAGATGATTTGATTGTCAATTTGGAAGATTCCACTTTGATGATAACAAAGGAAAAATTGAAAGTCGGCAAAAATCACATTCGTATGAAAGTCGGTGGTTATCAGAACAAAGAATTTAAAGTCGATTATGGCAAAACAGTTGAAGAAACGGCTCTGGAAGTGACAGCTGGAAAGATTGGGGAAGCCGTTACTGTAACCGTTGCTGGAGAAAATGCCACAGGGGACATTTGGAAATATTTGAAAGAAGTAAAGCTGACATACTCTGATGGTACAGTGAAAAAGGTTTTACCTGATGGGCAGGAATCTTCTTCTAAAAAAATTGGCTATGAAATTTCTGGTAAAAATATGATTTTAGGGAAGGATCTGTTTACAAAGTCTGGAAAATACCAGTTGACTGTTACAGCAGAACACTATGGTACAAAAGCAGTGGAATTTACTATCGGTGATGAAACAACGGCAGAAACGAAGCCAGTACCAGAACACGAAGAAGTAACTTGTGAAAAAAATACTTTGTTTAGTGTGACCTATAAATTTGGATTTACGCCATCCTATACTAAGGAGATTAAAGAATGGATTCAGGCTGTGAATAAAGTGACAGTGAACGATACAACTTATCGTTCCAGCATGACAGATGACTTGTATTTCTCAATCAATGCAACAGATCAGCAGATCATTCTTCATGGAGATAAGCCTTTTGTCGAAGGAAATAACACCGTTGTGATTTCCGCAGCAGGCTATGAAGATTTGACATTAACAGTCGGAAAAGATGGAACCCTTGGAGGAGATGCGGGAGAAAATACAGAAGTGCCAGAAAAAGAGAAAGCCGCTCCTGAAGAGGAGTCTTTGACTTTTGTAAATCAAACTTTTGGGGACAGTTATTATCGCTTAAAATTCAACCTGGAAGCGGAAGATGCATCTGCTTATTTGCAGGCCATTACTTCTATAAAAATTAATGAAGAGGAATGCAGTAAAACAGAGACAAGTTTCTGGAGAGATGAAAAGACATATAAGTTCTCTAAAGATGAAACACACGGAGGGAAAAATCAATTCATTGATTTTACGCATGACTGCTTCGCGGGAACTGATAAGATCTATACCGTAGAAATCGTTGCCAATGGCTATGAAAAGCAAACTTTGGAAATCAAAAATAACGGCTTAGTAGATGGTGATACACATACCGAATCAGAGGAAAATAAAAATATTCCCTCTGTAAAAAGCTTGGTGTTTAAAAGCGAAATATTGAACAGTTACTATCGTTTAAGCTTTAACCTTTCAGTAGAAGAAGCATCAGCTTATTTGAACGCAATCACAAGTATAGAAGTTGATGGAAATAATTGCAAACAGGTATCTAATTTTTGGAATGAAAAGAGTTCCTATAAGTTCTCTAATGATGATATGTACGGAGGAAAAAATCAATTCATTGACTTCACTGAAGATTGTTTCTCAGGTAAAGGGGAACATACTTTGACAATTCATGCAGAGGGATATAAAACACTAAGTTACAAATACTCTGCTCAGTGATTGGCACAGGAACCGATTTTGACAGGATAAAATAGAAAAGGCAAACAGGAAAAGAAAAATTCCTGTTTGCCTTTTCATTTATTGGCAAAAAGCCTTCTATCACTTTTACAAACGAGGAAGGTGAGAGTCTTGAAAAAATGTCATGAAAGGGCTAAAAGGAAAGCCACATTTACATTTTCAACGAACAATATGATTTTTTAGAAATCAAAAAATGCTGGAAAGATATCAATAGATGCTAATCTACAACAACAGATTTTAATTTTATTAATTTCAAATCTTAATCCTATCTTTATATGAAAAGTCCGTTGTTTATGCCTTATTTATTTGGGCCGTAAGATAATAAAAGATATACTGCATTGATTATATAGGATATGAGAGGGTAAAGAATATGGAGAAAAGAAGGCCTAGTTCTGAGGAGCTTTTAGAAATAATCCAAAGAGAGCAGAAGGAAATGCATAATGGAAAATTGAAGATTTTTTTTGGATATGCCGCTGGTGTGGGGAAAACGTATGCCATGCTGGAAGCAGCTCATGAAGCTAAAAAAAGTGGCAAGGATGTTGTAGTTGGGTATGTGGAAAGACATACCAGACCAGATACCCTTGCTTTATTAAATGGATTGGAGGAAATCCCCAATAAAGAAATCAGTTACCATGGCATAGCATTAAAAGAGATGGATCTAGATGCAGTTCTTGAGCGAAAGCCAGAGTTGGTTTTAGTAGATGAATTGGCTCATAACAATGCGGCTGGATGCAGACACCTAAAAAGATATCAAGACGTGGAAGAATTGCTTCGGGCAGGAATCGATGTTTACAGCACAGTGAATGTCCAACATTTGGAATCTTTACACGACTTGGTGGCATCTATTACAGGAATTTCTGTAAAAGAAAGGATACCGGATGATGTCTTTGACTCGGCTGCGCAGGTGGAAGTTGTTGATATAGAGCCTGACGATTTGATTCTCCGTTTGCATGAAGGAAAAGTTTATAAAGAAAACCAAGCGAAGCGAGCATTAAACCACTTTTTTACAAAAGAAAATTTGGCGGCATTGCGTGAAATTGCTTTGAGACGCACTGCGGATCGTTTGAATCGAACAGCGAAAAAAGAGAAAAAAGAATCCGCAGCAAGGGCAGGTGAACATATTTTAATCTGTTTGTCACCGGCGCCATCCAATAAAAAAGTAATTCGAACAGCGGCTCGTATGGCAGAAGCTTTTCACAGTGGTTTTACCGCATTATATGTGGAAACATCAAAAAAAGCTGAAATATCGGAAGAAAGTGCAAAGCGTTTAAAAGAAAATTTTCGCTTGGCAGAACAGTTGGGAGCGCAAATCGCTACTGTTTATGGGGAAGATCCAGCCGTACAAATCGCTGAATATGCAAAAGTGAGCGGTGTAACGAAAATCGTCATGGGCCGAACGAATCATAGGCAAAGTACTTTGGTTGGGAAAAAGAATATGGTGGATCGTCTGACGGAACTTGCGGCTAATATAGATATCTATATCATACCGGATCAGCAGCCATTGTTTCGGAAAAAGATGTTTTTTTCCATGGAAGATACAGTTATAACAACAAAGGATTTATTAAAGACATTCCTGATTCTTGTTTGTGCTTCTGGCATCGGAATGATTTTCTTTCAGTTTGGGCTGAGAGAAGCAAATATCATCATGATTTATATTTTGGGTGTGTTGCTTTCATCCATTGCAACCAGAGGATACTTATGTGGAATTTTATCTTCTATATGCAGTGTTGTGATATTTAATTATTTATTTACAGAGCCAAGATTTTCATTCAGTGCAGATCCGGATTATCCAATTACTTTTTTCATTATGCTGTTGACCAGTGTTCTTTCCAGTACACTTGCCACAAGGGTACAAAGGCAGGCAAGACAAGCATCACAAAAAGCGTATTATACAGAGCTTTTGATTAGCAGTATACAGAAGCTGCAAAAGGGAAAAAACGAAGAAGAAATATTGCAAAAAGGTGCTGAACAATTGGAAGCCCTTTTAAACAGACCCATTTTGTACGCCGTTTCTTATGAAGATAAAGAGTTAGCGTTTTCCGTAGAACCAAAAGACAAAGAAAAAGAGATGTTTGACCGATTTACATTAGAAGAAAAGGCTGTGGCCCAGTGGGTACAAAAAAATAATAAACATGCAGGGGCAACCACCAATACGCTGTCCAATGTAAAGAACTATTATCTTTCCGTCCGAGGTATGCAGGAAGTTATGGGGATTGTGGGGATTCCCATAAAATCTTATGAACAGCTAGATACCTTTGAAAAGAATTTGATTATTGCCATTTTAAACGAATGCGGCATCATTATGGAAAGAAGGAGATTGAGCCAGGAAAAATATAAAATTGAGATGCGTACACATCAGGAAAAACTTCGGTCGAATTTATTGCGTGCAATTTCACATGATTTACGAACGCCCCTTACAGGAATCAGTGGAAATGCCGCGATTCTTATGGATCAGGAAACCCTTTTGCCAGAGGGAAAAAAGCATGAATTGTACACTTCTATTTATGATGACGCAATGTGGCTTATGAATTTGACAGAAAACCTTTTGTCAATCACCAGAGTTGAAAATGGTTCCATGAAGCTGCAGATGGAACCGCAGCTTTTAACGGAAGTTTTTGACGAGGCATTACGCCATGTGGATAGGCAGGTAAAAGATCATGTGGTACATGCAGAGGTAAAAGATGAATTGCTGATGGCCAAAATGGATGTGCATTTGATCATACAAGTGATTATTAATATTGTTAACAATGCCATTAAATATACGCCCGTGGGCTCAGAAATTAACTTGTCTGCATACAGGAAAGGAGACTGGGTCTATATTCAAATTGCTGACAATGGACTAGGAATGGATGATGAGATCAAAAAACATCTCTTTGACATGTTTTATACCGCATATCAAGGGAAAGGAGATAATCGCAGAGGCCTTGGACTGGGACTGAATTTATGTAAATCTATTGTCATGGCACATGGCGGAAAGATATCTGTTTCTGACAATGCACCACAAGGGGCTGTTTTTACATTTACATTGCCGTGGGAGAAAGTAGATATCCGTTCATCAGACTGTTAATGCATCACTTTGTAAAGAGAACAGAATCAGAAATAGATTCTGTTCTTTTTTTGTGAAAGCAGTTTAAGCAATTGCTTTCTTTATATGGTTTTAATTCCTGCTGGGTTTTCCTTAGCCCATATTGATAGCTGCCTTGCTAAAATAAGTCCATAAAAAGTGAATGGAAAAAGGAGGAAGTAAAAATATGCTTGATATTGCAATGGCAGTGATACTGATTATTTGTTTTGGCTTGGTCAATTTATTGGTGCGCTGGTGTAAAAAACAAGTGGATTCAAATGAATAATGATTGAAGGAATAAGGAGGAAGCAGAAATGATCATTCTTGGTGCAGTTGTTATTTTTCTTGGTGTATATCTGATATACGCTCTGGTGCATCCAGATAGATTTTGATACTTTGAGGAGGAAATGATTATGTTGGAATTCATTGTGACAATTGCCATTTTTATCGCACTTGTCATTCCTGTTGGCAATTATTTGTATCACATTTCAACAGGGCAAAAAACATTTGCAGATCCGGTTATGGATCGGATAGATGGTGTGATTTATAAAATCAGCGGCGTTCGTCCAGATAAAGGAATGAATTGGTGGCAATATGCGATTGCTTTGCTGACAACAAACGCAGTGATGGTTTTGATTGGATATTTGATTTTGAGAATACAGTCTATTTCTATTTTGAACCCTAATGGGATTGCTTCTATGGAAGAAACGCTTTCCTTTAATACCATCATCAGTTTTATGACAAATACAAACTTGCAGCATTATTCCGGAGAGAGTGGATTATCTTATTTTTCTCAGCTGCTGGTTATTACATTTATGATGTTTGTATCAGCAGCCAGCGGTTATGCGGCATGTATTGCTTTTATCCGAGGCCTCGCAGGAAAAACAAAAGAATGTGTTGGCAACTTTTATATGGACTTGGTAAGAGTGACAACTCGTATCCTGCTTCCATTCTCCTTTGTAGGCGGCTTGCTTTTGGTATGGCAGGGCGTTCCACAGAATTTGGGAGCAAATATTGTGGTGGACACCATTGAAGGGATGAAACAAACCATTGCTACTGGGCCTGTGGCGGCAGTGGAAATTATCAAACACTTAGGCACAAATGGCGGCGGCTTCTTTGGCGCAAACTCCACAACACCTATGGAAAACCCCACGATAATTTCAAACTTAATTGAATTATATTCGATGATGCTTCTCCCAGGTGCCTGTGTGATTACTTTTGGCAAAATGGTTAGAGATCGTAAAGCACAGGCTGCTTTGGAAAATGACGTTGCGATAAAATCCAGCCTGACAACAAAATTCTTTGGCAGAGAAGGCAGATCTATTTTCCTGGCAATGGGGATTCTCTTTGTGATTGGTTTGAGTGTATGTTTCTGGGCAGAAAGTCAGGGAAACCCTACATTGGCAAGTGTTGGTCTGACTCAGTCCATGGGCAGTATGGAAGGGAAAGAAGTCCGTTTTGGCATTGCGCAGTCTGCAATGTTTACCACTACGACCACATCCTTTACAACAGGTACTGTAAACAATATGCATGATACTTTGACACCGTTGGGTGGCATGATTCCAATGCTGCACATGATGCTGAATGTTGTGTTCGGCGGCAAAGGCGTTGGCTTGATGAATATGATCATGTATGCAATTTTAGCGGTTTTCATCTGTGGCTTGATGATCGGCCGTACCCCTGAATATCTTGGCAAAAAGATTGAAGGCAGAGAAATGAAACTTGCAGCACTTTGTATCATCATTCATCCACTTTTGATTTTGGCGTTTTCTGCGTTAGCAGTTGCAGTACCGTCAGGTGCAGAAGGAATTACAAATCCTGGCTTCCACGGGTTGTCACAGGTACTTTATGAATACGCATCTTCAGCGGCAAATAATGGTTCCGGCTTTGAAGGTCTTGCCGATAACAGTTATTTCTGGAATATTACAACAGGTCTTGTTATGTTTTTTGGTCGGTATTTGTCTATTGTGATTCAGTTGGCAATTGCGGGATCACTGATGCGGAAGAAGTTTGTAAGTGAAACAGTAGGTACATTGCATACAGATAATATCGCCTTTGCGGTGATCCTGGTATTTGTCGTATACATTTTTGCTGCACTGACATTCTTCCCTGCATTGGCACTGGGGCCTATTGCAGAGCATCTTACCCTTTGGTCATAAGGAGGCATTATCATTATGAGTAAGAAACAAAACCAGAAACTGATTACACCTGAGATTATGCATCAGGCCATGATCGGTTCTTTTACAAAATTGAATCCGCGGTACATGATGAAAAACCCCGTCATGTTTGTGGTTGAAATTGGCTGCATCATTTCTCTGATTTTGTCCATTGTACCTGGACTCTTTGGCGATGTCAGCCAGGATATCAATCTTCGGCTATATAACATTCTTGTATGTATTATATTGTTTATCACGATTTTGTTTGCAAATTTTGCAGAATCTGTTGCGGAAGGACGAGGCAAAGCCCAGGCAGCCAGTTTGAAGAAGACGCAGAAAGATACAAAGGCCAGAGTTCTTTTGGAAGATGGCAGCGAAACAGAAGTTCTGTCCAGCCAGTTGAAAAAAGGTGACATTGTTCTGGTAAAAGCCGGCGAAGTAATTCCTGGTGATGGTGAAGTTATTGAAGGGATTGCATCGGTGGATGAATCCGCAATTACTGGTGAATCTGCACCTGTGGTCAGAGAAAGCGGCGGCGATTTCTGTTCTGTAACAGGTGGTACAACGGTAGTATCTGACTGGCTGAAAATTCAGATTACTTCTGATCCTGGCAACAGCTTTTTGGATCGTATGATCTCCCTGGTTGAAGGTGCCTCCAGAAAGAAAACACCTAATGAAATTGCGTTGAATACATTGTTGGTTTCCTTAACTATCATTTTTCTGATCGTTATTGTAACGCTGTATCCCATTGGTCTTTACAGTGGGGTACAGCTTCAAACATCTACTTTGATTGCATTGTGTGTATGTTTGATACCTACAACAATCGGTGGTTTGCTTTCCGCAATTGGTATTGCGGGTATGGATCGTGTTACCAGATTTAATGTCATTGCTATGTCCGGGAAAGCCGTAGAAGCTTGTGGCGACGTAGATACAATGATTTTGGATAAAACAGGAACCATTACATTTGGTAACCGTCTGGCAGCGGATTTCCTGCCAGTAGGCGGTGCTGAACGCAGTGAACTGATCCGCTGTGCCGCATTGACTTCTGTGCTGGATGAAACGCCCGAAGGGAAATCTACATTAGATTTGGCAAAACAAATGGGAGATAGAAGCGTTTTGGCAGAAGATGCTCAGTTTATCGAATTTACAGCACAGACACGTATGAGCGGTGTAGACTTACCTGATGGTACAAAGATCAGAAAAGGTGCATCTGATTCCATCGAAAAGTATGTGTTGGAACAGGGTGGCAAAATCCCCAGTGATTTGCATGAACAGGTTGAAAAGGTTTCTGCTTTGGGTGGTACACCTTTGACCGTATGTGAAAACGCACGTATTTTAGGTGTTATCTATCTGAAAGATACTGTAAAACCAGGTATGGCAGAAAGATTTGAAAGACTTCGTGCTATTGGGATTAAAACAATCATGTGTACAGGGGATAATCCATTGACAGCGGCAACCATTGCAAAAGAGGCTGGTGTGGATGGTTTTATTGCAGAATGTAAACCAGAAGACAAAATTGATGTCATTAAGAAAGAACAGGCAGAAGGTAAAATCGTTGCGATGACCGGTGACGGTACAAATGACGCCCCTGCGTTGGCGCAGGCCAATGTTGGTTTGGCAATGAATAGCGGCACAACTGCGGCAAAAGAAGCGGCCAATATGGTTGACTTGGATTCTGACCCCACTAAGATTCTGGAGGTTGTAGAAATCGGGAAACAGCTGTTGATTACAAGAGGCAGTTTGACAACATTTTCTATTGCCAATGATATTGCAAAATATTTTGCAATTATTCCTGCAATGTTTATGATAGCGATTCCTGAGTTGAGTGTGCTGAATATCATGCATTTGACAACTCCATACAGTGCCATTTTGTCTGCCTTGATCTTCAACGCGATTATCATTCCTTGTTTGATTCCTTTGGCAATCAAAGGTGTAAAATATCGTCCAATGTCATCAGGAAGAATGTTGGCAAGAAACATGCTGATTTATGGTTTGGGTGGCGTAATCACACCATTTGTCGGTATTAAGATCATTGATCTGATCATTTATCCAGTCCTTCATATGCTGGGATTTTAAGGAGGTTCATTTATTATGAAAGAAATTCTTCGGAATGCAAGGCAAGCAATTACAGTAACAATCGTTCTGTTGGTTATTTGTGGTTTGGCTTATCCATTGGCATTAACAGGTGTCTCTCAAGTAATATTTCCAAAACAGGCAAACGGAAGTTTAATCACTGTGGATGGCAAAGCTGTCGGGGCAGAAAATATTGGGCAGGAATTTACAGAAGACTACTTCCTGTGGGGACGTCCTTCCGCGTATCATTACAATACCTATGGTGAAGATGCAGAAGGAAACCAGTATTACAGTGACGGGACAGAATATGCAGGTGTTTCTTCAGGCTCTAATAACTATGCGCCTTCCAATCCAGCATTAACAGAAAGAGTTGCCGCTGATACGGAAAACTTTCTTGCAAAAAATCCCGGTGTCAGTGCGGATGATATTCCCACAGATTTGATGACGGCTTCTGGTTCTGGCTTGGATCCGCATATTTCTCCGGAATCTGCCCAGATTCAAGTTCCCCGTATTACAGCGGCTTCTGGCTTGAGTGAAGATGAAGTTCAGCGTATTATAGATGAACATACAGAAGGGAAAACATTCGGAATCTTTGGCGAAGAAACAGTGAATGTATTGCTTGTGAATATTGATATTGCGGAGGCCATGGGGATTCTTCCTAAAGAATGAAGCGTGATCTTTCATGCAGACTTAAAAGAACAAAGCAGGTGTTTCATCAGCTGTAAAGCTTTGAAACGCCTGCTCTTTTTATTGCAAATAAATTCTGACTGCGGAAGGCGAGGGGAGGGGCTTCGTTTTCCAATCTCGTCCACTCTCTTCCGCTCATTTAGAAAAAGATAATATCTGGTTTTCATTGTATCAGTGGGTTATGGTGCCTTAACTGTTTCTTAATTGTATTCGTGCGTTCCTTTTCCCCGTTTTCATATTCCCTATGGTATTCTGTACATGAAATAAAGGAGGGAAAGACTATGACAGCCATCTTACAGTCTATACACAAATTTGAATTTAGTTTTTATCACATTTTACAGTGGTTTGGAGAGCATCACCCATATATTTCTTTTGCGGCAGCTTTTATTATACTTCCTGTCGCTATGGTTGGTATGGTGTTTCTTGGTACAACTGCAATTGTTTTGCCTATTGCATGGTTTTTTGGCTATATGTAAACATAAGCATAAGACTTTTGATATAGGACGATAACAGACATCTTAATGCAATCTTAATACCAAACGCCAGATGCTTACTCCCATTTAATGCGAATAAAGATAAGATTAAGGAAACGAAAAGATCGCATAAAGAAAGTAGGAGAGATACATGCATCTGGTGGAACACAGAAAACATCATCACATAACCTCATTTCAAGTGATTATTCTTGGTTTTTTATCTGTGATTTTATTAGGTACTTTATTTTTGACATTGCCAATTGCAACACAGGACGGACAGGGCGCATCTTTTTTAGATGCGTTATTTACTGCAACGTCTGCAACTTGTGTGACAGGATTGGTTGTGCATGATACTGCCACATACTGGTCTGTATTTGGTCAAACCATTCTATTGGTATTAATCCAGATTGGCGGTATGGGTGTTGTGACCATTGCCGTTTCCATTGCGGTAATTTCCGGAAGAAAAATCGGGCTGATGCAGAGAAGTGTCATGCAGGAAGCGATATCCGCTCCCCAGGTTGGGGGCATTGTGCGTATGACAGAATTCATACTCAAAACGGTTATTTTTATTGAAATGATTGGAGCTATCTTGCTGGCCCCTGTCTTTTGCAGTGATTTTGGACTTGTGAAAGGAATATGGTATGCAATCTTCCATTCGATCTCTGCTTTTTGTAATGCGGGGTTTGATTTGATTGGAATTCGAACACCATATTCTTCTTTGACTTCTTATGCAACAGATCCCATTGTAAATATTACCATTATGATGCTGATTGTTGTTGGCGGCATTGGGTTTATGACGTGGGCAGATATCTATAATAATCAATTTCATTTCAAAAAATATCGGATGCAAAGTAAAGTTATATTGCTGGTTACAGCGATGCTGATTGCGATTCCCTTTTTATATTTTTTCTTTATTGAGTTTTCAGATATGGATTTTCTGAATCGATTATGGGGATCTTTGTTTCAGTCCATTACACCCAGAACAGCAGGTTTTAATACCGTAGATTTAACAATCATTAGTGAACCCGGTTTGCTGTTGATGATTATTCTTATGTTAATCGGCGGCTCTCCCGGTTCTACGGCAGGTGGTATGAAGACGACAACAATCGCAGTCCTTTGTGCATCAGCATTGGCTGTTTTCAGAGAAAAGGAACAAGCCCATCTTTTCGGCAGAGGGATTCCCATACGAGCAATCAGAAATGGGGCAACCGTTCTTTTATTATATGTTGTACTGTCGGTAGCCGGTGCAATGCTCATTAGTGGCTATGAAGAAATACCGATATTGTCTGCGCTGTTTGAAACAAGCTCAGCCATTGGAACCGTTGGCTTGTCTTTAGGGATTACACCCACTCTGGGAATCCTTTCCAGAATCATTTTGATTTGCTTGATGTTTCTTGGACGAGTCGGGGGGCTGACATTGGTTTTTGCAGCATTACATGAAAAAGAAATTTCCGGATTCAAATATCCAGAAGAAAAAATTACAGTTGGTTAATAAAGGAGAAAAAAATGAAAACGATTTTACTAATTGGTCTTGGCAGATTTGGTAGACATGCAGCAATGAAACTGGATGAATTACATCACGAAGTAATGGCTGTGGATAAGGATGAAGAAAGAGTGCGTGCGGTGTTGCCTTATGTAACAAATGCGCAGATCGGTGATGGGACACAGGAGGAGTTTTTATCTTCTCTGGGTGTGAATAACTTTGATGTATGTATCGTTGCCATCGGCGATGATTTCCAGAGTTCCTTGGAAACGACTTCATTACTGAAAGAATTAGGCGCAAAGATGGTTGTTGCACGAGCAGCAAGAGATGTCCATGCAAAATTTTTGTTGAAAAATGGTGCGGATGAGGTAGTGTATCCAGAAAAACAATTGGCTGAGTGGACAGCAATCCGATATAGTTCAGATCATATTTTGGATTATATTGAATTAGATCAGGAGTATTCTATTTTTGAAATTGAAATTCCGAAAGTATGGGTTGGCAAGACGGTTGGCCAAATGGAAATTCGAAAAAAACATAATATCAATTTGATGGCCTTTAAGCATAATGGCAAAATGGATTTGAAAATATCTTCTGAAACTGTTTTCCCAGAGGATCACAGTATGCTGGTGTTAGGAAGCATTAAGGATATTCAAAAGTGTTTTCACATCTAAAATCAGAAAGAAGATGAGCATATGAAAGAATTTCTTTTGATTTGTGGAGGTATTGCAGTATTTCTATATTTGTTTTTGTTGATGGATCGTTTGGATCATTACTTATGTGAATATAAAGGAGAAAAGACCGATTCTCAAACAAATAAGGAACTAAAGATTGCTGTTGAAAATTTGGAGGCGGGTGGTGCGCTTACATGTTTTCTCAAGAACTTTTCAGAAAAATATGATAACTATACTATAAAATTGTATTATAATGAAAAAAGAAAAATACTAAATTGCTTGAAGAATAAAAAGTTAGATATAGGTTTTCTTACAGGAGAAACTGCAAAATATGAAGATGGTGTATTTTGTAAGGGAGCAGTTCGAATCAAGAACCAAAAACTTCTGCTGGCAAATTTAGACGTGCCATTTATTCCAATGAAGGATGAAGAGGCTCAATTAAGTATTTTCTTGAGAATGAACGAACAAGATCCGCAGATTCTTTTATTCATGAAAGAGTTTTTACATTTTTATCAAAAGAGCTTTATCAAACAAGACTTTTATCTTTGTAAAACCAGCTAATGACATAAATGGAACCAAGTATGATATGCCATGACAAAAGAGTCTTCATAACAGTAGGGAACAATAGAAAGAATGATAGCGAGAATATGTGTGCAGAGCTAAAGCAAAAGAAGGGCGAATTAAAAATTTTTTTGGGTTATTCCATTGGTACCGGAAAAACCTATGCTATGTTACAGGCCGCATTATCGTTAAAGCAACATGGTGCAGATGTGGTAGTAGGTTATATCAATCCTGATAGAAACCCCAAAACTTTGTCTATGCAAGATGGATTGGAAGTTCTTCCAACAAAGAAATTGAAATGGGACGGAGAAACGATTCAGGAATTTGATCTGGATGGGGCTTTGGCAAGAAAGCCGGAATACATTTTAATTGACGATTTGGCACATACAAATCCTATGGGTTTTCGCCATGAAAAACGATATAAAGACATTGAGGAACTATTAAATATGGGAATTCATGTCTATACAACGTTGAATATCCAGCATCTTGAGAGCTTGAATGATAGAATTGCTTCTATTTCAGGCATCACAGAAAAAGAACGGATTCCAGATTCTATATTTGAGGAAGCGAATCAGGTAGAGTTTATTGATTTGGAACCTGAGGAATTGTTGAACCGAATAAAGGAAGATCAGTATTACAAATGTAAAACCAATCAGGATTTTTGTACCATAGAAAGATTGACAGCTCTGCGCGAGCTGACATTGCGCTGCTGCGCGAATCGGCTGAACCGTTTTTTAGAAGAAGAAAAATCTCAATATCCGACAAAAGAACATATCTTGGTTTGTTTGTCGGCATCTCCATCTAATGAAAAAATTCTTCGCACCGCAGCAAGAATGGCTGTGGCTTTTTCAGGAGAATTTACAGCCGTTTATGTAGAGACGACCAATTCTAAGGATAATGAGAAAATAAAAAATGCACTGCATAAAAACATGAAATTGGCTCGTCAATTGGGAGCGAAAGTAGAAATTGTCTATGGAGATGATATTTCGTTTCAGATTGCTGAGTTCGCAAGACTATCCGGGGTAACGAAAATTGTCATTGGAAGAAGCTCCATTGCGAAAAATCCGTTTTTTAGAAAGCCTTCTTTAACGGAACATCTGATTGCGGATGTCCCCAATTTGGAAGTACATATTATACCGGATTCTGAACAAACCACCAAATCATATCGCGAAAATAAAGAGAACCATTTATCAAGCCTCGTTTTCTCAGCCCATGATATTTTGTGGAGTATTGGGATACTTGTGCTAACAAGTTGCATCGGACTTTTATTCCAAAGATTGCAATTTGTTGAGTCAAATATTATTATGGTTTATGTTTTGGGTGTGCTGATTATTTCCATTGTGACGAAGAATCAAATTTATAGTTTGATTGCTTCCATTGTCAGTGTTTTGATTTTTAATTTTTTGTTTACGGAACCCAGATTTACACTGCATGCATATAGCCAAGGCTATCCTGTTACCTTTGTAATTATGTTTGTTGTATCCTTTTTAACAGGTACATTGGCTGTGCGATTGAAAAATCATGCAAAGAGTTTGGCGCAATCAGCTTTTCGAACAAATGTCTTATTCGATACAAACCAAATTCTTCAGAAAGTAACCAAAAAAGAAGAAATCATTTCTACAACGGCACAGCAGCTCAATAAGCTGCTTGGAAAGTCCATTGTTTTTTATCCTGTGGAAAATGAAACATTGGGGGATGTGATTCTGTTTCTGGCTTCTGAAGATACACCAAAAGAGAAATATCTTTTGGAAAGCGAACGAGAAGCGGCCTTATGGGTTCTTAGAAATAATAAGCATGCTGGTGCAAGTACACAAACATTTTCAGAAGCGGAGTGTTTGTACCTGGCTGTACGGATTAACGATGTGGTATACGGTGTCATTGGAATTGATATTGAGAAAGAGCCGTTGGATGCTTTTGATCACAGCATGCTGCTTTCGATTGTCGGAGAATGTGCGTTATCTTTGGAAAATGAGAAGCATGCAAGAGAAAAAGAAGAAGCAGCAGTTCTGGCAAGAAATGAGCAGCTGAAAGCAAATCTATTGCGTTCGATTTCACATGATTTGAGAACGCCTTTAACATCCATTTCGGGAAACGCCAGCAATTTGCTTCATAACAGCAAATTTTTTGATGAAGATACAAAGTCGCAGCTGTATCTTGATATTTATGATGATTCTATGTGGCTGATCAATTTGGTTGAAAATCTGCTGTCTATTACACGTTTAGAGGAAAACAGGCTGCACTTGAACATCACAGATGACATAATGGATGATGTTGTTGAGGAGGCACTGCGCCATATCAATCGCAGAAGTGTAAAATATCATATAGAAGTAAAGCATGAAGATGAGCTCTTGCTTGCGAAGATGGACGCAAGATTGATTGTTCAGGTTGTAATCAATATTGTCAATAACGCGATCCAATATACGAAAGAAGGTTCTCACATTCTTATATATACGAGAAAAGAAGGTGATGAAGCAGTGGTATCAATTATGGATAATGGAGATGGTATGTCTGATGAAATGAAACAACATGTTTTTGATATGTTTTATACAGGAAGCAATCAGGTTGCTGACAGCAGACGAAGCTTAGGGTTAGGCTTAGCCTTATGCAAGTCCATTATTCAGATGCATAATGGCCAAATTACGGTTACAGATAACATGCCACATGGAACAAACTTTACATTTAGATTACCAGCCGGGGAGGTTCATATACATGAATAAATTAACAATACTCGTAGTAGAAGATGATATGTCTGTCAAAAACTTAATTACAACAACTCTCAAAGCTCATGATTATCGATTTTTGACAGCAAAGAATGGGGAAACCGCAATTATGGAGGCCTCATCTCACAATCCGGATGTTGTTTTGCTTGATTTAGGCTTACCGGACATGGATGGTATTGAAGTGATTAAAAAAATCCGTTCTTGGTCTAATATACCAATCATTGTAATCAGTGCCCGCAGTGAGGATACAGATAAAATTGACGCACTGGATGCAGGTGCGGATGATTATTTGACAAAACCATTTTCTGTGGAAGAATTGCTGGCTCGTTTAAGGGTGACACAGCGTCGAATATTCATGATGCAAAGCGAAACAATGTCACAATCCTCTGTATTTAAAAATGGGGATTTGACAATTGATTACGCTGCGGGATGTGTGTATGTAAAAGAGAAAGAACTTCATTTGACTCCCATAGAATATAAACTGTTATGTTTGCTTTCTCACAATGTTGGCAAAGTACTGACGCATACTTTTATTATGCAAAATATTTGGGGAACCAGCTGGGAAAATGATATTGCGTCATTGCGTGTATTTATGGCCACATTGCGTAAAAAAATCGAGAAAGAACCAAATTCTCCGCAGTATATTCAGACGCATATTGGCGTGGGATATAGAATGCTTAAGGTGGAAGAATAAGTATTTTGATATTCATATCAATATATAGATGTATGATATTGCTACAAATGCTTTTAACAATCACAAAATTTTATAGATGGTATAGCGTTTTAGAAGTAAAAGAATGCTTTTGGGCAGTGAGATAGGTAAATCTCACTGCCTTTTTGTTTCTGAAAATCAACAAAAAAGTGGTTTGCAAAAATATAACCACTTTTTGAAGGAGGGAAATCTTGAATGAAAAATGTTATGGAATCTAAAAGGAGAGCTGTATGGATAGTATGGAGTATTGTATAAATCATGTTTCTCCAATGCGGTTGAAATAATCCTAATCGCATAATTTATCTAATAATGCTGCAAATTGCTTTTTTTGGTTTCTGTGTATAATACAGTAAAACTGTGGGTTAGCTTCTTGATCCAATATTGGTATTTGTATACGGTTAGAGACGGATTTTTCATGCTCCATTGCCAAGTCCGTCACAAATGAAGGCAATGAAGATAATCGAACCAATTCTTTATGATCATATGCTTTGTCTTGTACGATGAAGTATGAATCTGGCATTTTTTCATGCGTCAATTCATGCCAAAATCCAATATTAGACATAAGCAATGTTGTTTCTCCATTTAGATCGTGGAGATATACCCCTGGATATGCAGCAAGCGGATGTGCGGGAGGAACAGAAAAAAATAAGTGCTCCTCACATAATTTAAAAGATAAGAATTCATTATCGTCTATGGCTTGGGGAAGTATAGCAATTTGATACTGAGATTCTTTTATCCCATTCAAAACTTGCGGAATATTTTTGATCTCAGAAGAAATGGTTGATGCGGGATAAGCGGTGGAGAGCAGGGGCAATAATCGCCATAAAGGAGCAGGGGCGCAGGAGCAGACGGAAATAGTGCGCTTTTTCTTTTCAAATTCAATAATATTATTACGCATGTTACTGACAGTATTCAGAACAGTTTCTGCATATTTGACGGCTACTTCGCCTGTTTCATTTAGCTGAATGCTGTTTTTTGTTCGATCGAATAAAGTTGTGCCTAAATCGTTTTCCAGTTTTTGCATGGATCGGCTAAGGGCTGGCTGAGAAATATGAAGGGACTCAGCCGCGGCAGACAGTGTTTTTCGTTTGGCAATTTCGATAAGTTGTTCTAATTGTGTGATGTTCATTGCTTCGCTCCTTCCATACCAATATATCACTATGCGTTTATATTATAGCACATTCCGCTATTGGCATTGTACTTTTTTTCATGAGGGCAGTACAATTGATACTGTAAAGGAGGTCATTTATATGAATTACGTTAGATTACAAAATGGTGTGAAAATGCCCCAAGAAGGTTTTGGTGTTTTCCAGATTGCTGATGCTGAACAATGTGAAAAAGTGGTAATGGAGGCCTTAAGCGCAGGTTATTGTTTAATTGATACCGCCGCTGCTTACATGAATGAAGAGGCTGTTGGCCGTGCAATTAAAAAAGCGGTATTCCTCGTGAAGAAATATTTGTTACGACAAAACTGTGGATTCAGGATGCAGGATACGAGAATGCAAAAAAAGCATTTCAAAATTCTCTTGATCATTTAGGATTGGATTATATTAACCTGTATCTGATTCATCAGCCAATGAACGATTACTATGGTGCTTGGAGAGCGATGGAAGAATTATATGATGCAGGAAAAATAAGAGCAATCGGTGTTTGCAACTTTTATCCGGAAAGATTGACAGATCTTTGTATGAATGCAAGAATTGCGCCGATGGTAAATCAAGTGGAGTGCCATCCATTTTTTCAGCAAAAAGCAGCATTGGAAAATATGAAAGAGTTAGGTGTACAAATTGAAGCATGGGGGCCGTTAGCAGAAGGCCAAAAAGATATTTTTCATAATCCTGTACTTACAGAAATCGGAAAGAAATATGGCAAACCGTAGCCCAGGTTATTCTGCGCTGGCATATTCAAAGAGGTGTTGTTGTAATTCTAAAGTCTGTTCATAAAAATCGCATTGAAGAAAATCTGGATATTTGGGATTTCGAACTTACTCATGAAGATATGGATGTTATTGGACAGATGGATCTTGGACACAGCGAAATCATCGATCATTTCAGCGCAGCTACTGCAAAATGGTTAAATAGCTATAAAATCCATAAATAATAGGTGAAAGTAATCAAGTAAAAGAATCAGAGCAGATGTGTTATTGATAAAACATTTTGTTTTTTGCCTCCAATTTTTTAAGCAGTGAGATTTTGATATCTCACTGCATTTATATTTTTGATCTATTCTCTAAAGATGAAAATTGGGGGATAGTCAGAAAGCATCTTGGATGGGAGAAATCGTGTGATAACTACGGAATATCTGGAAAAACTGCAATGCTTAAAAATCTGAATCAGTAATATTTTCTAAGTTGTTTTCGTCTTTATGTGCTTCTCCCCAAATACAAAGTTGATCCAATATTTGCATCAAGGATTGGCCTTTATCTGACAAGCTATATTCTACCTTGGGCGGAATTTGTGGATATTCTTTGCGAATAATAAGATGATCTTTTTCCAGTTCTTTCAAAGCGGTGCTTAATGTTTTATGAGAAATTGTCTTGATGTAACGTTTTAACTCATTATAACGAACGACTTCAAATTCCATTAAACAATAAAGAATGACCATTTTATACTTGCCGCTGATCAAAAACAATGTATAGCTAAATCCGGTATCTTCGAAGTTTGCATTTTCAATATAATTTTTAATCAATGCCTACACTCTCCTCTGGGATTGGACTATAGTCAATAAAAAAGACACGATTTTTAAATATATTTTCTGGGAACGG
>ENA-OPRR01001176-OPRR01001176.1-human-gut-metagenome-genome-assembly--contig:-NODE-1176-length-23334-cov-4.462391_pt1 | contig 23334 bp, 16 predicted proteins | sample MGYA00241796_ERZ501883 | MGnify/ENA primary metagenome ERZ501883 (study PRJEB25962, sample SAMEA2042406) | human gut metagenome | biome: human gut; feature: human-associated habitat; material: faeces...
GTAGAAAAAATTCGTGCTGCCATGCCAGACATTTCTTTGACTACAGATCTGATCGTGGGCTTTCCCGGAGAGACGGAAAGTGATTTTGAAGAGACACTGAAGGTCGTGGACCAGGTGGGTTATGATACAGCGTTTACTTTTATCTATTCTAAGAGAAGTGGGACTCCTGCTGCGGTCATGGAAGATCAGGTACCAGACGAAGTGGTGAAGGAACGGTTTGACAGACTGTTAAAACTGGTCCAGGAGAGAGGACGTCAGGAGTCTTCTAGATTTCTGGGAACCGAGCAGGAAGTGTTGGTGGAAGAAGTAAGCCACCATGGAGAAGGGCTTCTCACTGGGAGGATGGGACAGAACTTATTGGTACACTTTCCAGGAGAAAAAGAGCTGATTGGAAAGACTGTGACCGTGCGCTTGGAACAGTGCAAAGGATTTTACTATATAGGAGAAAAGATCTGATGGCTTTATCACCAATGATGCAGGAATACGTAAAGACAAAAGAAGAGTACAGCGACTGTATTTTATTTTACCGTTTAGGTGATTTTTATGAAATGTTCTTTGACGACGCGGTGCTGGCGTCGAAGGAACTGGAACTGACCCTTACCGCGAGAGACTGCGGACAAAATAAAAAGGCGCCCATGTGCGGCGTTCCCTACCACAGCAGCGAAAGCTATATCGCCAGGCTGATTTCCAAAGGCTATAAGGTGGCCATCTGTGAGCAGATGGAGGATCCCGCCCTGGCGAAGGGGCTGGTAAAACGGGATATTATCCGTGTAGTCACCCCTGGTACTGTCTTAGAGGGCAGTATGCTGGACGAGGGCAAAAATAATTTTATCTGCTCTATTTACGCCATAGGGGACCATGCGGGCATCTGCTTCTGCGATATTTCCACCGGCGAGCTTTATTCCACCAGCCTGGATAAGGACTTGGAAAATGAGATTTTAAACGAGCTGGGCCGTTTTTCTCCCCGGGAAATTTTGATCGGCGGCGAGACGGTGAATATGAAGAAGCTGGCTCCGTTTATCCGGGATAAGCTGTCCGCCTGCGTGGAAATGCGGGAGGATGCCGAGTTCGAGCTAGAAACCTGCCGCAGGACCGTGCTGGAGCAGTTTAAAAAGGAAACGCTGGATGATCTGGGAATGGAGGGGCAGGACCAGGCGGTTTCCGCTCTGGGAGCCCTGCTCAATTACCTTAAGGATACCCAGCGGAAGGTGCCCTTAAAAATAAACCGGATTGAGAATTATACCCAGGCCCAGTTTATGGGCATAGACCTTAACACCCGGCGGAATCTGGAGCTGCTGGAAACCATGCGGAACAAGGAGAAGAGAGGCTCTCTGCTGTGGGTGCTGGATCAGACTAAAACCGCTATGGGAAAGCGGCTTCTCCGCACCTGGATCGAGCAGCCGCTGTTAAGCTGCGGAAAGATTATCCGCCGGCAGAACGCGGTGGAGGAGCTTTACTGCGACCCGTTCTTGTGCGGAAACCTGGCGGATCAGCTCACCGGGGTTTTTGATTTGCAGCGCCTGATCACCAGAATCGTTTACGGCACCGCCAACGGCCGGGAGCTTCGTTCCCTGTCCGCTACCATCGGCTTGCTGCCGGAGCTGAAAAAAATGCTGGAAAACCGGAAATCCGAGCTGCTGCAAAGCATTTACGAGGATTTGGATACTTTAGAGGATGTCCATGACCTGATTGAAGGCTCGATTGTAGACGACCCGCCCTTCTCCGTACGGGAAGGCGGCATCATCCGGGAGGGCTACAATCAGGAGGTGGACGAGCTCAGAAAGGACATGACCGGCGGCAAGGACTATGTGGCCGCCATCGAGAAGCGGGAACGGGAGAAAACCGGGATTCCCAAGCTTCGGGTAGGCTATAACCGGGTGTTCGGCTATTATCTGGAGGTCACCAACTCCTACAAGGATCAGGTGCCGGACAGCTACATAAGAAAGCAGACTCTGACCAACTGCGAGCGTTACGTGACTCAGGAGCTGAAAGACCTGGAGGGCCGGATTTTAGGCGCTAAGGACCGGTGCGTACAGTTGGAATACCGTCTGTTTGACGATATCCGCACTACGGTGTCCGCCCAGCAGGAGCGGGTGCAGAAAACCTCAAACGCCATCGCCCAGCTGGATGTTCTATGCTCCTTCGCCCGGGTAGCGGTAAAAAACCAGTATTGCCGCCCAGAGGTCAATTTAAGCGGAAAAATTTTACTGAAGGAAAGCCGCCATCCGGTGGTGGAGCTGCTTTCCGATGCGTCGCCCTTTGTGCCCAACGACGCGCTGCTGGATCAGGACGAAAACAGAGTGCTGGTGATTACCGGCCCGAATATGGCGGGAAAATCCACCTATATGCGGCAGATCGCCCTGATTGCGCTGATGGCCCAGCTGGGCAGCTTTGTGCCGGCGGCTTCGGCGGAGATCGGCCTGGTGGATCAGATTTTCACCCGGGTAGGCGCCTCCGATGACCTGGCGTCGGGCCAGTCTACCTTTATGGTGGAAATGAACGAGGTGGCGGATATCCTAAAGCGCGCCACCTCCAACAGCCTTTTGGTGCTGGATGAAATCGGAAGGGGCACCTCTACCTTCGACGGCATGAGCATCGCCAGAGCGGTGCTGGAGTTTGTGGTGGATAAGCGGAAGCTGGGAGCGAAAACCCTGTTCGCCACCCATTACCACGAGCTGACGGAAATGGAAGAACTGATGGACGGCGTGAAAAATTACAGCATCGCCGTGAAAAAGAGAGGCGACGATATCACTTTCCTGCGCCGGATTATCCGAGGAGGGGCGGATGACAGCTACGGCATTGAGGTAGCAAAGCTGGCGGGCCTTCCTCAGCCGGTCATCAACCGCGCCAAGCAGGTGCTGAAGGAGCTGGAAACAGGCCAGGAGGTCACTCCGAAAACGAAAGCTCCGAAAAAGGCGCGAAAGGAAGAGCCGCCGGCGCCTCAGATTTCTCTGCTCCCCAGTGCGGAGTCGGAAATTGAGGAACGGCTGAAAAAGGTGGATGTCAATACCCTGACTCCCATTGAGGCTATGAATTTACTGTTTGAGCTGGCGAAAATGGCCAAGGAAGGCTAGTGCGCCCGCGGCTTTCCGGACAGAAGCGGGGTGTGGGGACACAGAGCTTCCCGCTTTCGGTTTTTTCTTCTTCAAATAGTTTTTTAGCCGTTAAGAAGCCGAAACGCAGGGGTTCAGCCGAAAAATAAAACGCTGGCTTGGCTTTCGCTGATTTGAATTCGCGCCATGGAAAGCGCCAGGCCGGAGCGGATAGGCGGAATCATATGCGGTTCAGGCGGAGAGGATCCGCTTTAAAAATCAGGCGGGCCGTTCGGCGGCCTGAGGGTAAATCGGTAGCCTGCCCGCTGTGCGGAGAGGAAAAACCTATAGAGAATGTTTTATGAATACCAGTGAGAACCATTTTTATCTTAAAGAAAAGGAGGCGGTTTCATGGCGAAGATCCATGTGCTGGAGAAACACGTAGCGGAGCTGATCGCCGCTGGAGAGGTCGTGGAGCGGCCTTCTTCCGTCATCAAGGAGCTGGTGGAAAATTCTATTGACGCCGGCGCCACCACGATTTCCGTGGAAATCCAGCGCGGCGGCATTGCCTATATGCGGGTGACGGATAACGGCGGCGGCATCGCCAGAGAGGATGTGCCCAAAGCCTTTCTCCGCAACGCGACCAGTAAGGTGGAATCAGCGGAGGATCTGGATGGCATCGGAACCCTGGGCTTCCGGGGAGAGGCGCTGGCCTCTATCTGCGCTGTCAGCAGGGTGACCTTGCTGACCAGAACAGACGAGGAGCTGGCGGGCACCAGCTATCAGATCGAGGGCGGCGAGGAGCTTGCCTTGGAGGATGCGGGCTGCGCAAAGGGCTGCACAATCGTGGTTCGGGATCTGTTTTATAACACGCCCGCCAGAATGAAATTTTTAAAAAAGGATGTTTCCGAGGCTAACGCCGTGGCCGGGGTAATGGACCGGGCGGCTTTGTCCCATCCGGAAATTTCTTTCCGCTTTGTCCGGGACCATAAGGAAACCCTGTCCACTCCCGGAGACCGCCAGCTAAGGTCCTGTATCTACGCGGTTTACGGAAAGGATTTTACCGCCGGCCTGATCCCGGTGGACTACGCTTACAACGGCATTAAGGTACGGGGCTTTATTTCCAAGCCCTCGGCGGCGCGGCCTAACCGAAGTATGCAGCATTTTTTCATAAACGGTCGGTTTGTTAAAAGCAAAACCGCCATGGTTGCCTTAGAGCAGGCCTTTAAAGGATCGATTATGGCGGGCAAATTTCCAAGCTGCGTTCTCCATCTTTCTGTGCCCTGGGAGGCGGTGGATGTCAATGTTCATCCCTCAAAAATTGAAGTGCGGTTTCTCAATGAAAAGCCGATTTTCGACGCCGTTTACCATGGGGTGAAAAGCGCCTTGCTGTCCGGCGACCAGCGAAAGGAAATGATTCTTCCGCGGCCGAAGCTTGATCCGCCGGCGTCTCAGCCGGAGCAGATCAGGCTCGCGGCCAAGCCGGCTATCGGGCCTGCGGCTCAGGTGGCCGCCGAAAAGGAGGCCCGTCTGTTAACGCCTCAGACCGAACAGGCCCCCAATTCCTCCCTTGGCGCTTATGAGAAAGTTGTGAGCGGCTCCGCAGGCCGGCTCGCTCAGCCCCAGCAGGCGCCGCTGGGGAAAGCGCCGGATAAGGCCTTTCCTCAAACCGCTTCCGGACCGGCTGTTGCCGGTACCTCCCATATCGGTGAAAATGCAGCCGATCAAAAGCCTCCTTCTTCGCTTCCGGGCATAGGGGCGTCCGGGAGAATACCGGTTCCCTATGGGGAAAACGAGCCGGAGATTTATCTGCCGGTAAAACGGCAGACTGCCATACCCGCTGTGCGCGACTTTATTTCCAGCCCTTTTTCTTTTTCGGATGAAGCGTCTAAGCCGAAGGCCGCAGGGGAAGCTCCTGGGGATACCGGCTTTGAGGCAGCGGCGGCTGACAGAGGCCGGAAGGCGGAGCCTAAGGCCCAGGAGCTTTCGGAAGAAGCAGCCGGAGAGAAGCCTGAAAGCAGCAGACAGGCAGCGGCGGCGGAGCCGCCCCGGGAAGAGGCTGGGCTTCAGCCCTTCGGGGAAAAGCGGCAGCGTCTGGTGGGAGAGGCGTTTCGCACCTATTTGATCATCGAATACGGCGATGATGAGCTGCTGCTGATCGATAAGCACGCCGCCCACGAGCGGATTTTATATGAAAAGCTGAAAAAAGAAAGCGGAAAAAGCTGCGCCCAGTATTTGCTGGAGCCGATTCCGGTAACCTTGGATAAAAATGAGTACGCGGCGGTGCTGGAAAACCAAAAGCTGTTTTGGGAGGCCGGCTTTGAGGTGGAGGATTTCGGCGGAGGCTCCGTGCTGGTAAGAAGCGCGCCGCTTTCCCTGGAGCAGGAGGATATCGCCTCCTCTTTGATGGAGATCGCCGGGCACCTTTTAGAGAATAAAACAGATATGTCCACGGAAAAGCTGGATTGGCTGTACCACAACATCGCCTGCCGGGCTGCGATCAAGGCGGGACAGATTACCTCCGATCAGGAACTGATCGCTCTGGCGGTGGCGCTGCGGGAAAATCCGGAGATCCGGTACTGCCCTCACGGCAGGCCGGTTTCCATCACGCTGAAAAAGCGGGAAATCGAAAAACAATTTGGCAGGATTCAATAATGAGCAATGAAAAATTTCCATTGATATGCGTGGTAGGCCCGACAGCCTCCGGAAAAACCGGCCTGGCGGCGGCGCTCGCCCAGAGACTGGACGGAGAGGTGGTGTCCGCCGACTCTATGCAGATCTATCAGGGAATGTCCATCGGAACGGCGAAGCCGGCAGTGGAAGAGATGCGTGGAATTCCCCACCATATGATAGATTTTTTGTCTCCCAAGGAACGGTTCAGCGTGGCGGATTACGCTGCCATGGCTCGAAAAGCAATACTGGATATTCACAAAAGGGGAAGGCTCCCAATACTGGCAGGAGGCACCGGCCTGTATGTGCAGGCAGTCACAGAGGGGATCCTTTTTCAGGAGGAACCAGAAAACCCGGAAATCCGGCGCCGTCTGGAGCGGCGGGCAGAAGAGAAAGGCGCTGCGGATCTATTTCGGGAGCTGCAGGCGGTCGATCCGCCGTCGGCGGAGCGAATTGACCGGAACAATGAAAAACGAGTGCTCAGAGCGCTTGAGATTTACTATCTCACAGGAGAAACCATGACGGAACGATTGAAGCGTTCCCGCGCCGGCGAGCTGCCCTTCCAGCCGGTGCTGATCGGTCTCAGCTTTTCTGACCGGCAGAAGTTTTACGCCCGGATTGAGCAAAGAGTGGACCAAATGATGGAAAGAGGTTTGCTGGAGGAGGCCGGGCGGGTTTTGCAGGATTTAGGGATTACTGCCTCAGGCGCCATAGGCTATAAAGAGTTTTTACCCTATTTTCAAGGAACCGCTTCCCTGGAGGAAGCGGTGGAGCAGCTCAAGCGGGATACCCGAAGATACGCTAAGCGCCAGCTTACCTGGTTTAAGCGGGATGCCAGGATCCATTGGATTTTTGTGGACCAGGAGGAGGGCTTAGACGGTATTCTCCAAAATTCACTTGCATATTTGAAAAAGCAAGGTATGATAGAAAAATAGAAGGACCGTTGACCCATAGGCTTTTCTGCTGCAGGGACAAGCTGAAAAAAGGCGGCTTGTCACCGACGGCCTTTTCAGTGAACTTGTTTTGTGTTTTCGGCTGAATTAAGCGAGAAGGAGGAAGTTTCTATTGAGCAATAAGGTGTTTAAACGGGTCGCGGCCACCCTCCTTGCCGTTTTGCTTCTGTTTTATGTGGGGCTTCAGATTTATAACTCCAATCACAGCAGCATCCAAACGGAGACCGCTACCTATATGACCGCTTCGGATACCATCGAAACCACCGGCTATATCGTTCGAAACGAAACCTATTTGACCTCAGATGCCGGCGGCGTGCTGAATTACGTGCTGGAGGATGGAGAAAGCGTCAAGGAAAACGGCGTTGTGGCCCAGATTTACGCCAGCGCCGAGGATGCTTCCGCCCAGAACCAGATCAGCAAGCTTCAGGGAGAAATCGACAATTTAGAGCGGCTCACCACAGCGGCGGATCAAATCAGCCTTTCCACCAGCCCTGACGTGATCGACGGACAAATCACGGCCCAAATCAACCAGTTTTTATCCGTGGTGAATTCCGGCAATTATTCTGGAATCGGCGGCGCCAGGGACGAGCTGACCTATCTTTTAAATCAGCGGCAGATCATTACTGGCAAGCCCAACGGATACGCGGACAGGCTTAACGCTTTGAAATCTCAGCTGGAATCCATGAAAGCGCAGGCTGCCGGGCCTATCGGCACGGTGAATTCTCCGGCGGCGGGCTACTTTATCGGCAGCACCGACGGCTATGAAACCTCCTTTTCCTACGACAGCGTAAAAGAGATTACCCTGGACCAGCTCGATCAGGAGCCCGTCCAGCAGCCGGTAGCCGACAATGTAGTAGGAAAGGTGGTTTCAGGCCTGAACTGGTACGTGGTGTGTAAGGTATCCGGAACAGACTCCCTTCAGCTGGAAATAGGTGAGAAGGTGGATGGGATCACAATGCCCTTCGCCTCCACCGGCAGTATACCGGCCAAGGTGGTAGCGATTAACCAGGAAAGCCGGCAGAGCGACGCGGTGGTGGTGCTGGAGTGCAGCTATATGAATAACGAGCTCAGCAAGGTTCGGAAGGAGAGCGTCCAGATTGCAGTGAACACCCATTCCGGCATTATGGTGAATAAAAAGGCCATTCACGTGGAGCCGGTAATGAAGGTCATCGACGACGGAAGCGGCAGGCAGGTAAAGCAGGAGGTCATGGTGCAGGGCGTATACGTGCTTTACGGCAGCGAGCTGGTGTTTAAGGAGATCGTCCCCCTGAGCACCTACAGCACCTTTGTGCTTTGCGACCCCAATCCGGAGGAAGACGCCACCTTTAACGGAGAAACCATTAAGCTGTACGACGAGGTTGTAGTGGGAGGCACGGATTTATATGACGGAAAAATTGTTTGATGGCAACATGATGGAAAAAGAAATCGAGGAAAAGAAGCGCAATTTGAAGGAAAATTACCGGGAGATCCGGGAAAACATCGCGGCGGCGGCGAAGGCGTCCGGCAGAAAGCCGGAGGATATCACTCTTCTGGCGGCTACTAAAACCGTCCCGGCGGAGGTTATCAATTATGGGATCAGCCTGGGAATCGACTATCTGGGAGAAAATAAGGTCCAGGAGTTTTTAAGCAAATATGACGAGTACGATAAGAAGCGGTGCCATCTCCAGTTTATCGGCCATTTGCAGACCAATAAGGTGAAGCAGATCGTGGGAAAGGTGGAGCTGATCCAGTCGGTGGACTCGGTGAAGCTTGCCCGGGAGATCGCCAAGTGCTCTCAAAGGCTGGGAATCGTTACCAATGTTTTAGTAGAAGTCAATATTGGCGGGGAGGAAAATAAATCGGGCGTGAAGCCTGAGGAGGCAAAGGCCCTGCTCCGGGAAATTTCCCAGATTCAGGGAATTTTGGTAAAGGGTTTGATGGCAATTCCTCCCATTTGCGAAAAAAATTCAGAAATTAGGCGCTATTTTGCCGCTATGAGAAAACTATTTATTGACATTAGGGGTGAAAACATAGATAATATTACTATGGATATCTTATCTATGGGAATGTCCAGCGATTACATGGAGGCAATCGAGGAAGGCGCTACCATGGTTCGCGTCGGCTCCTCTTTGTTTGGCGCGAGATCTTATCCTGTGAAATAACAATTCCACAAGAATTTTAAAATTAAGGAGGCCTTTTCATTATGGCAGGTTTGGTACAAAAATTTAAGCAGATGTGGACCCCGCCGGAGGATGAATACGACTACGATTTTGAAGAGATGGATATGGATGATGAGGAAGTCATGGATGAAATCTCTTCCAGCAGCTATGAGGAGGAAGAAGCTTATCAGGAGCCTCAGAGAGAATCCAGACGGAGCAGCGCTCCTCAGTCTGGCAATAAGGTTGTAAACATTCACGCCGCCGCCCAGCTTCAGGTGGTTCTCTTTAAGCCGGAGCGTTTCGGTGACGAGACCCGTTCCGTGGCGGATGAGCTGATTAAAATGCATACCGTGGTGCTGAATCTGGAAAACACCAGCAAGGATGTTTCCCGCCGGATTCTGGACTTTTTGAGCGGTGTGGCTTACGCCAATAACGGCAAGATCAAAAGAGTTTCCACCGCTACGTTCATTATCACCCCGTATAATGTGGATCTCACCGGCGACGATTTGATGGACGAAATCGAAAGCAGCAGCATGTATCTGTAATGTCCTGCCGTTCGTATGATAAGCCTTACGGCGCCGACGAGGTGCTGAAGGCGAGAATTGAAGACGCGGCCGACCTGAGCGCCGTTCGGAAAGCGCCTTGCTTTGTGGGGTTTCTGGACGAGCGCCAGGCGGATCTTTCCTCCAAAATCGCCAGGAATCTGGGGGTTCAAGGTTTTATGCTTTGGGGAGGCTATGAAGACGCCCAGCGGCGTATGTTCGCTGCCTTTCCAAAAGAACTGCTACCGGACAGCGAGCGCTTTCCGGTTATTTCTATTTACCTCTCTTTTCGAAAGGAGGATTCCCTCAGCCACCGGGATTTTCTTGGGGCGCTGATGGGCCTTGGAATCAAACGGGAGGCGTTAGGTGATATTTTAGTGGGAGAGGGCCGGTGCGTCCTCTTTTGTAAGGAAGAAATCGCGAATTTTGTCGAAACTCAGCTGACAAAAGTGGGAAGAACCGGCGTGAAGCTCATGCCTGCCGGATCGTTTCCCCTGCCCGAGGGCCAAAGGTTTGAGGAGCTGAGCTTTACCGTGGCGTCCAACCGGCTGGACTGCGCTGTGGCCTGCTTTGTCCGTTCCAGCCGGGAAAAAAGCAGACAACTGTTTTCCCAGGGCCTGGTCACCCATAATTATGAGGTGGAAAAATCCTTATCCGCTGTGCTTCAGGAGGGCGATAAGGTGTCCATCCAAGGCTATGGAAAGTTCATCATCGACCAAATCGGCCCGGAAACCAAAAAAGGAAGACTAAAACTGGCAGCCAGAAAATATAAATAGGAGGCACTGCAATGGCGAATTTGACACTGGAAGATATTGCGAATATCAGCTTTCCGAGAGCCAATTTCGGCGGCTACCGCGCGGAGGATGTAGACGCGTTTATCGACGACGTCCAGGTTTCCTATGACAACGTGCTGAAGGAAAGCGCCGAGCTGAAAAGAAAGCTGGCGATTCTCGCCCAAAAGGTGGAGGAATACCGGAACGAAGAGGACAGCATCCGCAATACCCTTTTAAGCGCTCAGAAGCTGGCCGACGCCTCAGTGCGGGAAGCCAAGCATAAAGCCGAGGTTATCGTGGCGGATGCTACGGAAAAGGCGGAGCGCATTATTCTCGGCGCCCAAAAGGAGGCCGACAGCCAGAAGGGCGAGCTGGGCCGATTAAAGGAGGAGGTCGCGGCGTTCCGCACCAAGCTGCTGACGGTCTATAAGGAGCACCTCCAGATTATCCAGCAGCTGCCTGTTGAGGAGGAAACGGTTAAGGAAAAAGAGGCTCAGGCCGCTGAACCGGCAGAAGAACCGGAGGCCTCTCAGCCGGAAGCGCCTCAGGAGACGGCCGGTGAGGAGACCGCGCCGGAAATCAAGGCGCAGGAGGTCGTGGCCGCCGATCCGAAGGAAATGGAAAAAACTAAGGTTTACGAGCCCGTGGGCTATACCGAGACGCCGATGCCCCAGGCAGCGCCGATGACGCCGCCGGATGGCGCTCAGCCGGCAGAGGATCAGCTGCCGTCTCGTTTTGCCTCGTTAAAATTTGGGGAGGACTACGATCTGAAAAGCGACGTAGAGGAGTCCCCTATCAACAATATGTTTAAGAAACGCAAGTAATTTTCAAAGGGAGAGTAAAAACCAATGCCGCAAGATTATAACCAAACCATGAACCTGCCCAAAACGGAATTTCCCATGCGGGCGGGGCTGCCTCAGTCAGAGCCGGAGCGGCTGAAAAAATGGGAAGCCGACCGGGTATACGACCACGTGATGGAAAATAATGAGGGAAAGCCTCTTTACGTCCTTCACGACGGCCCTCCGTACGCCAACGGCAATATCCACCTGGGCACCGCTTTGAATAAAACCCTAAAGGATTTTATCGTTCGCTATAAAAATATGGCCGGCTTCCAGTCTCCCTATGTACCGGGATGGGATACCCATGGCCTGCCCACGGAGCTGAAGGCCCGGAAAAAGGCCGGCGTGGACAATTCCTCCACTATTTCTGATGTGGAGCTGAGAAAAATCTGCCGGGAGTTCGCGGAAGGCTATATCGATGACCAGCGCAGCCAGTTTAAGCGCCTGGGCGGCATCGGCGAGTGGGATAACCCCTATATTACGCTGCAAAAGGAGTTTGAGGCCACGCAGATCGAGGTATTTGCGGAGATGGCCTGCAAGGGCTATATCTATAAAGGCTTAAAGCCGGTTTACTGGTGCCCCGACTGCCAGACCGCTTTGGCGGAAGCGGAAATTGAGTACGCCGAGGATCCGTGCGACTCCATTTATGTGAAATTCCTGGTGACCGACGATAAGGGCCTGCTGACACAGATGGGAGCGGATCTGAGTAAGACCTATTTCGTCATTTGGACCACCACCACCTGGACTCTGCCCGCTAACGACGCGATCTGCGTAGGTCCGAATTTTACCTACAGCCTGGTCAAGTGGGAAGACGAGTACTACGTGATGGCGGAGGCCTTGTACGAATCCGCGATGAAGGCCGCCGGAAAAACCGGATATCAGGTCGTAGGAACCATTCAGGGCAAGGATCTGGAATACATGAAGACCGCCCATCCTTTTATCGACCGGACCTCTCTGGTGATCGTCGGCGACCACGTTACCCTGGAAAGCGGCACCGGCTGCGTCCATACGGCTCCCGGCCACGGTGTGGACGACTTTAACGTCTGCCAGAATTATCCGGATATCCCGGTGATCGTGCCAGTGGATTCTCTGGGCAGAATGACCGAGGAGGCCGGTGAAAAATTTGCCGGCTTGACCACCAGCCAGGCCAATGCGGCCATCGCGGAGCACCTGAAGGAAACGGGCGCCTTGTTCGCCATGGAAAAAATCATCCACCAGTATCCTCACTGCTGGAGATGCAAAAACCCAGTGCTGTTCCGGGCTACCGAGCAGTGGTTCTGCTCGGTGGAGGACTTTAAGGAGGACGCGGTAAAAGCGATCCAGGATGTCCAGTGGATTCCCGCCTGGGGCGAGGATCGGATTACATCCATGGTCCGGGATCGGAGAGACTGGTGTATTTCCCGTCAGAGAAAATGGGGGGTTCCTATCCCGATTTTCTTCTGCAAGGAATGCGGCGAGCCTTTGATCGATAAGGAGGCTATGCTGGCGGTTTCCCGGCTGTTCCGGGAAAAGGGAAGCGACGCCTGGTATGAGCTGAACGCGGAGGATATCCTCCCGGCGGGCACCAAGTGCAAAAAGTGCGGCGCCTCCTCCTTTGATAAAGAGAAGGATATCATGGACGTTTGGTTTGACTCCGGCTCCACCCACGCGGCGGTGCTGTCCAAGCGGCCTTATTTGAAATTTCCGGCGGATCTCTATTTAGAGGGCGCCGACCAATACAGGGGCTGGTTCCAGTCCTCGCTCCTGACCTCCGTGGCCACCAAGGGCACAGCTCCCTATAAGGCGGTGGTAACCCACGGATGGGTTGTGGACGGCGAAGGACGGAAGATGAGCAAATCCCTGGGGAACGGCATCGAGCCTCAGGAGATCGTGGATCAGTACGGCGCGGATATTCTCCGGCTGTGGGTGGCTTCTTCCGACTATCATGCGGATATCCGCATTTCTAAGGATATTTTGAAGCAGCTGTCCGAGGCTTACCGGAAGATCCGGAATACTGCCCGGTATATTCTGGGCAATCTCTATGACTTCAACCCGGATATCGATAGAGTGCCCTTGGATCAGCTTCTGCCCATCGACCAGTGGGCGCTGAAAAAGCTGGATGAGCTGAATCAAAAGGTTCGTGAGGGCTACGATGCGTTTGAGTTCCACCAGGTTTATCATGCGATTCATAATTTCTGCGTGGTGGATATGAGTAATTTCTATCTGGATGTGATCAAAGACCGCTTGTATGCGGAAAAGGCGGACGGAAAGCTGAGAAGGGCGGCCCAAACGGCGATTTATACTATTTTAGACGCAATGACCCGCATGATCGCCCCGATTCTGGCCTATACCGCTGATGAGATTTGGGAGTATATGCCTCATCATCAGGGCGCCGACGGCAGAAATGTGATGTATAACCAGATGCCTGAGCTGACCGGCGTGAAAGCGGATGAAGCCTTTACTGCCCGCTGGGACCGTATTCACGCCCTGCGCGATGATGTTCAGAAGGCTTTGGAGCTTTCCAGAAAGGAAAAGGTCATCGGAAAGAGCCTGGAGGCCAGTGTGACCTTGTACTGCGGCGGTGAGCTTTACGACTTTGTCAAGTCTGTGGAAGAGGAACTGAAAACCGTGTTTATCGTGTCACGCGTGGATGTGGTGAAGGGCGGCGAGGGCGCCATTCAGGGAGAGGTAGAAGGCTTCTCCGTAACGGTGGGCAAGGCCGGCGGCGAGAAATGTGAGCGCTGCTGGGTTTACAGCGATACCGTAGGCGCCGATCCGGAGCATCCTACCCTGTGCGCCAGATGCGCGGCCATTGTAAGAGAATAAATGAAGAACAAGGCGGAGGAAAGGCTGCCTGATGACGAAGGCTTTCGCCGTCGGCTCCTTTGTTCCGCCTTATTTTCAAAGTAGGTGATTTTTTGCCAGTCATGGTTCTGTTTTTAGCCGCCGCTGTGGTGCTCAGCGACCAGCTTATCAAGATCGCGGTGGTGCAGTTTTTAAAACCGGTAGGCTCAGTGACCGCGATCCCAGGCCTTTTAGACTTGGTTTATGTGGAAAATACGGGAGCGGCCTTCGGATTGTTCGCGGATCAAAGATGGGTGTTCATCGCCCTGACAATTATTTTTGTGATTGTGCTGATCGCGGTGCTGTTCCGTTTGAAGATTACCAGTAAGATCTATTTTACCTCTATGTTCCTGATCCTCGGCGGCGCCGTGGGAAATTTGATCGACCGGATTTTCAACGGCTTTGTGGTAGACTACCTGCAATTGAGCTTTTTCCCGCCGGTGTGCAATCTGGCGGATTACTGTGTAGTGATCGGCGTGGTGCTGATGCTGATCTATGTTCTATTCTTTACCGACTTTTTTGACGGGGAGAAAAAACGTAAGAAAAACGAAAAGAAAGCGGAAGCGTCTCATGAGTGAGCCTGTAGAGCTGGTGCTGTCGGAAAGGGAGGAAGGAATCCGGCTGGATAAGGTTCTGGCTGAAAGGCTTCCGGATTTGACCCGTACCGCCATTCAACGGCTTCTGGAGGAAGAACAGGTCCTGATCAACGGAAAGCCGGCGGCGAAAAATCGTAAGGGAAGGGCTGGAGATTCGGTTGCGGTTAGGATTCCGGATCCGGAACCGCTCTGCCTTCAAGCGGAAAATGTTCCTCTGGATATCGTGTATGAGGACGATGATTTGCTGGTTGTGAATAAGCCTCAGGGCATGGTGGTGCATCCCGCCCCGGGAAATTACCAGGGAACCCTGGTAAACGCCTTGCTGGCCCATTGCGGCAATTCCTTGTCGGGAATCAACGGGGTGATACGGCCGGGGATTGTCCATCGAATCGATAAGGATACCAGCGGTTTGCTGATGGTGGCAAAAAATGATTTCGCACACCAGGGGCTGGCCCGGCAGATCAAGGAGCACAGCTTTCGCCGGGAATACGAGGCAGTGGTCATCGGTCGCATGAAGCAGGAAAGCGGAGTGGTCAACGCTCCCATCGGCCGTCATCCGATAGATCGAAAGAAGATGGCTGTAACTGAGAAAAATTCAAAGGAAGCCGTTACCTATTTTCGAGTAATCGCCGAATATCCGGGGTATACCCATATCCGCCTGCGGCTGGAAACCGGAAGAACCCATCAAATTCGGGTGCATATGGCCTATTTAGGCCATCCGGTGGCGGGGGACCCGGTTTATGGGCCCAGAAAGCCGGATTTGGGCCTGAAAGGGCAATGCCTTCATGCCAGGCTGGTCGGCTTTGTCCATCCGAGAGATGGCAGATATCTTGAGTTCGAGAGCCCTTTGCCTGACTATTTTACAAGGCTTTTGACAAAACTGGAACAGCTGTAATAAAAAGGAAAAAGCCTCCTGTCTCAAAGAGACAGGAGGCTTTTTCTTATGCTTAAGCATGTAGAAAACAACGCTTCGCGTTTTTTTCTACAAAAAACCGGCCGCTAATCGGGAGGGATTAGAAGCTTAAGCAAGAGCAACACCAATCCTGATATAATGACAAGTGATCAAGCCGTCAAAATAGAGAAGGAAAGGTGTTGCTCTATGGCAAACAGTCTGGCACACTCAAAATGGGTATGCAAGTACCACATCGTGTTCAGTCCGAAGTATCGAAGAAAGATCATCGACAACCAATTACGAGCGGATATACAGCAGTATATCCGGGATTTGTGCAAATGGAAGGGCGTGGAGATATTGGAGGGTCATATGATGCCCGACCATGTACATCCGCTGTTGTCGATACCGCCGAAATATTGTGTCTCCAGTTTTATGGGGTATCTCAAAGGAAAAACAGCGATGATGATCTTTGAGAAACACGGGAATCTGAAGTACAAGTTCGGGAACAAGCACTTTTGGGCAACGGGGTATTACGTGAGTACCGTTGGAATGAACGGGGCAACCGTCAAGAAATATATCCGAGAGCAGGAAAAGCAGGATATGCTCGAAGACAAATTGACTACCAAAGAGTACGACGACCCTTTTAAGGGTAGCCGGTAGTCACTCCACTACGGCTTGAACATAGTGAAAGCCAGCGCTTTTTAGGCGCTGGCCTTCTTATGTCCTTTTAGGGCTCTTTCATGCCACTCGTTTTACGGGTGGTCATGACTATACAATCCCTAGGCGGAGCGTGATTACTAATTGATACCCTCACGAAATCTTTTTATTTATTCTGCCCGCCTTCCTGGAGGCCGGAACCTTGAGACTGCGAAGCATGATTTTGTTCCCGGCATTCCGGCGGTTCACTGTTCTCCGGCATCATAGACGCTGCCGGTTCCTCAGGTGTTGGGGCTGCGGCTGATGAAGCCGGCGGAGATGAGAAGGGCGGTGCGGAAGGCGTAAGAGGAATATCCGGCGGGGGAGGAAAGTCATAAGGATAGGGAGGCCGTGAGGCGGGCCTCTTTTTCCTCCGCTTCTGGCAGGCCTTTATGATCACGATTACAATCACCGCAGCAACGGCCAAAATAATCAGATACGGCAGAGCGCTGGCCAGCCAAATGAATAAGGCAGTAAAGAAAGCACCGATATCCTGGGCATTGTTGGAAATATTAGTGCCGATTTCCTGCCAAATCGATTGATTTTCCGCGGCGATAGTCCGCTCCACCTCGGAGATGTAAATGGTAACGGTGGTATAATCGATCAGATTATCGTAGGTTCGAAGCTGGGATTCATAGGATTCGATCTCGTAGATCACTTCGGTCAGCCGCTCCTGGATGCTGAAAAGATCCGTTAAATTTTTAGCCTCTCCTAAAAGCTTTTCCAAGGATTTCTTTTCAATTTTCAGGGCCTCAATCCGGCTTTCCATATCCACATAATTTAAGGTCACGTCCTCTGTACGGATTTCCCGATGGGTAACGGTGCTGTTGTCGGAGACATAGCTGGAAAATTCGCTGCTTGTTTCGGAAGGCACTCTTACTACCAAAGTAGCGTACCGGTTTCCTGACGAGCGGTAATCGTTTCCCGCGATCTCAGAGCTTTCCACATAGCCGCCGCATTGAGCGATCTGCTGGCTGATGCCGTCAAGAAGCGTGTCAAAAGTTTTGGTCTGCACGTGGAGCGTGGTATATTCGATGATTTTGCGGTTGTTTTCCACTGTGACGCTCTGAGCGTCATTCCCTACGCCCTGGGCTCCCTCGGCGGAGTCCTCGGCCACAGCCGCGGAGGAGGCGCTGCCCTCCGTGGCGCCGTTGGAGCCGGCTGCCCCGCTGCTGCAAGAGGTTAGTAAAAAGCAGAAAGTCAATAGGACCGCCAGTGCTAAAAATTTTTTCATAGGTTTCCCTCCCTTGAAAACGGTGTTTAAGCAGATTTTAATGTAAACTTAAATTTCTTAAACTGCCGCCTAGGACAATCTGTCCAGCGCGGCATTCCAGCCTTTTTCGCTTCCATTATAATATATTACATAAAAAAAGTCACGAAAAGTTTTTACTTTCGTGACTTTTGGCGGATCTATTCATCGCTTTTTATATCCGGCTTTAAGGGGGAAATTACAGCTTTTAGTCTTCATAACCATTAGGATTGTTTTTCTGCCAGCGCCAGCTGTCCTCGCACATATCCTTTAGAGTGTACTGGGCTTCCCAGCCTAGCTCCTTTTTTGCCTTGGAGCAGTCCGCATAACATTCCGCGATATCGCCGGGACGTCGGGCGGTGACTTCATAGGGGAGCTTCCTTCCGCAGGCATTTTCAAAGTTATGGATAATATCCAAAACGCTGTAGCCGATTCCGGTTCCAAGATTATAAATCTCCACACCGGGATTTTCCTTCAGCTTCTCTATCGCCTTCACATGGCCCTTGGCCAAATCCACCACATGGATATAATCGCGGACGCCCGTGCCGTCGGGAGTATCATAATCATCGCCGAACACATTGATCTTAGGCAGCTTTCCAATTGCCACTTGGGTGATATAAGGCAGCAGGTTATTGGGAATCCCTTTGGGATTTTCTCCGATCCTGCCGCTGCGGTGGGCGCCGATAGGATTAAAATAGCGGAGCAGGATCACGTTAAAGGCTGGATCAGCTGTGTGAACGTCGGTGAGCACCTCCTCCAGAATCAGCTTGGTTCTGCCATAGGGATTGGTGACGTGGAGGGGAAAATCCTCCCGGATCGGCACGGATTTGGGACTGCCGTAAACCGTGGCGGAGGAGCTGAACACAAAGTTCTTTACCTGATATTTTTTCATTTTTTCCAGCAGAAGGAAAGTACCGGTGAGATTATTGTGGTAATACTCCAGGGGCTTTTGAACCGATTCCCCAACGGCCTTTAAACCGGCGAAATGGATCACCGCGTCGATGCTTTCCCGCTGAAAAATAGCATCCAGCGCTTCGGAATCCAGCAGGTCGTCTTGATAGAAAGTCAATTCTTTTCCGGTGATCTCCTGTACCCGTTCCAGGGACTTTTTGCTGGAGTTACAGAGATTGTCCACTACCACCACCTGGTAGCCCGCTTCCAGCAGTTCTATACATGTGTGGTTGCCGATATAGCCGGCGCCGCCGGTAACCAAAATAGACATTTACAAATCCTCCCGTGTAAATTTGTTTGGCTTTAGTATACCACCCGTTAATCCTCCGGGCAAGAAAGAAACCGGAAAATGAGTGAAATATCCATAGAAAGGGTAAAATCTGAATAGAGAAAAGGGAGAGCCTCGGTTAACCAGAATTTAATGAACAAAAGCACCGGCGCTCCATTGAGAAAATGTGAAAATATTGGTATAATAATCATAATAGAAGCTATGCCCGCAAGGTGAAAGGCTTGGGCATGGCTTTTGGCGGACGCTGGTTTTCAAAAAATGTGCGGTTGGGAGTGTCATGGATGAATAAGAAACGACGGGGAAAAGCGGTAGCGGTGATTGACATTGGTTCAAGCTTGATCCAAATGCGGGTTTCCCAGCTTTGCGACGGCGCCATTACCGATATCGATGTGCTCAGATACCCAACTCAAATCGGCCACGAGGTGTTTTCCACAGGAAAAATCAGCTTTGACAGCTTGAAGGAAATGATCTCGGTGCTGAGAGGATACGCCCAGGTGATGCTGGAATACGACGTTACCCAGTATAAGGTGGTGGCCACCTCTGTTTTGCGGGAGGCCAAAAACCGTGCTTACGTAGTGGATCAGATTAAAATTCAGAACGACATGGCCATCGAGGTTTTGGAGGATGACCAGGAAAAGACACTAATTTACTCGGAAATCCTGAACGGCGCTATGCAGGACTCCAGTGAAAAAATAGACACGGCGCTGATCTCTTATATCGGCACCGGCTCCATCGGCCTGGCCATCTACGATCGGGAAAGCGTTGTGTTTTCCCAAAATATCGCCATGGGCTCCTTGAAGCTTCACGACCTGTTAAGCGGCCTCCAGGATAGAACGGAGGAGTTTTATCAGGTGCTGCACGAGTACCTGGCCAGTACTCTGGGGAGAATCCAGGTGCCGGCCTATTTGGAAAAGCTGAATAACATGGTGGTGGCTGGCAGCGAGATCGAGCTGATTGCCAAGCTTTGTGCCGCGCCACTGGAAAAGGGAAGGTATTCCATCGACGCTAAAAAGCTGGAAGAGGTTTACCACCAGGTTCGTGTAATGACCAAGGAGCAAATCAGTGAACGGTACCAGCTCAGTGAAAACCAGGCGGAGATCCTCTATTTCTCTCTGGCGATCTGCCGCCATCTGCTGGACTGTACCCTGGCAAAAAGGATTCTCTGTCCCAAGGTGGAGCTTTGGGATGCATTAGTCCGGCAGCTCCTGTTTTCCAAGTGTAAGGGAGCCTATGACGATCAGGTGCGGGAAAACGCCATTTCCTGCGCTTTGCAGATGGTGGAGCATTACGGCGCCAGCCGGGCCCACGACCTGGTCACCAGAGACTATGCCTTAAAAATATTTGACAAAATGAAAAAGCACCATGGCATGGGTCCGAAAAAACGGCTGCTGCTGGAGCTGGCGGCGATCCTTCACGAGATAGGGTATTATGTAAATTCCAAGAACCATTTGCTTTCTACTTATGATTTGATTAAAAACTCGGATATTTACGGCATGACACAGGAGGAAGTGAACCTGATCGGAATCATCGCCAGCTATTGCGAGTTTTCCGTGCCGGACTACGACGATCACGAGTATCAAAGGCTGACGGAAAAAAACCGGCTGTTCGTGGATAAGCTGGTGGCGATCCTAAGGCTGGCCAATGCCCTGGACCGGTCTCAGAAGCAGAAGCTGCAAAGCCTGACCGTCCGGCTCAAGGAGGAGATTCTGACCCTTACCGGCGTCAGCGACGAGGACATGCATTTGGAGCAGTGGGCTTTTGAGGAATGCGCTCCCTTCTTTGAGGAGGTATTTGGCATTAAGCCCCAGTTTATCATGAAAACGCTTATGTTTTAGGGGGAAGACCGATGAATAAATTAGAGCGGGAGAACAAATATCCATATCACAACCGGGAGCTCAGCTGGCTGGATTTTAATTTTCGGGTGCTGGAGGAAGCTTTTGAAAAGGAAAATCCCATTATGGAGCGCCTGAATTTTCTTTCCATCACAGCCTCGAACCTGGATGAATTTTTCATGGTTCGGGTAGCCGGCGTCATGGAGCAGATTTATTCCAAATACACCAAGCCGGATGATTCCGGCTTGACGCCCCAGGAATTGATGGCGCAGCTTTCGGAAAAAATCCACTCCTTTGCGGAAAAGCAGTACAGCTGCCTGCACCGCTCCATTCTGCCGGCGCTGAAAAAGCATCAGATTTTATTTTTAAGGCCGGAGGAGCTGGAGCCCAGACAGCGCCGCCATGTGGATGATTACTTCGACAAAGTGCTGTTTCCGGTACTGACGCCCTTGGCGGTAGACACCAGCCGCCCGTTTCCTCTGCTGGCAAATAAGAGCCTGAATATTGCCGTCCGGCTGCAAAACAAGGATGAAAGCATGTTCGCCGTGGTGCAGGTGCCTTCTATCTTAAAGCGCTTCCTGGAGGTGCCTTGCGCCGAGGGCCGGGCCTTTATTTTGCTGGAGGATATTATCACGGAGAAGCTTCCGCAGCTGTTTGAGCTTTATGAGATCAAGGCCTCCTGTCCCTTCCGGGTGACCCGGAATTCCGATCTGGATATTGACGAGGAGTCCGCCGACCTGATGCAGGCCATTGAGAAATCCATTAAGAAGCGGAAGCGGGGCCGTCCGGTGAGGCTGGAGATTTTGCAGAAATGCGATCCCGAGACTAAGGAATTCCTGGTAAAGACGCTGGAGGTGCCGAAAAAAGGAATTTACGAGCTTCCGGGGCCGATTGATCTGACTTATCTTTCCAAATTTTCCGGCGTCGACGGCTACGATCAGCTGCATTTTAAACGGATCCAGCCGGTCAATCCCCCGGCGGATTTTTGGGGCTATGATGATATCTTCGAGGCGATCCGGGAAAAGGACCGTATGGTACACCATCCCTATGAAAGCTTTAACGCCGTGGTGGATTTCGTCGCTGCGGCGGCCTCGGATCCGGATGTGCTGGCAATAAAACAGACCCTTTACCGGGTCAGCGGAAATTCTCCCATTATCGCCGCCCTGATTAAAGCCGCGGAAAACGGCAAGCAGGTCACCGTGCTGGTGGAGCTGAAAGCCAGGTTTGACGAGGAAAACAATATCAATTGGGCGAAAAAGCTGGAGCATGCGGGCTGCCACGTGATTTACGGCCTGACGGGCCTGAAAACCCACTGCAAAATCCTGCTGGTGGTGCGTAAGGAAGAGGGCGGCATCCGGCGGTATCTCCATATGGGTACCGGAAACTATAACGATTCCACCGCCAGGTTCTATACGGATATCGGCATGTTCACCTGCAAGGACCTGTTCGGCGTAGACGCTTCCTCCCTGTTCAATGTACTGACCGGTTACTCGATCCCGCCCCAATACCACAAGATGATCGTGGCTCCCGGCGGGATGCGGAGCTTTTTTGAGCGGATGATCCGCAGCGAGACGGAAAACGCCAGGAAGGGCCTTCCCAGCGGAATTACCGTAAAGGTTAATTCCTTGGTAGACCCGGAAATCATCCGGCTACTGTATGAAGCCTCCCAGGCCGGAGTGGAAATCAAGCTGATTGTCCGGGGCATCTGCTGCCTGATTCCGGGCTTGCCGGGCGTCAGCGAAAACATCACGGTGTACAGCATCGTGGGCCAGCTTTTGGAGCACAGCAGAATTTTTAAATTTGAAAACGCGGGGAATCCTAAAATCCATATGGGCTCCGCCGACTGGATGCCCAGGAACCTGGACCGCCGGGTAGAGCTGGTATTCCCGATTGACGACCAGGATTTGAAGGAACGGGCCTTTGGCATTTTAGAGCTGATGCTCAGCGATACTGTCAACGCCAGAATCCAGCAGCCTGATACCACCTATGCCCATATTGATAAGCGGGGCAAGGCGGTGATCAACAGCCAGACAGAATTTGCCCGGCTGGCGAGAGAGGCGCTGGAGGCGAAGCAGGTTGTCGACGAGAAAAAGCCCTATGTGCCGAAGAAGGCTCCCACCTTTGACCAGAGGGAGCTGGAAGATTAGGAGAAAAGCAGGGGAAATAAGGCTGAACCGGCGGCCTGTTTCAGCCTTTGTTCTGATATCGCGGCGGGAGTGGGAGGCTCCATGGCCTGTCAAAATGGGACATGTCCTGCTGCGGCGGTTTAGCCGCGATAGTGGCGTCCGCTTCCGGCTTTCAGTGCTTCCTATTTTACGGTGAGGGTCTGTTTTCCAAGCTGTTTTTCTAAGCGCGTTCAAAGCTAAGTTTTATTTTGCCGCGTCCAGAGATTTTCCCCTCTTATTTTTAATGGCCTGCGGCACAGTGGAAAGGTATGGTTATGACAATGAAAAGAATCGGACTGTTAACAAGCGGAGGCGACTGCCAGGGGCTAAACGCCGCCTTGCATGGAGTGGCCAAAGCGCTTTACGAGTATTATGACAAGGATGTGGAGCTCTATGGCCTTCGGGATGGCTACCGCGGCCTGATCGAGGGGGATTACCGGCTCATGAACCGGGAGGACTTCTCCGGGATTCTCACCTTGGGCGGCACCTTGCTGGGCACCTCCCGTCAGCCCTTCAAAACCATTCGGGTCATTGACGAGAACAGTGTGGACAAGGTCAAGTCCATGAAGGAAAACTACAAAAAGATGAAGTTGGACTGCCTGGTGATCCTGGGCGGTAACGGCACTCAGAAAACGGCAAATCTTCTCAGTGGAGAGGGTCTGAACGTGATTCACCTGCCCAAGACCATCGATAACGATATCTGGGGTACGGACATCACCTTCGGCTTCCACAGCGCGGTAGAGATCGCCACCAACGTCATTGACTGCATCCACACCACTGCTACCTCCCACGGCCGGATCTTTATCGTGGAAGTGATGGGCCACAAGGTAGGCTGGCTGACCCTTTCCGCAGGTATCGCTGGCGGCGCTGACGTGATCCTTCTGCCGGAGATCC
>ENA-OPRR01001177-OPRR01001177.1-human-gut-metagenome-genome-assembly--contig:-NODE-1177-length-23324-cov-3.397868_pt1 | contig 23324 bp, 30 predicted proteins | sample MGYA00241796_ERZ501883 | MGnify/ENA primary metagenome ERZ501883 (study PRJEB25962, sample SAMEA2042406) | human gut metagenome | biome: human gut; feature: human-associated habitat; material: faeces...
CTCTTGACCTGCGGGAAGCACATAAGGAAGATTTTTTCAGTGTCCCGGAGGATAACCCACTGGAAGATTTTTTGCAGACCGCCGAGGAAACCGCCAAAGAGGGCAGCGACCCGGAGCAAGCGTCGCTGGCGTTTATCTGTAAGCGGCTCAAATTGAACTTGAAGAAGCTGTCCGAGGAAGAAAAGAAGTGGCTGAAAAAGATTGCACAGAAGTCGGACTTGCTGAAAAATCCAAAGCCACAGCGAGGACGGAAGTAAGAGAATAATAAATCAGATTATATGGAGGTATTGGTTATGAAAAAATGGTTACTGATAATTTCAGCGACTGTTATTTGCGTTGCTGCCGCTTTTTTATATTTCTTTAGTTTAACTCCCAAAGGAGATACCATTACCAGCAGAGAAAGCATACTGAACACCGCAATTTCAAAGGGGAATGAATGGACTATTGCAAAAGAACTGGAACTTGGCGGTTATATCGTGAGTGGAGCATATAGTGCAGATAATAAATCTACACTTGCCATCTTTGAACCAACAGGAAATGGAGATTACAAATTTAGTACATCAACAAACCGAAATAGTGATGAGATTATTGTTGGTGGCGTTGCAATAAACGGAGAATGGTATGATTTAATTTGGTTTAATGGTGCTAAAACAGAGTATGCCGAAATCACTTATACAATAAATGGACAAGTGCAAGATACATTGAGATACAGCACAGATGATATGGATATTATCTCAATTAAAAACCCAGAAAAAGAGTATTCCATTCATGTGGTTTACTATGACAATGATGGAAATAAGTACGAATAAATTGTTTTTCATCGAGAAAATAGCAAAGCCAGCCGAGCCAGTCAACGGTCAAGATGAACGGCGCATTTCATGCGCCGCCGTTGACAGTCCCGCCCGTCTTTGCTAAAGGGTAATCAAGGCGGGAAAGCCCTAAAATGGCTTCACACCTATTTCAATAATTGGAGGAGATAAAAATGAGATCAGAAAAGGAAGTTTATGATATTGTTTTGAATTTTGCAAAAACAGACAAACGCATTCGCATGGTTACTTTGGAAGGATCTAGAACAAATACAAATATTCCGCCTGATGATTTTCAGGATTTTGATATTACTTTTTTTGTTACGGATATGGACAGCTTCACAAGTGATGATAAATGGCTAGATATATTTGGTGAAAGGTTGATTCTGCAAAAGCCGGAAGATATGGAATTATTTCCAGCTGTAGAAAAGGGATTTTCATATTTAATGCTGTTTACTGATGATGTTAAGATAGATTTAAGATTTTAAATTGATTTTTCCCTTATTTATAAGGCTTTTAGGTTTTTGCTTGTGACTAACCTGTGACTAATCAGATATTTCCAACATTTTTTAAAACTGTTTAAATTGAAGATGATACAATATTAATCCCCGGCTGGCCGCCGGGGATTCTTTTTTACGCCTTACGATTAATGGCAGCCTTTAGCCGGTTATGCCATGGAGCGCTGCTCTTCCAGCTAAAAAATGGCATATCTTTACCGTTGTTCTCCTTGTAAATCATATTCAGTACCTGCTTTTCGTCCGGGTGTGATAATGGGTGGATGCTTAATCCGTCAAAATAGTACACTGGTCCTTTTCCGTCTACCTGATAAAAACACTGCATAGTTTTCTCTCCTTTGCTTTCCTTATTTTCTGTTTTTGGTGTCTCTTCTTCCTGTGGTGCAACTGCACCATTTACGATAGTGTCAAACGGGAAATTTGTTCCCGGACAAGCCGTGGCGCAGACATCCTTGTGTTTCTGTACCTTGTTCATGCCGTATTTGGCTTTTAAATAGCCAATCAGTTCCTGTCCTGCTTTAATCTGCGCCTGTCCCATGGTTTCGGTCATAAAGTCCCCCTCGAAGCAGATTCCGATACTGTCAGAGTTGTTATTGCTGGCGTGCGCACCTATTGTATCCTCAGGTCTGCCACGCTCAATGGTGCCGTCTTTACGCACAACAAAGTGGTATCCAATTCCAGCCCAGCCGTTGTTTTTGTGCCAGGAATGGATATCGGCGGCAGAGCAAATCTTCGCTTCTGCATGGTGCAGGATAGCCCTGTTCGTTTTGGAACGTTTACTCAGAGCCGAAAAGGGCAAATTCGTTTCGACAATGTTCATATGTTTTTCCTTTCTGCCGGCTGTTGCGCCGGCGCAACTTATTTACTCTCTACTTCCGGGATACCTGCTACAGAGTTGGCAATAGATAAGATACCGGACAGCACAGAGGCAGATACTACCACTTTCCAATCTACTGCACTTAATACTGCCGCCGTACCTACGGTTGCCACAAAGGTCTGTGCCATGGTCTTTACGGCTCTTACCCCAGCCGCTTTAAACCACTCTTTTGTATCCACGTTTGCTTTTAATACACAATTCTTTAACATGCAATCCTCTCCTTTACTTAAAAATCATTGCTGCCACTGCCCCGGCAGCGGCTGCCACCAGTGCCAGTACAACAGATTCCCACCGCTTTGCTGGCTTTCCTTCCAGTTCTGCTACTTTTGCGGTAAGCTGTGCAAGATTCTGGTTCATAAAACCTACTTCTTTTGTTAATCCAACCATTTCCTGCGCCAGCTGGTGGACTACGTTTACCACCCTTTCTACGTTGTCCATGCGGTGTTTTAAGGAACCAATTTCCTTCTTTACTTCCGCAAGGGCTACCGCTGTTTCCTGTTCGTCCATGCTACACCTCTTTCTATGTATTATTTCTTTTTTGCTATTTTGGTCTTGCCCGTATCTCCATGCGCTTACCTCCTATCTTTTAATCTGGAGGCAGCACATAATTACAACTCCCAGCGTTGCTCCTGCAGCAAATGCCAGTACATATCCCATTACGCTACCTCACTTTCTGGTTCTGCATAAGTTTCTTCCGCCAGAAGTACAAGCTTTGCGTATTCCTCTTCGGAGATTCTGGACATTGCAAAATAGACGTCCAGTTTGGCAATAGCTTCGTCTTTTGTTTTGTAAAATTTCTTTTCAATTAAGTTTGTCATAAGTTTTACGATTACTGTGTTGTTCATTTTTCTACCTCCATGTTGTCTAAGATGTTGTTTGTGCCATTTTCTATCATGGCCGCCTGGGTGGATAACGGCATTAAAGAGAGCAGGTTTGCTGTTTTCTGTATATTTGCCGTTACGAGTTCTTTTATTTTTTTATCTATATACAGCTTTGTATCTGCCACATAATCCAGTTGCATATCTGCATTTGCATTATTGGTTACTACTGTAGTTGGATAGTAGGTGTGTAGGGATTTAAATTTCTGTTGGATTTCTTCGGGGAGTGGCTCAAATGTTGGCTCTTTTAACGTATACATCAAATATACATCGTTATTTTTTACCCACTCCTTAAATCCGGCCACTGTATTAAATCCAAAGTTTTTAATCTGTACCCAGTTTCCGGATATACCCACGCTTACCGTTGTTGTAGCGCCTTCCATTTTTGCATAATTGCAAAATCCAGTATACGGATATTTTGCAATCTTCTCAACTCTCATGCCGATTGTTGTTGGATTGTCTAATTGTGCATATTCGTTTCCGGTTATTTTGTAGTTTATTACGTTTCGTTTTACTCCAATCACGCCATTCTGTTCACAGATTTCGTCACAAACCCACTGCCGTCCTGTGCTGTCGGTGTAATTACCGCCAGATGTTACAGGGATGCCCGGGAGGCCGTCTGGTGTCTGGATTGCAAGAGATTGTTCGGCATAGGGCTCGTATGGCAGTGGTGTATCTCCCAGATTAAACATAATGTCGTAAAACTCTGCCGACATACTGTTGTTGTTTATATCGAATCGGAAATACATTTTATCCCCGTCTTCTATATCCACTGTTCGCTTTCCCGCATTTCCAGTGCTCTGGTATACAGTGCCACTCTTCTTTTCTACAATCAAATACATTTCAACTGTGTTTTCTCCATTCGTTCCGCCGTAAGGTTTATTACTCTTAAAAGACAGCGTGTATTTTCCCGGCGGAAGAGATAATTTATCTGCTTCTTTGTTTAAGAAAAATACCATGTCTTCTTTACCCGTAGTGCCTTTACCAGTAAACGAGATTCTATCTCCGTTTAACGTAATCTGTTTTGCAGAATTATTAACCTCATATTCCTTAAATTTGTTCAGAGGAAACAGATTCCCGGTGTTAATGTTTACTTTTACTTCTCCATTTCCCCCAATGCTCTTAATCTCCTTAGGGCTTTCCGGCGTTGGCGTGCCGTCCTGCTCCGACTTCCCGAAGATTCTAAGCCCCTCCATAAACGCCTCTGCGCTGTCGGCAATCTGTACCACACTACCTTTTACCGTCTCTACAATAGCCCCTGCTTTACTCTGCCGCAGGTCTGCAATGTCCTTTTTATTGGTCTGTATCTGTTCCCGGTCTGCGATAATCTCCTGGGCGGCGGCCTGGACAGCCTGTACCTGTTTTTCTCCCTCTGCAGTTACCTTCCCGGTCTGGGTTGCACCCTCTGCCTGTATCGTCTTTACAGCTTCTGTTTTTGCTGTCTCTACTGCTCCTGTAGCTGTTCTCTGTGCAGTCTGGATATCTCGCACGGCAGTTTCTCCGGCAGTCTGCACCCGGTCTGTCTGGGTCTGTCCGGCGTTGTTTACATCTGCAAGTGCCTGCTGTGCAGTTAAAGTAAAATCCTGTGCAGTCTTATCTACGCTGTCCTTGTTTTCCTGTACCTGTGTGCTTAATTCCTCCACAGCTTCTTTGGCTTTCTGTACGGCTGCTCTATCCTCTGCCGTTTTCCCTGCTGCCGCCTGCGCTGCGGTGCTGGCATTTTCGGCTGCCTGCTTATGTATTTCCCCCTGTTCTGCGGATGTTTCCGCCCGCGTAGCTGCTTCTTGTGCGTTTTTAGATAATTCCTCTACTTTTGCCACTTGCTCGTCTATCCCGGACACGGATTCTACCAGACGTTCTACTTCTTTTCTGTCTTCTGCCGTCTTCCGGGAATCTTCCTGGGCTTGTCCAGCGTAATACCTGGCATTATCCTCCGCTCTCTCCGGCAGGTCTTCCCGGCCATGTGCCCAGCCTTCTGCCTGCTTTTCGGATTCTGCCGCCTGCTCTGCTGCCTCCCGGACGGCCTGCACCGCCTCGTGGAAAATGTCCGGGTTATCTCCGCCGCCTGGGACTTCTGGTTTCGGTCTGGCCGTTACCCTTAAAGTAATCCGGTATTCCGTCTGGCCGCTGGTGGCATCTGTTAAAAATACAAATGCGTAGATGCTGTAATCATTTGTGCTGTCGTTGTTTTCCAGCATACTGTCCGGGATAATCACATCTGTAACCCCGTCTTTGGTAATCCCTATACGGGGTACGGATGTACCGCCGTTTGGCTGCAATGCAAAGTGGATTTCCACTGCCGCCGGAAGGTTTAAACCCTGGATACGCAGGACTTGTCCGTAATCGTACTGGCTTATGGCGCTATACTTACTTGCGCTGGTGTCTCCTGGATTAAATACCACTGTTACCATTTTCTCACCTTATTCCTTCTGCAATGCTGCTTCGACTTTCTTTTTCCACAGATTTGGTACATCTTCTAATTTCCACGCCTCTTCTGTGTTAGGATTTGTGTCCTTATTTTTAATTTTTGCAACATAAAAAGCAACCATTACGCTTTTCCTCCTTCCGCCAATTCGCTTACCACACCGCCCAGGTCTGCAATAGCCCCGTCCTGAACCACCTGTTCTGCCTTAAAGCCTTTCATTTCCTTCTCCAATGCATCCATGCGCTTTTCCATTTCTGTCTTTTCGCGGATTGCAAAGGTCGCAATTACTTTCTTTTCCTGTGTGTAGTCCACAGATTTAAACAGCGGTGTTTCCAGTTTCATATTTGCATATTCTCCAGTTATCTGCTCGTCTGTCTTGTACTGCACAGTATCCAGGTTTCCTTCTTTTGCAAGGGCTTCTGCTACTGTTTTTAAATCCGCAAAATCTGGTACAATTACTGTGGTTTCTCCCAGGCTTGCTCCTGGTAAAATTTCAAATTCTGTATTATCTTTTAATACAATTTTTTCCATAGTTTTTTCCTTTCTTTTAAATTACAATTTTAAGTTACTTTTTGGTAAATGATTGTTTGCCTGTAAAATCCAATTCACAAAACTCCGCTTTAGATGATAAACAAGATGTATTACGTGGAGGGTCTAAAACAAACGGAGAAAATATAGATGGAATCTTTATCAATACCGTTGTTTGGATAAATTCGAAAAGCTCTGGCACCTTGCCAAATAGCGATTATAATCTCCTATTTTGTATAAACAACGGTATAAATACAGTCCAAATTGCTTTTCCATTTTCTGGAAATAATCCAGTAAAATGGAGAATGCATGTAAATGGCGATTGGCAAGCCTGGAGATCTATATAAATTCCCCTGCAATTTCTTAAATCTGTATTGTATGCATTTTCTCACATTCTGCCAGGTACAGGATATGCTTTGGTAAGCCTGATAATCGTCTTTCTACCATAGCCGTTTTCGTTAGGGATAAAGAATACCTCTTTATATGCATAAAAGGTCCTTGATTAATAGGTGAACTAGCTAATGTTGCAGCATTTAAATTTAATTTAGTGTGTCCAAGCTTTCCACGTTCCATTATCTTTAACACGGCTATATACACCTGTGTTATCGAATGGAATAGCTATAATTGCCATGTAATTAATGGAGGTCCTAATAATAATTGCTGCCCCTGATGCATTTGTGGGGGCTGCATTAATAGATTCGCCAGTGCTGCTATATCCACGATATCGAATTATAGTAAACGAATCATCTCGAAGGGTTTCTGCGTATGTTAATATATTTGCATCATAGTCCCCTGCATTATATATTTTACCGTTCGTTAAAGCGGAGTTTAGTTCTTTAAATGCTCCCGGAATTGTTTTATCCTCCGTAGGTAAATCCTCGAATACCCATGCAATAAATTTCTGCTTCACATAATCCGAAATTTTCTGCATAGGCGTTTTCTTCACCCCTGTTTCATTTCGTACCACAGTAATGTCAGTATCTTTTATTTCTTCGATTTCCACTAAATCCGAAAATTTCTTTCCTGGTGTTTGCATTTTTCATTCCTCCTCGTTTTCAAATCTTCCAATCTGCATATAAGCTTTCTCCGGTATCAAGCAACAACGGTTCTCTTTCATCCGTGATGAAACTGTCCTTCATAATGCCATTGTATACATCATCATAAAACATCTGGGTTTCTACTCTCAGATTTGTTATCAGATTCACAAGGTTTCCAGCCACATCTCCAGATAAATTCGTCTGCAGGTTTTTAAACCATTCATCAAACGCCTCATTCCTACCACTCTGCCATATTTCCCACGCTGCTTTTTGGTCTTCTTCCCATTTCAGCCACAGGCTTTCTCTGTCCTGCTGCCACTGCTCCTGGTGCTGTTTTATAGCATTGTACCAATTTGTAAAATTCTCCAGATTTTCCTCTTTAAATTGCTTATAATATGTTTCAAACTGCTCTGTAATCTGTGCAAAATCAATCTGTTCTACAGTAGCGGCCACCCAGCCACATAGGTTTTTTCTCATTCGTGTATCCGTGATATTCGCCTGTGTAATGCGATTCACCCCAGCAGATACCCGGACTTCAGCCAGGCATAAATCATAAATGCCTTCTCCTCTTTTCAATGCCGGTGCAGAGGGGCGTGAAGCTTCCGTTCCTTTGATGACTTTTATGTAAAAATCTCTTAATGTATCATCTCTTCGGACAACCACACTATCAATTCTAGGCAACCTCCCACCAGCAGTTTCAATATTTAGCGTCTGGGCTTCATCAAAATGCTTTGTTTTCCCGTTTATATTTACATTTCCCTTTTGCACAGTAATCGTCATGTCGTTATTGGCTTTCACCTGGAGTTCTCCATTAAAAACCCCCGTTGTAAAAAACGGTTTCAACCATTCCTCCATGGATTCTGGACCATATATGCGATCGCCTGCGTTACTTGCATAAAAATTAGCATATTTTCCCACACCTATTCCTCCCAGCTAACTGATTCAGACAATGGGTTCCCAATAGTCGGCACAATCCGTAATGCCCCATTTTCATATACCTCTTGTATTTCCGTGATTCTCTGGTCTATTTTTATACCCCATTCTTTTTTCTGCACAGAAACAATGTCGCCCAAATCATAATCTTCTTTGTATTTAAAATTCACATCAGCCCCGACCTCGCAATCAATCGTCTCGCTGATTTTGTTTTCTTCCAACGCCTCATATCCTCGTTGCTTCAAGGCTTCTTTGTACTCTGCGTCTGACATTTCTTCTTTTTGTATGTCTTTCGCATCTACAAAAATCTCTCTCAGGTCAAGGCCTTCTCCACCTCCAACCTCAACATAGATTCGCGAAGAGCCTTCCCCTGCACCTCCTACAATTGCCTTTGTCCTCAATACCTGGTCATTGTATGTATATTGCGCCTGATTCAAGTTGTCATAGCGTTCAGAAAACACTACTCTTCTACGCTCTCTTTGCCCGTATCCGCGATTCTCTCCCTTGTAGACATCAAATAGTATCTTTTTATTTCGAAAATCCGGTATAAATCGAAATCCCATGCCCCCACTCTGTGCCAGTTTTTCCTCATAGGTCAGCAGATTTTTCATGGTAACCTGAAAGCGCACGGTTTCTTGATAATTTTTTAGTGTTCCCAGTTCTACTCTTGGTATAGGGGTTGCGCTCTGCAAAAGCTTTCTCATGGCATCTTCAATTTTTCCCTGGAAATTTATAGTATTTTTCACAAGCCTTCTGTCCATGTAAGCTTCCAGGAACCGCCCTTTTCTTACCAGTTCTCTTGTTTCTCCCCCTTCCGAATTCAGAATATCTTCTATTACTCCCGCCTCTTTTGCCCCTCTGATATATACCAAATTCCCCGGGCTTAAAAGGTGCAGGTTTCTTTCCGTCAACGAGGTGTGTAGTTCAAATTCCCCGGCCCCGAAATACCGTCGGGTCCAAATCAATGATTGGATATCTTCGACAACGCCTTTAAAGTTCATGTACCTATCATAAATCCTCAGTTCCATTAAGCGCCTAAATACCTCCTCCGATACATAATCATCACATTCATATATTGCGCCCCACTTTCGGCATCATACTGCAGTGTATTCGTGCCGTTATAGAGTTGTATAAATTCGCTGTCTTCATCTATCAGGTGATTGACTTCTTCCTCTTTCCCATTTTTGTTTAAGCGGACATTTTTGTTATTTGTTTGTGTGGTAATAATTAATTTCTGTCCCGCCTGCAAGGTAGTCAGGACTTTCATTGTTTCATCACTTTCAAAATGGTAAAAGGAAGGATTTACAACTTCTCCGTCTGACGTGATGATTACAGTAATACCGATATAATCCGCTGCGCTTTGTGTATCCACTTCCTTAATCTGCTCTTTCTCTTTTACAGCAAATTCTTCTCCCGCTGCCAAAAACTCATGCGGCCACTGAAAACGATTTACCCAGGACGTCATATTAATTTCTATATCATGAAGTTCTTTAAAGTATGGATCCGGGCATCTAAGGCTTATGGTAATCCCTCTCACCACTCCCTTTTCTTCGATATCCAAATCTTCCACAATATAGTTGATTTCCCTTTTTCTATCTTCCTCTTCATACAAAAATATTCCGTACGCTTTCGGTTTAAAAATTTGGTACAACAAATCCCGGTTCCGCTGATAGTCTGACATCATCTCGGCAGCAATTACAATATCCCTCTGCTTTATCACGCTTCCCTGGTAAGTACTCCCGTCTATCATTGTGTTTTCGGTCATATAAACGTTGTTTGTCACTCTATATATTCCGTCTACGCTCAGGAGGTGGAATGGGGTAAAATCGTATGTAAACACCACCTCCTGCCCTGTCTGATTTCGACATGTTATTTTTTTCATTTCTTATTTCCTCTTTAGACTTAAAACCACCTGTCGCGTTGCATTCCTTGTTTGCCGTGCTACTTCGTATGGCGTCAATGGTTTAGGGCTTGTAATGTTCAGATTCTGCACAAAGCCTCCTGCGCCTGCTGCAACTGGGGTGTTCTTTGCTGACCTGGAAAGAGGAGTAACAACTGCTTCTCCGTTTACAATCTGTATCAGTTCCGGTCCTGCCTCTGCCATAATCGCCGAGCCTTCTTTCAGCGTTCCACCTTTTGCCAAATATGGAAGATTTAGATGTCCTATAGTTCCAACGCTTACACCTGGTAACGGTAACTTATTTATTAACCCGATAGCCCCATTAATCAAGTCAATAGCTCCGTTAATTGTATTTTCAATAGTAGAGATAACCCCATTGATTCCTGACCGTACAGCTCCGCCAATCGCGTCAGCAATCGAAGTTCCCAGGTTTGAAAATGTATCTTTTATACGGTCCCATAATCCTCCAAAAAAGCTGCCCCAGTCTGCGAATACGTTCTTTACCGCGTCCCACGCAGAGCGGAAAATATCAGAAAACCAGTCTTTGACGGATGAGAATACATTTTTGATTCCATTCCAGACATCTCCGAACCAGTTTGTTGCACTGCTCCACACGCCTTTTATAGTTTCCCATGCACCACGAAAAAAACCTGAAAGAACCTCTTGAACAACCGAGAATATAGCTTTGATTCCGTTCCAAATGCCTTGGTAATAGCTGACAACCACATTCCAAACCGTTTGTATGGCGTTCCAAGCGGCGCTGAAAAATCCTCCTAAAACTGTTACCACTACAGAAAATACCGTTTTAACCCCATTCCAGACGTTCTGGAAATAACCAACTACCCCATTCCATATTGTCTGTATGATTGTCCAAGCTGCACTGAAAAAGCCTCCCAGAACCGCAGCTACTACAGAAAATATACTCTTAATTCCTTCCCAGATTGCCTGAAAATAGGGCTGTGCTGCTGCCCAAGCGTCTTGAATAGCCTTCCATGCGTCTTTAAAGAATTGTGCAACGCTTTTCAGGATATTATTTACCCCTTCCCGGAACCATTCGCAGTTATTGTATAGCAGCACAAGGGTTGTGATTAACCCCATGACAGCCGTTACTATGATTCCAATTGGATTTTTCCGGAATGTAGAATTTAATATCTTTTGGGCTATGGTGACTCCCTCTGTGGCGGTTTTCCAGCCCCTAAAAGCGCTTATTAATCCCTGTATCATGGTTACAATGTTCCAGCCAATAAATCCTGCTGCAATACCGCCTATCAAAGCAATCATGATTCCTGAATTTTGCAGAAAGAACGATATGAAATCTTTTACATTAGTAATGACATCAGACACAATTTCTTTTGCTTCCGGAATTTTTTCTTTGACAGTATCCAAAGTGTCAGATATTTCCGGTGTAAGTTCTTCACCCAAAGGTTTTACCAGTTCTGTCTGTATGGCTCTCCCCACACTCTCAAACTGACTTCCCAGGTCATCATACCGGATTTGTTTCAGCTCCTCCATTTTTCCGGTGGCATTATCCGCTTCTCCAGCCATGTTTCCCATGGCAAGAATTGCCTTTCCTCCGGTATCCTCCCACATCGTACCAAAAAGTTCTACACCGATTCGGTTCTGTTCCAGCGGGTCTGATACATTCTGCAAAGCATTAAATACATCTTGTGTTGCTTGCTTTGCAGCATCTCCTCCCTGTGCGAAAGCTGCTTTTGTAGCGTCCACATCAAGCCTCAGAACTTTGAATGCATTATCCGCAGTCCCGTCTTTTACCCGGATAGAAAACTCATTCATGGCATCACCCAGTTTGTCAATATCAAATACTCCGGCATCTGCGCCATTCTGGAACATATTAAACATATCCGTTGCAGATAATCCCACTTGGGCAAATTTAGGTCCATATTCGTTAATACTGTCCAGCAGGTTATCATTCTTATTCAGTCCGTTTTGTGCCCCGCTTACAATCAGGTCAAAGGCCTGCTCTCCGTCAATTCCAAATTGTGTCATAAGCTGATTCACTGCCCTCATGGATTCCTGGATATCCATATCAAAGGTATCCTGCAAGGTAAAGGCGCTTTCTGTCATTTCCTGCAATTTGGAAGGATCCAGTTCGTTGGTCTGCTGGGCTACGATGCCCATAGTCTCGCCAACTTCCTGTATATTTTCACCAAAGTTATTGGTGTACACAGCTTCCATTGCCTTGTCCAGGCCCTCAATTTCCTGGGCAGTTGCCCCGGTTGCGCCTGCTGCCGTATTCAACGCCTGCTGATAATCTTTTTCAAATTTCACAGAATAAGTACCCGCAGAGGCAATTGCTGTACCAACAACAGCCATTCCTTTTTTCACGGTATCCCATATTGCGCTCAGTTTTCCTTTTGCCTTATCAGCGCTTTCGCCCAGTTTTTCAATATCTTCGCTTTTTTTACCGGCATTTTTCAACGCCTCTTCTGTTTGTTCAGCTTCTTTTTCTAGTTGCTTCAATTCTTGGGCTGTCGAGGCAATGGTTCTCTTTAATACCCGGTACTGTTCTTCTGTTATCTCGCCTTTCTCAAACTGCTCCTGTACCTGTTTCTCCGCATTTCGCAGGATATCCAAGCTATCAGAGGTCTTCTTTATTTGTTCCTTTAAAATGGCTTGCTTTTGGGTTAATAGCTCTGTATTGGTAGGGTCCATTTTTAAAAGTTTATTGACTTCTTTTAATTCAAGCTGCAAATCCCTGCTGCCTTCCCCTGCTTTTTGCAAGGCTTTATCTAGCTTTGTAGTATTACCACCAATTTCAATAGTAATTCCTTTTATTTTACCGCTCGCCACCATACCCCTCCTTTGCGTATTTTTCCCTAAGCTTCTGCCTTTCCGGTTTTGTCTGCGTCATTCTCCAGCAGTTCTCCAGATATTCTCGCCCCTCTTTTGTCTGCATAAGGTTATGGATATAAGCCTCACGCATATAGAAAAGGTACGTATCTAAGTCCATGTAATTTATCTGGTATAAGTTCAGGCCGGTATATGCAATTACCAACCGTTCTCCTTTTGTCTTTGTTTCGTAATGCCCTTTCTCCTGTTCCCCTCCCGGATAATAGGGCATTGTCAGTTTGGGTCGTTTTTCGCCTGATTGCAAAATGACATAAAGTGCTTCAAAAACTGTTCCATTTCTTCCAGGTCGTAATCCTCCGCAATATAGTCTGCGGTAACTCCTTCTTTCGTCATGTTATTGCTCAGGATTTCCGCACACAGCCCCGCCATAGTGTCTATAGCGTCCCCAGCAGTCATACTGTCTGCGTCCTGTTCCGACATGCCCGCCAGCCTCTCAAAGGTTTTCTTCATGGGCATTTTTACGATTAACTTTCTTCCGTTTTTTAAGGTGGTTCTAAAAAAAGAACGCTTCACCTTATTAAAATCAAAATGCATATCTGCCATTTTATATTCTCCTTTTAAAATGTGGAAAGGGATTCTGCCTTTCCGCGTACTTTTATGCCTCTAAAGACTCGTCCTTTTCCATATATTGAATCAATGTGCCTTCTTTATCCATTGGAAGACAGGTGAATTCTGCATCTACCACAGTTTCTTTATCCTTTGCAAATGCAAGGGTAAAACCTGCCTGGTTATTTCCCACAATCATAACCCAGATATCTCCGTCAATCTTGTCTTCATGGTGGAAGCACAACACATATCTTTTTCCTGTCTGATTTCCCGTCCCTCCAATTTTTACCGTCCTGATTTTCTTTTCATTGTTTTCTGTCACACGGGCAGTTTCGCAAAGCACCTGAAATTTTTTTCCATCAAAGGTGCAGATACCGCTTTTCATGGTAGCCTCTTCCTCTGTAATGATTGTTTTTGTCGCAATCCCGAAATCATCCTGTGCTTTATAGTATGTGGGCTTATAGCTCAATTCTGCGCCGCCCTGGATATAGGCCAGTCGGTTTTCTTCTGTACAAATTTCTGTTGTTTCCGGAATAGTCTGGCCGTTAAATTCCTGGAAATACATTTTTCCAGAGCCTAAAATAATTCTTTCCATTGATTAATCTTCCTTTCTCTTTTTCTGTGTGATGTGAAATTCATATACTGTCTGAACCATATTTTCGCTGTTGATTTTCACCTGTACTTTCATACATTCAAGGTCATAGAGTACTTCATTTTCAATCTTTTCTTCCAGTAATGCATCCGGCTTTCTGTCTGTATACAGTTCCAGGGTTCCGTCAATCTCCTGTATGGCAGTCCCAAAATCATGCCCCCTCTCCTGCTCCTCCTTGAAATAAACCAGAAAAGGCGGGTCTGGGACAGGGCTTTTATTTGTCTTTTCAAATTGAAGCTCTGCCATAGGCAGATTTAATTGTTCTGCTCGCTTTAAAACTTCTTCAAATCTTGGCATTCTACTTCCCTACCTCTTTATGGATATTAGATATTACAAGGACTTCCAGATATTCTTCTACAGGCTTTATATGCTCATATGCCTTTACTCGTCCTCCACTTCTGCTTTGGTGCCCGTTTTCAAGTAAATGGGTAAGTCTATATTGCTTCCCGGCATTAATAGAATACTGCTCCGTCATGGTAACAGAGGTGTATTTTCCCCTCCTCAGTTTTGCATTCCAGCTTTTAGAATAGTCCCCGGTTCTGTCTTTATACGGACCGCCTTCTTTTAGCATTTTCGCCCCGGTTTTCGCTGTCTTTTTGATTGCTTTATTCACCTGCTGCCTCAGCTCTCCATTTGTCCAGTCCTGAAGCTGCCTTTTCAGCTCTTCCTCTAAATCTTCCGGCTTTACCTGTGCAATCATATGTTTCCCGCCCTTTCGCTGGTATGCAGTTCTATTTTCCCCTTCGCCGTCAGCTCGTATGTTCTGTACACGGTAAGTCTTTCCCCCTTGTACAAAACCTCTGTTTCCTGGTTATATTCGTTTACCCATACAATAAATATGTACTTAGCTTTCATGTTTAGCTGCCCTGTTGCTGCAACTTCATTGCACCCTGCAGATTTCACCTGAGCAAATACCTGCTTTTTCTCGTCCTCTTCCTTTGTTTCTCCCGGGTTTATAAGGGTGATTATAGTGTTCATTCCCTATATTTTCCCCCTTTGATTTTCGTTAGAGTCATGTTGTATGACGCCAGCCATTGCTCGTGATATTCGTCCATGGCATAATATGCCCGGACATAAGCAAGGACGGCGCCTATAATCAACGGGTCTTCTGGGTTTTTCAGGTATTTTTCCTCATTTACTCCGATTCTCTTCAAATCTTCCAGGACATAATCCACAAGGAATTTAATATCCTCGTCCAGGATATCCTCAGAAAATTTTCTTGCGCGTAACTTCGCCGCTTTCACCAGTTCTTCGTGTGTCATTTTTGCACCGCCCTTATTTCATTAGCTGTTTTTCGGTTTCTTTACTCTGATGAAGCCGTTATATGCCGCTACTGCACCACCGGCAAAGATGTCCGCTCTATAGGCAATCTGGCCCTGTTTGAATTTGTAATCCGTTGACTTTCTGGCATCAATATCAGAAAAGATAGGCATTTCATAATTGCTTAACGGACCATACGCCATGCAATACACATCTGTTCCAGTCTGCGGTGTTGTAACAGCTCCACATGCAGAATTAATCACATATGGTACCCCGTCAATAGTTCCGGTATTACCATGATTCACAATGGTATATACCTTTCTTCCCTGTTTATCGCGAAGCTTTGCAAAGGCCTTTAAATCCAGCTTATTCAAAATCAGAACCGCGGTATCTTCCACCTCTTCCGTTCCACCAAAGGAATAGATAATTTCGTCCAAGGTCTGGTCATCAATTGCTGTCATGGAAATATCTGTCTGTGGGTCAATAACCTGCTCTGACGTTTTTGCAGGATTATGGAAAATGCCTTTAAATTTTCCGGTAGTTCCGTCACCTACCATAATCTGCCTGGTCATATATCTTCGGATTGCCTTTGTCACAGAGCCTTCTACAATGCCGTCATAGTCGGCATTTGGCAATTTAATCATTTCCTCCGGTTCTTCGGTATAGGCTGTGATTTTCTGCTTCTCCATAGTCACATATCCGAATTCTGGTTCTGTTGCACTATAGTCTGCACCCTCCGCTGTATTTCCGGCACCGTCCCCGTAGCTTTTTACATACCCTCTCTGATAGGTTTCTCCGCCATTTAAAGGAATGGCATGTACACGGTCGACCAGACTGGAAACATCATTAAAAGTTTCTTTAATGTCTGTTGCTGTGTGTTTTGGTAATACAGTCTGAGTTGTAGACAAAGCATTCTGTACTACTCCGAGAGCTGTTTTCGCCTGATAAACAACTTTATTTCCATTTTTTAATTCTTTCCCTCTTTCCTCACGCTGTTTATCCTTCACTTCTTTTTCGCCTTCTCCTTCCCCGCCTTCTTCCGGTTCTACTGCTCCGGCAATCTTCGAAAGCTTCGCCCGGTTCGCTGCGTCCTGCAACAAATTGTTGATATCCTCTGCCTCTGTTGTCAGCGTGTCCAGGACTTCACCCTCTGCGGTTTCTGCCTGCTTTCCGATTTCCTTCAATCTTGCCTTTAAATCTTTCGCGCTCATATTCATTAATTCTTCATGTTTCATTTTTATTCTCCTTTCGCCATTCCTGCGATTACTAACCTTTTAATCTCGTTCTGTTTTGATATCTTCGCTCTTTCAGCAGATTTTTTGATTTCTTCCTGATACGCTGCCGCCTGAGCTTCTTTTGTTCTCCTGATTTCTTCCGGAATATTTCTGCAACTTGCGTCATAAATGAAATTGCCGACTGCTGCCGCATACTCCTTAGCTTCGGTAGTCTTAATGTCAAAATACTCTGCTGCCTGCTGCCCATTCAGCCATGTTTCTGCGTCCATTAGGCTTTTAATTTCTTCAATGGACACGCCTTCTTTCAAGTGATTCTCATATGCATTCAAGATTCCTGTCTGGATATTGTCCAAATCATTCGCCATTTTCCGCATATCGTCCGCATTTCCACTCACACCTGCCCAAGGCTTATGAATCATCAAAAAAGCGTTTGACGGAATTTCCGGCGGTTCCGAACCTGCGAAGGCAAGAATAGATGCAATGGAACCTGCCAACCCGTCCACATGTACGGTCACTCTGTTTTTGGCGGCGTGACGCTTTAACATGTTGTATATGGCAATTCCGGCAAACACAGAACCTCCACCGGAATTGATGTATACATTCAGGTCTTTTCCTTCTGCATTTGATAAAAAATTCTTGATTGCGTCAGGATACTGGTCTTCCTCCTGCCATGCTCCCCACCAATCTGAAACAATGTCACCATAAAAGAATAAATCTGCCTGGTTATCCGTGATATTCTTCACTTCAACACCTTTTAATAAGTTTTCCATGCTTTCCCTCCTTTCAATTTGGTGTTTACATATATGCAGTTTAAAAGCATTTCTGCCGGTACCCTTGCTTCCTGCTGCCCGGTGCCTTCTTTTCCTTCACCTGCACCGCCTTCTTTTCCTGTCTGGTAAAGGGATTGGTCATCTGCTTTCACATAATTTAACGATACCATTCTTACATCACCGTCTTCGATTGGTTCATAGTACAGAAGTTCTCGAAATTCATTGATTGTGATAATGCCACGGTCATACAGGGCTGAACCAATAGTTGACCTGGTCTGCAAGGTAGCATACTGCAATCTGTTTGAAGTAAATATAATTTTGTTCCCGAACCCCCGTTCTCGTTCTGTCAGTAACTTAAAAGTAAATTCCAGGGATAACTGTAGCGCGATAGGTTCAATGACACTTTCATAAAATGAATTCCATTCTGCTTCTGTAAATTTTGACATCAAAATATTTTCATTGACGTTATAATACCGGTATATATTCTCCCGTAGGAATTGGGACTGCATAGTAGGAATCGGTGGCGCTTTCTGGTTAATTTCATGAAATTCCATGGTATTATCCAGACCTCCAAGTCCTCCTTCATTGCTTGCGTCCATATATGCCGTCTGAAATTCTTTTACTTTTTTCTTCAACTCATCTTCATCGGCAAAGTTGTTATACTTCAAGTAGCCTTTCAGATTTGCGGAATTTTTTACAATGTTTCGGAGCGACTGACCGGTTACATCTAAAAGCTCTAGGGTATTTTTAAGCTGTGGATCCGGCGCAGACCCCAGAAACCTTTTTTTATCAAACCGGGCTTTTATATGTATCACCGACTGATATGGCAGTGTATATATTTTCCCGTCATAATCCCAGGTAAAAGTAAATAATACCGCACCCGTGTTTTCATCTTCAAAAATCCGGAAACTTCTTGTAGTCACCGGTATAATACTTTTTACCTTTGTAAAATCCTCGTTATAAAAAATCACAGCAAAAGCATTTGATTTCCGAATAAGCTGTGCTGTCATTTTGTATAGTGCATCATACGCCGACAGTTCCGGTGCCCATCGAAGAGATAGAAGTCTTGCCAAGTAATCATCTTTAATCTGCATTCCCCGCGCATCTGTCCGTATACACTGCGGCGTTAGTTTTCCCACGTTCGTAGAAATACAATTCGCAATCGAGCCGATAATGTCACTCGTTTCTGCATCACCTGCTGCCGAATACTCGCCGCGTATGGAAAAAATTGGACTGTATTTAATTTTTCGGAACGTCATGATATCTTTTATAATCCCCGTGCTCCATGCCCCCCTTCTCCTTTATTTTCACTGTTTATCATACGGCGTTTTATTGGTGATTTCTGACCTGTTTTTCAACACGCAAAAAGAGGGCTTCCGCCGCCCTCTTATGCTGCCTTTTCGTTTCTTAGCATTTTTCCAATTTCTTTGTACCACTTTTGTTTCACTGTTGCAGCGTCCAACACAGACACTGCACCATCTATACGACTTCTGGTATCCACCTTAACCGGTGTCTTCCTGTCGTCTGTGACATCTATTTTCACAGCGACATTTAGGAAATGAGAACGAAGAAGGGAGTTATCACCTGTCCTGTATTTCCCGTCCTTTAAATCTCCCTCAAATTCATTCAGCACCGGCGTCAGATTTGGACCCTGTTTCACATCATCCATATGAAAGCCAGCTTCTTTCATGTCGTCCACAAGATAATTTGCCATGTATTTGTCATATCCTACCTTAAGCGGTCTTATCTTGTATTTTTTTACCAGTTCCGCAAACCAATTGAAAACATCACGGTAATCTACATGATTTTCCCCTGATATATGCAGGATTCCCATTTCCCTGAATATATTATAAGGCACGCCGTCTTCATCAATGGCCTTTTCGTACCGTTCCCGGCACATATAGAAGTTTGTAAACACATAATTTATCCCCTTGCGTTCAATGATTATAGATGCTGCTGTGAGGTCTGTGGTCTTGGAAAGGTCGATACCTCCGACACAATAGCAGCCCCTGAAGTCTTCCAGCGTATATTTTTCGCCTTTCGTTTTGTCAACATCTTCAAATTCCAGCCATGCGATAGAAGAGTTCTGCTTGATGTTGCAGTATTTTGTCATAAATTCCGCTTTCTTCGACAAAGATTGCTCTGCAACTGCAATCTGCTCTTCAAAAAATTCCCAGTTTACCGAAACTCCCATGTTTGGGTTTGCTTTTTCCAATTCTTCGCGTGTATTCCACTTTTCCAAATCATCAATCATGTAGATAAGCGGGAGCAGGCGCCTTTCCTTGCTGCCACCCTTCAAGAATGACGTGGATCGTTTCATCAACTCATCAAATATTCCGTCATTTTCATATCCGGCTGTGCTTGTGGAAATCGTAAGAGGTTCTTTTCTGGCGCCTGTACCGGATACCATAACCTCATACTGTTTCAGCCCCTTTTCCCCTGGCCATGCTTCCATTTCATCGTTCACGGTTAGGGTTGGATTAAATCCATCTGCTTTTTTAGAGTTGAATGCCAGCTTTTTTATTGACGTATTCAGGTCTTGAATATAAATATCAGAACGCCGTTTTTTTGTCACTTCGTCTAATTCTTCTTCGGATTTTACAATCTGGTAAAAGCTATCATACACAATATCTGCCTGGTCAAGTTTTGGAGCAAGACAATAGATTTCGCTGCCATATTCACCGTCCATGTATGCTATGTAGGATATGATTGCTGCTGCAAAAAGACTTTTCCCATTTTTCCGCGCTACCAAAATAAACACTTCCCGAAATTGTCGGTATCCTGTTTTCTTATCCAGGATTCCAAAAATAGCCGAAACAATTGCCTTTTGCCAAAGTTCCAGTTTCAAAAGGTCATTCCGACCTTTGCTGTGGTGGCAAAATGTTTCTATGAATCGAATTGCTTTATTGGCTTTTTCCCAGTCAAATATCCAATCTCCGTTTTTAAGCCCTTCCACTAAAATTCTGTATATAGCCTTTATCCATTTTCCCGCCCGAATTCGCCCGGAAGTAATTGCATCGTAATATTGAAAAATATAATTTACAACTAAATTATCCATTTCTCATCTCCAGCAGCTTACTTCTTTTTTTCGTTTCCTGTGGCGGTAGGTAATCAATCAATTTATCAATATTGGCATTGTATGCCCGGCTGTATTTATCATACGTTGCAACTGCGGGGTTTTCTTTTGGATAACGCTGCGAACCATTCACAACTTCTTTCTGTAGTCCCTCTATCATAATAGATTCTTTCGCTTCTCTCATGGTTAAGGCTTGGAAGGCAGTTTCCTTTGCCTTTCGCTCAATCAGGTTCTTTTTTCTTGTGTCTTTCACCCCAGAAAACAGTCGCATTATAGCTTTTTTCTCTTTTTCCACTGCCTCTTCTGTAAGAATTTCGCCTGCTGCCTCCAGTTCCAATCTAGTCATAAGAGATTTTTTTCTATCTTCCGGCAACCTTGTCCAAAGTTCCAAAAGCCCTTTTAATTCCTGCAAATGTGCGCTATCTTCTGAAATTTCGTTCTTCTTTTCTCTGTTTCCCATGCGCTCTTACACCCCCCCTTACGCGTGCGCGACCTTGCGGAGTAAAATGCATCACTCAACGTCGGTTCTTTTCGGAAATGCAGAATTCCTCACCCCGGGGGGATACCTCGCACTCCCTGATTAATTTTTTACAATATTTCCGGCTTTATCGAAATGATATCTTTTTTTCCTGACCTTATGTTCTTTGTTGTGATGCTCTTCACACAGCAATTCCAGGTTATCAAAAGACAATGTGATTTTTGGATTGTAAATATTCTTTGGTGTGATATGCTTTTTGTGATGTACAATAATTCCCGGGTTCACATCTTTCAGCTTTCTCATTCCTTCTTCCAGCTCTCGAAGGCAGCGCTCACATTGTCCAGCCCTTTGTTCAAAGTATGCTTTCCTTGTAGCCTTCCATGCTGGAGAATGATAGAACCATTCTGCATATTCCTTCGCCATTCTTTCTCTCCCATTCTATCTTCTTTTCTCGTTTATTTCTGACCCTTTTTGTATCAGCCCCATGTTTAACGCCACATAGTAACAGTACTCTTTCCGGTACTGATAGAACAACCTACGACAACAATATGTTTCCCCTAACAATTCCCACGGTGTGTTGTATTGCAAACTCTCACATATCTTATCTATCACACACTTGCGTGTGTTGTTATCAAAGCCTGGTAGCCTCATCATATCCTTCGCTTTCTGTGTAGCTTCTTCTGCCCGTCTGTCAAATTCTGTACTGTTTCCACTGCGCTTTCTTCTGCTCCGCTTTGCTTCTCCATTCATGATAGCTCTTACAATTTTCTTGGTATCTTCTTCCAGCTTATATCTCATGTCTTCCGTTCCCCTTTCAATCCCGTATCATTCTCGCGTATATGTAAAATGCAGCTGTAACTCCATTGTGCTTCACTTCTGCATCAAGAAATCTATATCCCTTATAGGCCTTTTCCATATTTTCTTTTAAGACTTCAAAATCCTTTGCCATTTTTAATACCTGACATTTCCGAAATTTTGAATAACTTCTGGTTGGTTCCTTTGGCTTTTTCAGTTTTTTCGAGGGACACCAGCGTTTTGAACCATGCGGGTTCGCTGATATATATGTGGCAATTCCCGTCATCAGAAAATCATCGTCCGGACGAATGCGTCTTGTGTTCTTCCTCTTGCATTTCGTCCACATCTGTTCCAGTTCATCTCTATCTATCCCTTCTCCCGTCATGATGATATGGAAATGCGGACGCTCATAATCGCAATATGCCAAAATATAAATATATTTTATATTTTCTTTCCCAGCTTTCTTTCTGCGTCTATTTATCTTTTTGATAAAATTCCCGATATCTTTTCTTGCTCTCTCCTCATTTTCCGGAAAATGTTCTTCGTCCCACCCGAAGGTGCACCACAAATCGCCCTCTCCAAAATTGATGTTCACCAGTCGCACCAGATAACGCCGGGAATTTTTGTCATTCAAATTTCTTTGGGACGGCTTACTCTCTCTCTTCTTTTTCGTCTTTGGCATATCCTCCCTGTTGAGAAAAGACGGATATATCTGAGCCTCCAGCAATATCTTTCCTGATTTTATGTTTGGGCTTTTAGTGGTCGTTGTCCGATACAGACTTTCTACTTTCCCTTCTTTCAACAGCCTTTCGTATTCCCATTCTTTTAGATTTTCTATTTGCTTTTGATATTCCTCTTCATAATCGTAATTATCATAATACTTTTTTCTCATATGCCTTCCCTTTTTACACCCTCATGTATAAAAATAAAATGTCCGATATGTTAATACCCATTACAAGGACGGTTAAGGGTTTCCCTCTTCATTCTTTTATAATAGGAAGAAACACTTCTGCAAAGTGCCCCTTCCTGGTATTTAAACCTTATGTAAACTAGCCTTATTCATACAGCCATATTTTGAATGTTTCTTCTTTTTCCATGCTTGGCTTCGGCTCAAAGGAAATGAATTTTACATACTTTTTTGTGAGCTGTTCTTCTCTTTTCGCTTTTGCTGCTTTTCCCACAAATAATTCCTCATTGTCTTCGTTTACGACTTCAATCATCTGTGCTGGTCCTACTAAAGTTAAAAAATTCCCAAGTTCTAAATTCATTTTTTCCATTTTCTTTCCCTTTCTCATCTATTTCTCGCAAAAGGACAGTTCTTACATGGTGTCCAATCAAATTGATATCCTTCACATTTATCAAAAACCTTTACTGCATTTTCACAGTTTACCAAGTCAAATGTGTTCCCTCTCCGAAGATAATTTCGGATAATTTCTCTTGCTTCTTCAAATCCGTGTGCAACTGTTGCTCTATATCCTTCTTCTTTTAATTGCTGCAAATATATCTTTTGCTCCTTCGCTGTCTTTCCATTTCCAAATTTAAGCTCCATATATAGACCGTGATATCCTTGTCGCGCCGCCGGAAGAACAATATCCGGCACACCTTTTTTCATTCCCGCAGCTTTCAGAATCGCTCCCGTCCCCTGCTGCCGCTTTCCTTCATTTGGCACATGATACATGAGATTTAGTTCCGGCACAAACCACTTCACAGATTCTGCCCAATTAAACAGGCGAATTTGTTCT
>ENA-OPRR01001187-OPRR01001187.1-human-gut-metagenome-genome-assembly--contig:-NODE-1187-length-23173-cov-5.715157_pt1 | contig 23173 bp, 13 predicted proteins | sample MGYA00241796_ERZ501883 | MGnify/ENA primary metagenome ERZ501883 (study PRJEB25962, sample SAMEA2042406) | human gut metagenome | biome: human gut; feature: human-associated habitat; material: faeces...
GGCCTCTCGGCTCGTCCGCCAGCTGCTTCAATATGGGCGGCAGACGCAGCTCCTCTATCGTGGGAATCCGGTCATTGAGCAGCCTGACCGTACAGGCCAGCTTCCCCTGCTGCCGGAAAATATTGACACGCTCCCTGCCGCCGTCCGGCGACTGGATGGCAAAATCCACGTCCCTTCCCTCAGACAGCTCCTTCTGCTGCCGCTCGTCCGGCATATGCAGAATAATTTCCCTGGTTTCCTCATCCGTCAGCTGTATGGGGGAATATTCCAACGCTCCCCGAACCCTGATGAGCATGGGCAGCCCCTCGGAAATATGAATATCCGAACAGCCCGTCTGGCGTCCCATGGATATGATTGTATGAATGTCCATCAGCTTCTCCTTCCGGAAATCAGGAATAGTAGGCGACCTTCATCAGCTCCTCCATGGTCGTCACTCCCGCTTCCACCAAATCCACGCCGCATTCCTTCAGCGTTTTCATTCCCTGATGCTCCAGTGCGTAGTCCTTGATCTCCTCCACCGTTGCATGGGAGGAAATCATATCCCGTATCGTCCTGTCTATCGTAAGAATCTCATGGATCGCCGTTCTTCCCTTGTACCCTGTATTATTGCAGTGCCGGCAGCCCCTGGGCCGCATGATTCTGGGAATAGCCCTTTCCATGAACTCCTTTTCTTCTTCCGTAGGCTCCTCCGCCACCGCACACAGCGGACACACCTTTCTCATCAGACGCTGCGCCACCACACCCACAAGCGAGTTGGCGATCATATACGGCTCCAGCCCCATATCCACCAGACGGATAATAGAAGATGCGGAATCATTCGTGTGCAGCGTGGAAAATACAAGATGGCCCGTAATCGCCGCACGGACAGAAATAGACGCAGTTTCCGAGTCACGAGTCTCTCCTACCATAATGATATCCGGATCCTGACGCAGCAGCGCGCGAAGCCCCGCTTCAAAGGTAACGCCCGCCAGGTTGTTCACCTGCATCTGATTGATGCGCGCCACATTTTTCTCCACCGGATCCTCAATGGTGGAAATATTCACCTGCTTTTTGGACAGCTCCTCCAGCACCATATAAAGAGTAGTGGACTTACCGCTTCCTGTCGGTCCTGTCAGATAAATAATACCGTGAGGCGAGTTCAGAAGCTTTGAAAACTTCTTATAATCGTCCTCCTTCATACCAAAAGAAGCCGGATAATCAATGGACGAATTGCTGGTAAGCAGACGCAGCACCGCCTTTTCCCCGAAAACCGTGGGAATTACAGAAACACGGATGTTGATCATTTCATCATTTACCTGCGTCCTGAAATGCCCGTCCTGAGGCGCCCTGCGCTCCGCTATATCCAGATCTGACAAAATCTTAATACGTGCAATCAAAGACGGATGCAGGTTCTTCTGCAACGTGACATACTCGGTTATCGTACCGTCAATACGCATACGCACCGTTGTCTTATGCTCAAACGGCTCAATATGGACGTCACTGGCATTGGTATTGGCCGCCCTCTCTATCAGACTGTTCAGCAGATTGATGATAGGAGTATCATCATCCGTATCATCGATCTGGATTTCCTCCACTATGCCCTCAGTGCTGGTGTTGGCCTTTTTGGCTGCCATTTTAGCGGAAACTTCCGAGTAATAGTAATTGATTGCCTTTTCCAGCGGATACTTTTCTGAAAGCAGAATCTCGATCTGCATTCCCGTGATCTGCCGGATATCCTCAATACCATAATAATTCAGCGGGTCAAAAACAACAACCGTAAGGATGTCATCCGTTTTGCTCACCGCCAGCATCAGATATTTTTCCGCCAGCTGCCTCGGGATTTTGCCCACGGCGTCAATGTCCACAGATATTCCAGACAGATCCACTGTCTTCAGGTTCAGCTTCGCCGCCAGGGCCTCCAGCATCTGTCCCTCGGTAATATAATTCAGCTCAATCAGCGCATTACCAATACGCATTCCCGGATTCTGCTTCTGATATTCAATAGCCTTGCCGATATCTTCTTCCGTAACATAGCCAGCTTCCTTCAGGACCTGGCCCAGACGGATATTTTTAATTGAAGTTAATTCCATGTTATGCCTCGTCCTTCCTGTACATGTAGACCTCCAGACCAAGCTGCAGCGTATCGTTGACAGAAGTAATATACTCCCCGTCCGCATTGCGTATGCTGTTGTTTTCAGTTCCCCAGCCCGCGCTGGTTATCCGGATGGAAGGATAGTTCCTGGTAAGCTCATCCACCATCTGCTGCATGGTGACCCGGTTCCCCCGGATCGTCATCTGTACCTGCGCCGCGTAAATCCCCGTAAAAACAGTTTCCGTCGCCTGCGCCGTACTCCCGTCCTCCTCGGACGCGCCCTGCGCCGCCGACTGCGCCATGGAATCCTCCGCCGCTGCTGCAGAAGCATAATACGGCTCCAGCTTCAGCTCACTCTGCGGCATCGTAATCGTCATCTGCCGGGACTCCAGCCCCTTACCCACCACAATGCCGGTAAGCAGCCTGTCAATCTCCTGGCTCTTCATCACCGGATAAAAATCCTTCGCCGCTTCCTCCAGCTCCTCCTGTGTCTTCACAAGGCTGCTCTCCATCGCCGGCAGCATCACAAGCTTCTGCTGTGTTTCCATCATCAGCTCCTGCTGATTTTCCAGCTCTATCTTCAGCTCTGCGTCCGCCTGGGACAAGGGCCTGATTACAAAAAATCCAAAGCCAAGGACAATCACAAAAAAGGCCATGAACAGAAGAAGCTTTTTATCTCTTTCCGTAATTTCCATTGTAATATTCACAGCAGCTTCCCCCTACTTCCCGGCCATTTCCGACAGATAGCAAACCAGATTAATCGTCCACATCCCGCTCTCGTCCGACCAGGTATATCCCGTATAATCAAGGCGTTCGAAAATATCCTTTTCTTCCAGCCTGTCTATAAACTGATTGATAATCTCCACATCCGGCGCCGCCGTATCCACGCTGATCACCCCGGTCTGCGCATCGAAGCTTTTGATTGAAAAAGTAACTTCCCCCATCGTACAGCTCTCTATCACATCCGTAATGGAACTGTTAAAATAAGGGTAGGACTCAATATTCCGCGCGGCCTTCGTCAAAGCCGCCTTCTGCATCTGCTCCCACTGCATCTGAGCTTCCACCTCATCATACCTGGCGCTCTGCTCCAGAACCTCCGGACTCTCGTTATAGCTTCTGACCTCCTCCAGCTTACGCGAGGTAAGCCAGTAGTGAACCCCGAAAAACCCGGTAATCACCAGCATGACCAACAGCAGCAGAATCACGGGCGTTATCTGCTTCATCAGGCTTTTGCGCTTCAGGCTTCTTTCCGACGTCTTCTTATACTGGATAAAAAGATTCCCGGCATCCTCCAGCGGAATCAGCCCGCATATAGGAAAAAGGTAACTGCCGAAGTCCTCCTCCTTGCTGCGGATTATACTATCATCCATAAAGCTTCCGGCTCTCAGCGTATTATCCATCTGCAGAAGGCTCTCGGAGCATACCTGGATATCCCTCTCTGAAAAACCTGCCCACGTAACATCCGTCACCGCATTTTCCAGCTTCTGCGCGGAAGCAAACTGCAGAATACCGCTGATATTCCTTGCCACCTCCACGCCATAGGACGGCGTACCGTGCTCACTGAAGGTCCGGTTCATGCTGGAATAACAATATTTTCCCTGATGCATCAGAATACTCGTCAGGTTATCCTCATCCTGAATCTGAAGGATACAGGTCCTGTCCTTAAAATATGCCATTCTGTGCAGAACCGAAACCACGCTCCCTAGCGCGGCCCGCACGCAGGTTACCTTCACCCCTATAGAAGCGAATAAACGAGTATAGGAATCCAGGAATTCACGCTCCATTCTGGTAGCGAAAACCTCCCGCATTCCTTTTTTCTTATCCGTATCGATTTCATAATAGCCATAGACACTGCCGCCGGCCTCCGACACTCCGGGGAACTCCCTGGGAATGTACTCCAGTGTTTTCTTCACGTTCATCGCCGGAACCTGAAAGGTCTTCGACATAAACTGGGAGCTGTGGAGCACCAGGCATACATTATTCACCGCCAGGTGGTTTTCCTTCCAGAACTCCTTCAGGTGCGCCGCCAGTTCCTCCTCCGCCGTAATAACACCATTGATTATACAGCCCTCCGGCGCCAGCGTTTCATACAGCCTTTTTACTGAAATTGAGCCTTTCTTTGCATTGCCCACTGCCGCCTGAATCCTGCGGTTGGACATATATACACAGGTCTGCATCCCGGTATTGTCCTTTCTGTTAATCTATCGCTTTGCTGTGTCGTGGTACCTGAAAAGGTACCTGGTAATTCTATACTCTTTTTGTACTCTATTCCATACTCTTTTCTGTACTTTATTCTATACTCTTTTTTCCGAAATTCTTCTTCCCGGCATTTTTCTTCCCGGTATTCTTCTTTTCCCGGCAGGCCGAAATCGGCATCCAATATCAATATCCTGCATCAGTATCCTGAATTACTGATAGCATCATAGGAACCGTAAATCGGCATCAGTACGGATACCATGATAAATCCTACAATAATAGCCATTACCACGATTAATACAGGTTCCAGCGTCGCCACCATCTTATCAATTGCCATATTGGATTCAAACTCCATAGAGTCCGCTATAGAATTAAGCATGCTGTCAAGGCTTCCCGTTTCCTCACCCACCCGGACAGCCGAGGTCAGCTTTTTTGTAAACCCATCAATGGCGTCCAGCGCATCCGACAGGTTCCCCCCTGTTCGGATTTTGGCTACCGCCTCGTCAAACTGGCTGTCTATGTAAGAATTACCTATCGTTTTGCGGGCGATTTGAAGCGCCTGGACGATAGGGATTCCTGATGCGTAAAGGGAACTGATCGTTCTTGCAAAACGTGCCGTATATACGATCTTAAGAAGCTTTCCGAATATGGGAGTATGCAGCTTCATCTGATCCAGCTGGAGCCTTACCTTCGGAATATGTGCCACAAACATCAGCAGCGGTACGAGAATTGCCAGGAGGATCAAAAGCATCAGCCAGTGTTCTTTCACTCCGTCACTCATGGCAAACAAGATCTTGGTTGGCAGGGGCAGTTCTTCCATCTGTGCGAACAAATCCTGGAATTGAGGCAGTATGTAGCCCAGCATGAAGATAACAACCACTACAATTACAAAACTCAGAATCTTTGGATAGAGTGTGGCATTGCTTATTTTGGAATGCATACGGAACTGCTTGTCATAGTAATCTGCCATACGCATTGATGTCTCGTCCAGGTTGCCCGCGGTTTCCGCGGAACGGACCATATTAATTAAAAGCTCCGGAAAGGCTTCATCCTGATCCTCCATTGCCTCGGAAAGAGCCTTTCCCTGGCGGACCTGACGAAGAATATTTTCGTAAGCTGTTTTTTCGTTTTTCTTATTGGATTCATCCTGCGCTATGATGTTCAGCGCACGAACCAGCGATACGCCGGAAGCCGACAGGGTTCCAATCTGCCTGCAGAATTCAGAAAGATATTTCGCTTTAATCTTATGAATCCGCTGGACTTCCTCTGCCCGCTTCGCACTGATAAGATATTTATTTTCCTGCCGAAGCTTCAGATGGAGATCGTTTTCATCCATGGCCTGCATCTGGCCGGATATTTTTTCTCCCTCTTCTGTTTTGGCTTTATAGATATATTTGGGCATAGCGGTTTCCCTTTGCTGCTTTTTAGGTTAGCGGATTCGTATAATATATATTAATAATGAAGCATTTATGGCATATTGTAAAGCTTAATAAAACAAAAAGTGAAGTTACAAATATAAAAGTCCTGCATACCAGTCCCATACTCTGTCTCCGATAAACAGCGCTGCTGCCATGCCTAAACACAGAAATGGGCCAAAGGCGAAGTGCTCTTTTCCGCTTTTCTTCTTCATTACCAAAAGCCAGATTCCGTACAGGCCGCCGGTTAATACTGCAAAGGCGAAGGACAGTAGGGTCAGCTTGGTTCCGAGGAACAGACCGCAGGCCGCCATGAGCTTGATATCTCCACCGCCGAATGCGCCGGGGACTAGAAGCGTTATGAGGAGGAGCGGGACACTGACTACGAACATGCCTAAGATGCGGGAGGGGAGGCTGGTACCGGGCATTGTGAAAATGGAGATGATTCCTAATACAAGCGCGGCTATTACGAAGGTGTTGGGGATTTCCATGGTAGACTGATCAATAACCGCCACAATTGTTAAAAGCGCAAAAAAACCAAACACTGTTATTATAGTATACCAGTTATCAAATAAGGAATAAACCAATATAAATAATCCTCCTTACGTATTATAAAAAGGCAATATACTTTTTATTAATACCTTTCTCTCTATAATAATCCTCTTAAAAAATCCTGCCCGATCACTGGGCAGGATTTTTGCATTTTCTCGGCTTTAATTGCTTATTAATCCCTTCGGAACTGAATAATCTTCCTCAGTTGATAAACTTCCCAGGCTGGTTCTTTCCGAATAGTATCAAATTCATATATAGCCAGAAAATCATCTGTTCTATAATAGAACTTACCAGGAACATTATTCTCATAATCCCAGTATACTAAGATAATCTCGCCCTCTGTATCCGAAAGATGTTTAATCTCCTCCAATGTATCTTCTGCCATTCCACTTTCTGTTCCGGCCTGATAAATATTTCTGTCATTTCCATAATATTGAATATTAAGGAGACGCATAGACAACTGAATGTTTTTAGCGTCCATTAAAAAAGTCTTCGCCTCAATATTTATATCATAATACCATGCAGCGGGAACCAGTATAATTACAAGCGCAACTACCAAAAACAGAATACGACAAACTGTATTTATCATTTTCCTATTAACAATATATTTTTCCTTAAGCATGGTTCTCTTTCGTAAAAAATAATTTTTTATAATATGTTAATAATTACAAATTATTATTTTCTCATATATAAAATATAAACAAAAATTAGATTAAGGATTTCCAGCTACTACATCTTCCCATCCAAATTCATTATATTCTACCATTTTTCCACTCTCATAATACTTAAATCCTGTAATTTTACCATCATCTTCCATGCTAATAGCCTTTAAAGTTCCTCCTGTAGGAATTGGCAAAATAGTTACTTCAACATTTTTGTCCCCTTTAGTAATAGTAATTTTTGCATTTGTTCCATCATAAACATAGTCTTCGGCTATAATTACTGTTTTTATATCTCCAATAGAAACCTGATTTTTTCCATACAACTCCCTAACTGCCGTTTCCAGATTCAGCTGGGCCGTCCTTGCATTTACCAATATCTGTTTATCCTTCGCTTTGTCAATATACTTAAACATACCCGGAACAAGTATCGCCAACAATATACCAATAATAACAATAACAACGATCATTTCAACCAGAGTAAATCCTTTTTTATCCTTCTTCAAATTCTGTAATAATTTCATAATTCTATCCTTTCTTTTTCCCATTCCTCGAATACGTTACAAACCGGCAGCATCAAACACAACAACCCACTCACTGCCAGCAAAGCTTTTACACAAAAGCTTTCAACCGATTAACTGCTACTATTCTTCCCTTCTCCTTTACTCATATTTTTAAAACCCGCTGAAGCAACAACCTGTAGGTTCTGCCTCTCGTAACAGACAAATATGTATTCCCTGATATGAAATTCATACCTTTCTGTTACTTAAAATACCTTCTAATACAGAAATATCCTCTTTTCTAAATATAGTCTTTTTATAACTGATTGTCAACAAATTACACCATTTCTCCACAGAGAAAAGAAGAAAAATAACATACAAATATGTTATGCGCGTTTTAATATCATTACGTAACAGTCTTAATATCACTTTCATTCAAATTATAGCACTCAATTATTTTATATGTAGTAAATTCATATCCCGTCTTAGCATTCTTAAGCACAATATCCACCCGGATTACATTGCTTGTATCCGACAGTCTGCTGAACTTAACAGAGTCCAAATCATATCCGTGATAGGTTGGTCTGCCATAATACCAGTCTGTATCCTTCTTGTCAGAATAGTAGTGGAATACCAGCATTTTCCCGTTTTCTGCTGCTTTTGTTTCCTCTCCGGCCACATCCTCCAACAATCCCGCCGTCACCTTGATTCCCTTTTGATTTACGAATGTAACACTGTTGCTGCCGGATTCATATTCATCATTAATAATCAGACTTGCACCTGTTTCCAGGTCTATTGTATTTTTTTGCGCGGCCGAAAGCTCTCCGTTTATTTTTTCGGTCAGGGAATCCGCTACCGTCTGTCCATTTGAAATACTTTTTACCTTTAAATAGACCTTCATACAGGAAGTGGTTATAACCGTTGCGGCCAGCAGGAACATGCTGATAAGCATAAATGTAACTATGATTTCGATGAGTGTATATCCTTTTTTATTATTCATTCTTTTTCTCCTGAGGAGCCGTATTGAAAATAATAAAAACTATATTTAGCTGATTTCTCTGGCTGCCGCTCATAGAGGAACTCATATGCCTTCCCCTTATTCAATGAAAAGCCGTTTCCCTTATCGTTTACTTCCTGCCCCGCGCTATTGACACTATTCTGTGGAATCAGTTCTACCCCCTGGGCTTTCAGAACTCCGGCTTCCCCTTCATAATATTTTTCAAGAGCCTCTTCTGTCACAGAACGGTTTGCGAGGCCCTGATTGGTTACATCCAGTGAGACCTTCACCGCAGTAGTTACCATTAATATCCCCAGCGTCAATATAACGAAAGCGACAATTACCGAAATCAGGGATGAGCCATCTTCATTCCGTACTGTTTCTCTCATTAACTTTTCCTTTCTTTTTATTAAAAATGCCATACCCACTCGTTTTCATCTGTGTCTTCTTCCACATATATCGGATAGCTTTGGGTAATATTCCAACTTTCTTTTCCGTTGCTGCAACTCACCTTCGTATAAAGATATAAACCATTGTATTTGCCAAAGGGATTTTCTCCGTTACTTACCTGCAGCTTAATTTCATCCAGAGTTTTCTCGTCCTCTTCTCCCCACCACATTGTAATATCAATGCTATAGCCGGTTAATATACCTTCCTGTCCTTTTTCAAATTTAGGAACATAGCGCCATGAAAAATGATCTTCTTCACGTCCTGCGCAGTAAGAAAATTTCCCATTGCTTCCGTCATCTCCCTCAGCATCTTCCTGAATCATCTGAGCAATAACTTTGCCAGGACTTCCATCCTTAAAATCATCCTCCTTTAAAGCATCTCCAAACATATTACTGAAGCTGACTGCCGCCATACGACATCGTGTGCTGATTGCGTTTCTCCGGGAAGAACCCATCATTGTTGACGCCGCAAGAAGAACAACAAGGGAAAGAGTTGTCAGAAGTGCCATAACGCCTATTACTATGAGCATTGCCTGACCCTTTGTATTCCTTTTCATAGTGATACTCCTTCCCTTATTTTTTAGGCCTCAGGTTCACCGGCTTTTTCCTCGGTGTTTTTCAGAGTGCTTTCCGTCGGCTGCATTGTATTGCTTCCTGCAGGCTTCGCTTCTTCTGTCTGTGCCTGACTGGAGCTGTGCATTTCTTCAGTGCTTTGTGTTTCTTCAGAACTGTGTGTTCCTTCAGTACTATGCTGTTCTTCAGTGCTGTGTTGTTCCTCGGTACTTTGCTGTTCTTCGGTGCTTTGTTGTTCTTCGGTGCTTTGCTGCTCTTCAGTACTGCCTGTTTCCTCACCGCTCTGTGATTCTTTTTGATGTTCTTTATCACTGTGGGATGATGAATTGCCGGATACGGAATTTTCTGAAACCGAATTACCGGACACACTGTTTCCTGATACGGACAGTCTGTTGCTGCTGGTTCGGGCCGATTCAGCTATTAGCCTGGGAACCTTTTCACATTTATAAAGGCTGTATCCCTGATTTTCTTTCTGTATTTTCTCTTCAAGCGTCCCGGTTCCATCCCATTCAAGCATACAATTATTCAAAGATGTTTCATCATCGCCCTTATTAATTTTTGCCCAGACTCCAAAATAAGAATCAGAAAAGCTGGACTCCTTATCCAAATTCAGATTAGCTGCCGTTACATTAGAGGTGTACAAATATTGCCTTTGTTCACCGCTTATCTCGTCAACATCCGGAAGCGTAAGCGTAAAGGTATAGTATGGTTTATTCTCCTTTACTTCCGTCTTTATCCTCAGAATAGGAGACATCTTCCATGTCGTCTGGTTCCTGTTAACCTCGAAATAGAATTCATTATCCGACCAGGAGCCCAAATCGTACTTTATAACTCCATCGTTTTCATCAACGCCCTCTATTTCTACAGGTTCACTATCTTTGTTAGATGCCTTAATCTGAAAACTGTTTTTATCCTGAAGATAGTCAATTTGAAGTGTCAGACCGGCCGGATTTTCTGAGAGCATATTTTCCAGCATCAGCTTATAGTTCAGGGAAAGGTTATCTTCATTGGCATTCCATCTAAGGCCCGGATGTGTTACCACAAAATTTCCTCTCTTTTCCTCAATGGAGATTTTCTCCCATTGTGGAGTCCCCAGCCTCACGCCGGGCAACTGCTTCACATAATAGTCAGACCATTCCGAACTAATGCTGGATGTATCTGCAATCCTGAAACGCACTATCAGATACTTACCTGATAAATCTCCGGGCTGCTGTTTCTGCCATGAATTCATTTTACCCGCGTTTAACAGTAGTATTGTTTCTTTCGTATCTCCGCCGGGTGACTCTGTCAAAACCGTTTCAGGACATAGAAGTTCTCCTTCCGGTTCCCCATTTTCATCAAATGTATCACTGTCGTATATTCCCACCTCAAACTTATAGGAACCCTTCTGGCTGCCCTTGGAACTGGCAACGACTGCATTAAGCTTCATTTCAGAGAATTCTGCTATACTCATTATGTCCGTATCCAAACAATCAGAGTCAGTATCTGAGTATTTCAAAGAATACATAACATCATCGGGAATCAGTATTCTCTCGGGAACAGTAAAGGACAAATGAATCCCTTCTTCCGAATCTGTATAATCAGAGTCCGATTCTTTTGCAACGGCATTGACATAAAATTCAATATCAAGTCCCTGGAACAGGTTCAAGTCGCATTTTTCCAAAATTGCTTTTTCTGCATCACCTGATACCGTCCCCAATAGAATATCATATCCTGCCTCCGAATCACCTGTGACATGCGTATCGCCATAGATTTCTTTTAATTTCTTAATTGTATCTTCGGAAGGCATATTTTCATCTGTGAAAGGCATCAAAGCATGTATTTCATAGCTGTCCAGGTGAGGTTTGTATTCATCTCCGACTGCGGTCCACTTGATATCATATTCCAGTTCGTCCTGATTGTTGTCAGTCAGGCCAATCATGGGCCTGGTTATCTGAGGCAGTCTTAATGCCACCTTAAATTCCTGAGAGCTGTAGCTGCAGAACTTATCCACTATATCAGACAAATTAATGCTTTGAACACTGGTCTCTCTTATTGTACCAAGCTTAGTGATACTCAATTTCACTTTGTTGTATTGCCATTTAGCCATGTCAACGGCTAAGGTATTTGTGCCAATGATGGCATTCTCCATACCAGTAGGATATATTTCCTTTTCCGCACCATCCTTGGTCGTTCCTGTCAATTTTACTTTATATTGATCTCCCTCACCAAATGCCTGGTCATCCCAAGTGAAAATACATTTATTATCTTTGATCACATAGCTGTCTTTAATAGCAGGGATGTCCTGCCTGGCCTTACTGTCCAGGGAACATGTTACCATGCTATACTGTGTATAATTACTATTCGCCAGAATACTGCTGTAAAGAATATTATATAGCGCATAATCTCCCTCTCCACTGGCTCTTTCTATTATGTAACCCTTCTTTAAACCACTTGCTGCCTCTCCCTCAGTTTTATAAATTCCTGAGTATTGCTTCACTTTCTCTGCTGTCATTGGCGTCTTATTCAGCATATACCCATAACGAACTGCTTCTCCCTGTGTATTCCACAAGTAACTGCGAACTGAAAAAGAGGTAACCTTATCCTTGGTATGAAACAGATAATCGGTTAAATCCTGAGCTACTCCATTCAAATGAATCTGTGTTTTCTGAGAAACACGGGTCACTCCGGATGCTGCTGCAACATCCAGCCCAATAACGGGGTCATACAACAAAATCTCAGATCTCCAAAATGTTGAATATTGTAAATTATTCTCGCTTCCAGTATATACAATACGATACCCAAACTCATCTTCATATCTGCCTGATGCCAGCATTTTAGAATCACCGGTTTTCATATTAGGGGTAATGATAGTCACACCTTTCAGTTCATTCTCACTGAAGATAGAGGTTTGAACAGAGTACTTTTCTGAATTAAGTAACTTGTCGCTATCATTAGATATTGCCTGAAACCATAAAATATCCTGTTTACCTATATCCAACGTAAAAAGATTTCCTGTCCCAATACCCTTTCCATTTTTATCAAAATTATCTGATGATACTTTTATTACCTTGTTATTTACGCTAATGCTGCAGTCATAAAAATTACCTTCTTCATCTTTATATTCCTCAATATTTTCCAGGCACAGAGAATATTTATCATCCCTATGCTGCAGATAAGCCTTCGGTATGGGCAATGCCGGATGTACTTGTTGTCTGCAGGTAACTTCCCAATCGGAATTACTATCCTCACCATAGTAGCTTATTGCACAAACTTCCGCTGATAAATATTTGCCTGCCCAAGAATTATCAATAGAAATTTCCACATTGGTCCCGGAAGGTACCGCAATTTCTAATGTTGAATCCGGCTCTCCTCCTGACTTTGAACTATAAATATTTACCCTTACTTTATATTGGTATGCATAATCAACCTTATTCCAGCTTAACTTATAAGGATTCGCCGTTCTATCAAACTCCAGAATTTCTGTTTTAGCTAACTTCCCAACCGGATATTCCGCACCTTCCAATTGGGCATCTATTTTATTGCAAAGATCCTGCGCAGTTAAATTCGTGCTTACCGGATTATCATCCAGGATTGCAATATACTCCGCATTGTTCGAACGGACTGCTTTGTATTTACCCGTTTCATTAGCCTCTACACACAAAGGTTCTGTGGAATCTATAATATTCCTTCTGCGTGTTACCCCATCAACAAAAACATCCCATAAGGCAAAGTAGCCGTCTCCGCTGCTTGCATCCAGTTCTATTATTAGCCCATAAATAGCTCCTAAGTTTGTAAAATCTATTCTCTGAGCTTGTTGTGAAGACTCTTCATTTGTCAAATCATATCCTTGCTCACGTACTTCATATCCGACCTTCCATTCCCATACTTTATCTTCACCATTTTCCTTTAGGGTCTCGTATTCTCCGTCCTTTTCTTTTAGTACGGAAATCTTGAACTTATATGTCCGTGTCTTTGATATATCTGAAGCCCCATACCATGACAACAACATATACTGCGGTGAGACAGATATATACTGGCCATTCTGCTTGAATCGGATTGTCAGCTTATTATTGTTGGGATTATTTTTCATACTTGCTGAATAGTAAGTATTATTAAATAAATCCACTGCCTGCTCAGGAGGATTCTCCTTATTTTCTATTCCTGTCGCTTCCATATATATTGGGTCACCGGTTGCAGGTCCATTTACAAAGTAAAAATTATTCGCAGACGTTTCTAATAACTTAGCAGTAGTTACTGGATGCCTAACTTCAGCGACACCATAACAATTCTGCATAACTATCGCATTTCCTTCATTTATGATCCCATTAAAGGATGCATTAACTTTACCATCTGCACTATATCCTTTACCGTAATTACGACAGCCAAGCAGATTAAAGGTGTGGTGCTGCTGTTTCCAGCAAATACCTGCTATATTAGTTCCTTTAATATCTCCGGTATTAACACATTGGCTCAGCCGAATCTCAATTCCATTAGATTTTTTCCCTAAAGTTGATAATATTCCTCCCCCACTGTTTGTAGTAATGTTTCCTTCATTCCGGCATTCTGATATCTCTACCTTTTCATTATCATTCAGCTGAAGTATATATCCCACTATCCCGCCAGATAGCGTATTGGCATTTATTAAGCCCTTATTGGTACAATTGCTGAGAACTCCTCCTTTATATTTCCATTGACCAATGATGCCTCCTACCCTTGCATTCCCAGTAATTGATCCTTCATTTACACAGTTGTATATTTTGCGTGAAGATGAGATCGAACTTTCAAGACGCCCCATAATACCGCCCGCGGAATTATTGAATTCATTATTGCCTCCCCCTTTTGTTACCGAGGAACGATTCGTAAGGCTATATACGCTCTTATCACTGCAGTTATAACCGATAACACCTCCTATTGCCATATCCGTCTGATAATTTATTGTTTCAATGTTCCAGGGCTCCCCATCACTGCCAACTTTTCCGCCAGTTGTACATTGATAGATTTCCCCTGTACTTCCCTGATATCCTACCATCCCACCAACGTTACCGGTTACAGCATCCACTTTAACTGCCTTGGCATCATGGCAGTCTATATCATGAATACTGCCTTCATTAAATCCCGCAATTCCTCCCACATATCCACAACTGGCCGTTTTCCCTTTTTCCCAGGCAGTAATTACCGTCTCTTTTGCATCGGAATTATGCCCCAGTTCCTGGTAATTCTTCTTCAAAGATGCCCATTCAGGTACATCCTCCACTGCAATCTTACATTCATAGATTTCTCCGCCGCCCGTATTCTTTCCGGCAATTCCTCCCACGCTTACAATGTCGTTGGAGTCACCGGTAGCCCGTACTGTTCCTGTAAAACTGCTGTTTATGATTTTATTATCATTCTGTCCGGCAATTCCTCCAAAGCCTCCGTTAGAGCCTTTGTAACCATTAACGATCGCAATACTTTTTACATTACAAATCGTGCCCGAATTGATTCCAGCCGTACCTCCAAACCATCCTGTCTTGGCTTCGTCACTACAACCTACCTTGGCATAGACTGCCGCTTTGTCCAAGTTTGCATTAATCCGGACACCATCAATACGCCCCTGGTTTTCTCCAGCGACTCCTCCGACCCGGCAATTCATGGAAGCAGATATTACCTCCACATAATTACCATTATCGTCCCCTGCCTGAAAATAACAGGAATTGTTGTTCTCCTTTGTTTCTCCAATTGTTCCGCCGGCTTCATTCAAGCCTGCTATTCCGCCCAGCCAGGCCGCATTTGTGCTATCAGAAGAATTTTTTACAACGGCCTTTTTTACCATACAGTAGGCTATCTGGCCTGCATTCTTTCCTGCAACACCTCCCGCATAGGTCCCTCCTGTAATCGCTGTAACATTTTTTTGAGGTTCTATTCCGCCACCGCTTATCATTGAACCGGATGCATTAACCGCGGCGATTCCTCCGCAGATTCCTTTTCCTGCGAATACATCTGCATCTGTATAACAATTCACAATCCTTCCACTGTTATACGCAGTAATTCCGCCCGCATTTCCTCTGCTGGCATCCACCTTCCCCTGATTTCTGCATCGGGAAATAATAACATCTCCATCCGTGTAACCAATGATCCCTCCGGCATTTCCCACATAATCGCCATTTTCTTCACTGCCAGTAACCGTTACCTCAGCAAGGCTTACCAGATAATCAGCAGCACCACCATCAACAATACCGAAAGAAATTGGAGCATTCGTAAGATTTCTCATATACCCCAGAAAACCGCCCGCATAGCTTCTCCCCTTGATGCTGACAACAGCTCCGGTCTTCATATCCACATCGTTTACCGCTCCATAATTAATACCTGCAATACCACCAATGTAGGATGCGGTTCCGATACCTCCGGCCCCTTCTATTGCCAGATTTACAAGAGTAAAGCCCTTTATCGTCCCTGCATTAAAACCGGTGACCCCTCCACCACTGATATCTGACAGTGTTATTTTTCCGGATATTTCTTTCTTTTGTGATTCTGTCGTACTGATTTCCCCGTAATTCTCCGCCGTCAGGCCGCCAACTGCTGCCTTTCCTGTAAAAATAGCAGATGAGGCAAGAGCACAATCCAGAATTTTTCCCGTCTTTTCATTTCTGCCTACAATGCCGCCTATGTAAGAAGAGTCCGTATCACCCAAAGACTGTGCAGCGCTGCCGATTATCGTTCCTTCGCTGATTTCCGCCAGGCCACCGGAATAGGTTGCTCCGCCCTCTGCGGTAACCCTTCCGCCATTATAGCAATACTTGAGCGTTACTCCCTGGGAAACGCGTCCGATAATCCCTCCCGTATAAGAATATTTTACTATTTCTCCATTGCTGCTCAGATAGGTATCAGTTTCACTTGTATAAGTTATCTTAGCAGGTTCATATTCTCCATTTTCACCTTTTTTCAAAGAAGTTTTTTCTTCACCTGTAAAGCTGTCAAGGGAACGTACTGCGGACAAATTGGTAGCGTATTGGATTTCAAGCTTTGACTGGATATCATTTCCGCCTATAATACCGCCTGCCGCTATACCGGCGCTGATTTCCGAAACATTGCTGATCCGTTTTCCGCTGCCTTGATTATAGGAATTTCGATTATAAGATCCATTGGTCGTATCCAGAATTATCATACCAGGCGCAGTTTCATCAAGACCCGCTGAATTAATTCCACTGTCATTTTCAAGCTGTTTTAAAACCTTTCCGGATTTGTTTTCCTCTCCGTCCTCTATTTCTGTAATTGTACAAAGCCTTTGTGTTTCTTCTTTTATTTTTTCCTTATCACCAGTTCTCACCAGTCGGTTATAACCGATATAGCCTCCTGCAAAACCTCCGCTTTTCCCTGTGGAATCCAAAGCGCTGATCCGTCCAAACTGATTGGAAACCTGGCACTGCAAATAAACTGTCTTTTCAGCTGCTATCAGATTTCCTCCAACGCAGCCTCCTGTAAACCAATTACCTTTAACGAGATTCGGAGAGGCAGTCATCACTCCATCTTCGGAACTTTCCGGAGTAAACGCATAAATATCTGCTGATGTATTACAGCCTATCAGGCCGCCTACAAAGCAGTTTCCTTCTATCAGACCGCCCTCCAGGACATAATTTGATAAAAGCCCCATCTGTGCATCAATATCATTATACCCTACAAGGCCGCCTGTATAATTATTGCCTAAAACAATAACGGAAACCTTCTTTTGATCCTCAGCCTTAATTATTCCGTTATTGTATCCGGCTATTCCTCCGGTATAGTTACCTCCCAGGCCATCTTCTTCATTCCATTTCTTAATATTGTTTAATATTGTTTCCCATTTTGTGGAAGGAATCTCCAGTGTAGAATAGCAATTAAGCAGACTGCCTGTATTATAGCCTGCAATACCACCGGCATATTCCGAGAAAGCATATGCAATGCCTTTATTTTCCCAGTTTTGAATAATCAAATTCTTCTGTGCTGTCTCTAACGGCTTCCCATCCTTATCAATCGCCGCATTGAATCCTACAATGCCTCCGACATATTGTTTGCCGATCACAACAGCAGCGCTGCTTTTGCCATCCCCATCTAAAATACTCTCCTGAGCTCCTTCAGAGGTCCATCCCCCTATGATGCCTCCGATATAACGGTTTCCCCGGATAATGCCTCCTGTGGTTTCGCATTTCGAAACCTGGCATTCATCCTCGCAGTATCCGGCTATTCCGCCTATATAATCGCCAATAAAAGTACTATCCCCCTCAACATCCTGGATCCCATCCGGATATAAATTCACCAATCCATAATGCTCCAAATCCGCAAGGGTTTCTTTCCCCATGACAGAGGTACAGCCTGTTATCGCACCGCCTTTTTTATAGCCCACGATACCGCCCAAATACTTATAGACAGCTTTTTCATTGGCACCGGCTTTTACCGCGGCCAAAATTCTGCCTGTATTACTGCAGTCTATAAAGCCGGCCTTATCCGGTGTGGTTTTTCCTTCCCCCGGTTCTGATCCAACTCCGCTCGCACCCACAATTCCACCAACACAATATCCGCCTGATACTTGTGCGGCATTGCTGAGTTCCTTATAGTCCTCCGTCGGCAGTATCACCTCTTCCGTATTTTCGTCACTGGCGACATTAAGCAAATCACTTCCGGCAATTCCGCCAACATATCTTACTCCCGTCACATAGCTGCGGCCAGTCATCTCCCTGATATCCTTCTGGCTTTCTGAAACGGAAATATTCTGAAGGACACCTTGGTTTAAGCCGCAGACAGTTCCTGTATAGCTTTTTCCGTCAACCCTTACATCTGTAATTTTTAGTCTGTTTATCTCACCGTAATTAACCCGGAAAATACCGAGGGCGTACCGCTTTACAGCCGTAAGATCTCCTTCCCCCGCAGTTTTTGTCTCTCTAAGCGTCAGCCTATGGATCTGTTTATCCGCACTCAACAAGCTGCCGGCAGCAGTATAGGTGCTGTTTTTTCCTAAATACGGAATCGCAGGAAATGGCGCATAATCTATATTTTTCTTAGGCTTGGGTGGATCCTCAACTTCCACCCCTTCCTCCTGATCCGTTTTAACCAAATCTCCTCCGTCCGGTTCTACCACTGCCGATGTTATTCCAGGCATTAATAGCTTTGTATCAAACAATTTCCTGTCTTCAACAATACCATCCTCTCCGCTCCAGGTAAAATCTTCCTTCTGGGTATAGCTTATTACCTTTCTCTCGCAAAGCTTCTCCATGTATCTTATGTTATAGAGATGGCGCGCGTTATTTATGGTAAAGTCAACCTCCCTTTTGTCAGAAGAATCCTTCCGGCTTCCCATAAAAGGATTTTCACTGTTGGATATCATCTGCTTTCCTTCATAAGACTCGGTAAACGCCGATACCTTAGCATATATGGAAGGTGTATCTATATTAATACCTGTCTTTACGTCCTCCTCCTTCGTCATCTGAGAGGTAAACCGCAGAAAACTATATGTATTCTTATAATTAGCATAACTCATGGAAAATGGTCTGCTCTGAAGTGACTTATCCAGAATATCCGCCGCTTCATAATCCACTCCATCCAAAATAATACAGATTTCACCTTCTTCATTAATAGTAAGCTCAATAGGCAGTACTGCTGGCTCCTCCGAAGCACCCTCATCAGAATATCTGTAAATTTCGGTTTTTACCATATGGGTTGTTGCGGCATTCCCATCAGAATCCGCCAAATCATTCCCATTAATAATAAAGGATATTTTCTTTCCGCCGTTCTTATCATCAAATAGTTCTATTCTATAAGAATAATCAAGAATAAAGGGCTGGTTCTTCGAAGCGAGGGAAAATCTGAGAACAAGCGCCTCTTCGTTATCCAGCATAACCTTCCTTATAGACGGTTTACCGAAAACCCCGGGAGGAGCCTCCTGGGACAGATCGGTATCATAATAACCCATAAGCTGTTTTCTGCGCTGTCCTTCGTCTCTACGAACCTGTAAATTAATTCCCATTGTCCGGCCATCTGAACCGGTATTATCTGAATAATCAAATGTATTTGCCTTATCACAATAGCTTACAGAATAAACGGTACCATCAGATACATCAAATTCCAAATGGATTGCTGCATTAAAAATCCCCTTATCATAAACATAATTTTTCAGAAGCTGATAGAGCTGGGACTCTTTAAGCCTGTCCTCCGTCATATCCATAGTTATATCAAGATAGGAAAGTGAACGACTATTTTTTAATTCAAAGGCGCTATCCGGCACAGTTCCGGAATTTTCACCACCATTATCTATGTAATTTTCCAGTTCCCCGAGATTTCCTCCCGCATCCATATGGGCCAGAGCAGACTGTGCCGCAGAAAATATCGTCTGAGCGTACTCATTGTTTTTGTTATACAGGGCATTGTGCTGCCAGGATATAATACTGACAAAACCTCCTGCTAATAAAATCCCCAAAATAACAATTGTGACTATTACTTCCACTAAAGTAAAACCATTGGAATTCATCTTTAGTGTTTTTTTACTTTTTTTCTTCATGACAGGCATATCTTTCCTCTTTCTTAGTACAGGTACTATGGGCTACAACCTTCAAGTGGTGTCATTGTGTGAATTTTACCGCTATTTATTTCGCCATGCCAACTATTATCCTTTATAACTGTTTCTTCAATACATAAATATATTTTTTTATCTAAGTTACCATTTTTACTAAGAATTATCGAATTTTTTTCAAGAGTAATTGTTCCTGGCCCATTTTTGTCTTTAACTGCATTATCAATTTCATCAGCAGTTATTACCTTAAAATCCGAGGGAAGCATAATACAACCCGACATATCAATTTGATAAGAATATCCTCCATTTTCATTAGTTGTATATGTAACATTTATACCATTCCCCGGATTATAATAATATATATCTTCCTGCTGATATATCCACAATACATTTTCCGTGAATGCATTTTCTGGAATATGTTCTGCATCAGGATTCTGTACATGGTACTCCTTTACAAAATCCGCAATGCTTCTAACTGAAACCCCTATCGTCTTTTTACCATTCTCCCCTAAAGAAATACACCTGTCCCCGGTAATGCCGGCCGGTTCTTCATTATTTTCTGTTCCTTCTGCAGAGCTACTCTCCTGCACGTCTTCCGTAGAATTCTCCTCCTCGGTCAACGTAGGCACAATTTCCCCAATTTCAATATTCTGGGTTTCCCCCTCTTCATGGAACGTACCGTCCTGCCCATGCCCCGGATAACTGCACTTTACTGTATCCTTATCTACCGCTGTATATATTCCGCCAGCAGGGCACTGTATTTCCGGATTGTTTTTAATGATTTCTTCCATCGATGCCCCGGGTGACTGCGCCCGTTCTGCTTCAAGCTTCAAAACCAGCGCCTTCCTGTTAATTTCACAGTCAGACGCTTTTCCTTTATCTATATATGCCATTAATGATGGAACCGCTATTGCTGCCAGAACGCCAATAACCGTTATTACAACAATCATCTCTATTAATGTAAATCCCTTTTTATCCATGTGTATATCCTTCCACATAAAATGTACAATCGAACAACGGTCATTCTTCCAATCTCTTATATAATAATGCATTTTGCTTATTCCCACTGTCCATCCAAAACGTATCAACATACAGAAAATACAAAAAATTATAAAAAAAATAAGCTTAGTTAATAATATCACATGAAGATTGCATCTACAAGCCGTATATCCCGGTAATCCCTTTAATCTTATAGAAAAAACAATAGACCAATCATGAAAATAAGCATCCTGTAGATTTATTATATTTTAGTAATCATATTAGATAAAATAAAATCGAAGAAACTACTGCCAGACTGATATAATTCCCTATTGACTTCCCCCACCTTCTCTTATATGCTGTTTAAAGTACACACAATTTTCTAGGGGGAATTAACTTATGGAAAAAAGAGAAAAGTTCTCATCCCGGCTGGGCTTTATCCTCATATCAGCCGGTTGTGCCGTTGGTCTGGGAAACGTATGGGGTTTTTCCTACATTACCGGAAAATACGGCGGAGCCGCCTTCGTGCTCATCTATCTTGTCTTTCTTGTAATACTCGGCCTTCCCATCATGGTAATGGAATTTTCGGTGGGCCGTGCCAGCCAGAAATCCGCTGCCCGCAGCTTCCACGTATTGGAGCCAAAGGGAAGCAAATGGCATTTCATGGCCATTCTTGCCATTGCAGGCAACTATCTCCTCATGATGTTCTATACCACCGTAGGCGGCTGGATGCTCGCTTATGTCATTAAAATGATACGCGGGGAGTTCACCGGCCTCACACCGGATGAAGTGGGCGGCGTTTTTAACGGTATGCTCGGACAGCCCGGTTCCATGACCTTCTGGATGATCGTTACGGTAATCATCGGCTTCCTCGTATGCAGCCTCGGCCTGCAGAAGGGTGTAGAACGTGTAACCAAATTTATGATGGCCTCCCTGTTTGTTATCCTGATCATCCTTTGCATCAGAAGCGTTACCCTGCCCGGTGCAGCCGAAGGTGTGCGCTTTTACCTGATACCTGACTTTCATAAAATAACTGAATATGGCCTGTTTGAGGTTGTCTTTGCTGCCATGGGACAGGCATTTTTTACCCTGAGCTTAGGCATCGGCGCCATGGCTATTTTCGGAAGCTATCTGGAGAAGGATCACACTCTGCTGGGCGAGGCAGTAAACGTGGCAATTCTCGATACCTTTGTGGCATTTACAGCCGGACTGATTATTTTCCCGGCCTGCTTTGCTTTTGGTGTCAATCCGGACAGCGGCCCCAGCCTGATTTTTATTACACTGCCGAATGTGTTTATTTCCATGGCAGGCGGACGTATGTGGGGAACCCTGTTCTTCCTGTTTATGTTCTTTGCAGCTTTTTCTACAGTGCTTGCAGTATTTGAGAATATTATTGCATGTGATATGGAGCTGTTTGAAATCGATCGGAAGAAGTCCGCTTATATCAATCTGGTGCTGATTATTCTGCTTTCCCTGCCCTGTGCATTAGGCCCCAACCTGCTTTCAGGTTTCCAGCCGCTGGGAGAGGGAAGTGTTGTTCTGGATCTGGAGGATTTCATTGTCAGCAATCTGCTGCTTCCAATCGGTTCTCTGATTTACCTGGTATTCTGTACCAGCCGTTATGGCTGGGGCTTTGAAAAATACCGGGAGGAGGCCAATCAGGGAACAGGAATCCGGGTTGCTCCCTGGATGAAGTGGTACGTTACTCTGGTACTGCCGGTTATGATTCTGGTATTGCTTCTGCAGGGATTGTTATAAAAAAGAAAAAAGAACTACGGTGCGGTGTGGCATTTGCCATGCCGCATTTTTCATTTCATGGGAAATTCGTCCTAAGGCATAAAAACGCTCCGCGGGGCGCTGTTCTCCCGGTTTCCTGTAAAAAATAGACAAAACAGAATGACGGCTTTTAGGGTAATTGCTGAAAATGGTTGAGAAATAAAATTTTACGGCAAAATATATTGACGAAATATAAAAATCATAATATGATTGTCTCAGGAAATGAAAAGAAATTTCATAATAAATAGGAGGCATGACAGATGATTTACACAGTGACGTTTAATCCGGCTCTGGATTATGTTATCCGGGTAAATCAATTTGCGCTGGGTGAGGTAAACAGAACCGTACAGGAACATGTATTTTACGGGGGCAAGGGCATCAATGTATCATGTGTACTGGGCGAACTGGGCGCGGCCAGCACAGCGCTGGGCTTTATTGCAGGGTTTACAGGCGATGCGCTGCAGCAAGGCCTGTGCGCCATGGGCCTGCACACGGATTTTGTGCGC
>ENA-OPRR01001213-OPRR01001213.1-human-gut-metagenome-genome-assembly--contig:-NODE-1213-length-22812-cov-4.983126_pt1 | contig 22812 bp, 20 predicted proteins | sample MGYA00241796_ERZ501883 | MGnify/ENA primary metagenome ERZ501883 (study PRJEB25962, sample SAMEA2042406) | human gut metagenome | biome: human gut; feature: human-associated habitat; material: faeces...
CAATATATCGCATTGGACTAAGCTTTTTACGAAACTCTTCAAATGTATCTCCTACAACCAACCACTCGTCGTCCACTTTGTCATAATAACAATGATACATACGCCAAAGTTCCATATCATTATCTTCAAAATAATCCTCATCAGCAGAAAATTCTGCCCAAGGAAATAATTTTGGAAAAACTTCGGTATAAGGTGTAAAAGGAAACCAATATGGATACGAATACTTTTGAATACTATTTCCGTCATCAATAATTAGTTCCGTATCTCCTTTGCCACTACTCTTGTTGACCCACTCAGTTGAGTGTAATTTCACTTCGCCACCGTCTTGAATGATTTGCATAAATTTTTTCTGAGACAACAGAAAGTTATAATTTGTAATATGTTGCGGTAAGTTCGTAAACGAAAGTAATTTTTCGTTAGACCGTTCGTTTAAAAAAATCTGTTCCACCGGAACTTTAACCAGGAAACCTTTCCCTTTCCCTCCATTTGTCCTTTCAATAGTTTCTACAGTTAACTTTTGCCAAATGCACATATCATCATCTGGATTATATAAAACCACAATACAAGGTAAAGAATTTTTTGTCCAATAATTATATTGCCTTTCGTTAATATCTCGAAAAATAATACAACCGTCTTTTTTCTCCTTAAACCAACTTGTACCAGACTTTATCTGTAATGCAAGTAATTGTTTGGATTCTCCAGTTGGTTCCGTTGATTCCATATGTGCATCAATTCCTACATCATCGATTGGTTGTGGCCTAAACATCCATTTATTTCGAGCCGCAATTTCCCCAACATGGTTCACACCTATTTGTTCAGTAAAATTTGCCATAATAATACCCCTTATTAACCCAACTACTCTTTTGTGTTAAGTTCCTTTTTATAAAGTACATTATATCACGAATCATCATGCTCTGCATTCTAAGTAACCCCCATTATGACTGCATGTACAAACATATATACATAAAGCATCGTCATGTATAATTGGTGTTCCTCACATTCCTTGGACAATGCTTCAATTCTTAAAGCTTATCTTGCATAAAAGTATCAGATGACACAAAGCCATAACTTTCTATCAATTCTCTATCCTCTTCTGTAAGTGCAGGAACCGCCCATATCAGTAAATGTTTTGCTCTTGTACTGGCTACATATCCGATTCTTTTTTCTTCACCAGATCCCATTAGCCAGTGCCTTTTCCAATGCCCGCCATTACTTTTTTCCGTTTGACTTGAAATTACTAATGTAGTATCAAAAGTGCATCCCTTGCTTGCATGTATTGTCATAATTGGAATTTCAGTATGTACATCTGAAGTTATAGGAACAATTTTCTTATTTTTATTTCCCTTGCTAACAGCAAAATTATTACCAGTAACCAAGTTCGTGAAATCACGATTGTTTAAATTGTCATATATAGAAATGACACTATAATTTTGTTCCAATATTGTATTTAACTCTTGCCTTCCTACTTCATGCCATTTCCCATATGTTAGGCTAAAATCATTTAATTTCGGGATAGAGGAAATAGTCTCCAAAAAATTCATTAAATAAACTTTCCATGCAAATACCGAAGTAATGTCTGGAGGACAATAATAATTTTTTGATGTTTTTCCACCACCAAACCATTTTGACACTTGTTTTCCTGCCAATTCTAATGCAGTAAACATACAATTAGGTGTCTTATTTTTCCATAATTGCACTGCGACCAACAACGGTTCTTTTTCGTCATACTCTCCTTGAGTTGAATTCTCCAGCGATTTCTTTAATGAATTTTGTTTGACCAAAATACTATTCTCATGACTTTCCCATTTTAGATATTTTAATATATCTGCATATTTACCTATAGCATCTTGCGGTGTGCTGTATTCAATATACATTAAGGAATTTATTCCCAAAATACTGTCTGCCAACATACTTTTACTTTCTTTCGAATGAATCAGTTTATTGGAAAAACCTACTATTTCCTTGCAACTTCTGTAATTAAGTGTCAAGGAAAAGGGAGTAAATTCCTTCAAATAATCTGAAATGAATTCGGGCTTTACATTTTTGAAATCATAGATACTTTGATTCAAGTCTCCTATACAATGAATATAACAACCTTTATCACTTAATGTCCTAAGTACTTCTAATTCATTAGCAGAAAGATCCTGACACTCATCAATAATAATAACCGGAAAACGTTTTGCAATTAGTGATCCTATGTCATTTTTTAATATTCTGACAGCAAGTATGTTCAGATCATCAAAATTTACAAATCCTTTTTTCCAAAATTCCTCTTTGCATTCCCTAACACGTTTTCGCACATAAGATTCTTTCCAATAATCAGGAAATCTTTTTCTTGTTTCTAATATATATTTTGGGGTACGCTCAAGATTATAGTACTGCTTTAACCATACACGAGTATCACCTATATAAAAGTAGAAATCTTTCTCGCCTATATCAAAACCAATTTGGTTTGCATAGATATTAAGATGTCTATTTTGAGCATCAATATATGGTATACTGCACTTAAAATTATTCAGCCAATGATTATTATTTATTGATATTTTCTCTCCTCATATAATCAAGTGTTTTTTATTGAAAATTCAAGGTTTTTCAACCTTTCATATCTCAGTGAATTAGCCACAGTCATGGATATTTCGATGTATCAGGTACTGAAATAGTAGTTGCAGGGTACACAAAATAGAACGTCTTCATTTCTGTTCTACATGGCCTTGTGTATACCCATCCCTCTATGGCAGCTAACCTCCTATGTCCACCAGGATCATCTCTGTCTCCAGAGGTCCTCACTTCCTTCGTTCTGCCTATCCATAACCAGGGTGTCAGCTTTGCTCCTATACGGGATCTTGCCCCATGGAAAATATACCTGCCGACTACCGGCTCATTCTTTGTGTTTTTTGATTACTGACTTGCTTCCTGTATCAGCGCTGTTTCCAGTGGACGTTATCTGTTACATTCTGCTTTATTCAGTGACTGCCCATTTGACAGCCTCCTACAGTGTTTCTCTCTCTGTTTATGCAGCCTACATATATACTGCCGGTCGTTTGATATCTCCCAGCATCTTTGCTGAATCATACTCCACTCCTTTTGTCAGCATGGCATAAAAGACTCTGATCAGTTTTGTGGCTACTGCCATCAATGACTGCATCTTTTTTAACGGATTAACCTTTCTGGTTGTGTAATAATGATGCAGTGTGCCAAACTCCGGATTTTTTCCTACTAAAGACATTGCAACCTCGAATAACAGATATCTTAGTCTCTTTCGCCCCCGCCTGCTTATTGTTGTCTGTCCTTTATGCTTACCGGAACTATTTTCAACCAGTGCCAATCCCGCAAGTTTCTGTAACTCTTTTGGACTGCTGAAGCGGGTGATATCACCTACCTCTGCAAGGAATCCTGACACTGTCTTGATCCCCACACCCTTGATTTCCATCAGTTTTTCTGCCATTGGGATCTGTTTTACTAGTTCTTCAATCAAGAACATTACTTCCTGAAGTCGATTGTTTCTGGATTCATAGTCCTCCAGCAGCATACGAATCTCTATACGTGCGGCCGTGGCTCCTTCTTTCGTTCCGACGCTGTGCCTTGCAGCTTCCACCAGGGTCTGTGCCCTCTTTTTTCCAACTGCTCTTATTTTTGCATCCCGCCAGATCTGGTTCACTCCCTCAACACCCAACGTCAGGATGTCTTCCGGCAGTGGTGCCTTCTTCAAAATCATCATTCCACTTATCGCATCTGGTTTTCCATACACTGTTTTGTATTCAGGAAAATATATATTGAACCAACGACTGATCCGGTTCTGAACTCTCGTAAGCTCCGACTGAATCTGAAACCTCATGTTTGATGCTGTTCTCAGATCTGCATAGATACCGTCTGGCAGGTATGGGATCATGTATCGTCCCTCTTTTACTAATCCTGCAATGACTTTTGGATCTTTACGATCATTTTTTGTTGGATTGTTGTCGTCGAGTTCTTTTGATTTCTTTACATGATGGGGATTTACCAATACCGGCTTCATTTCGTTATCCTGAAGGAATTTTCCAAGATTAAACCAGTAATGTCCGGTCGGTTCCATTCCAGGAACAACCTTATCCTTCTCATGCTTTTCTTTGATATCAAGAATCCATGCCTTAAACATTTCAAAACCGGCTTCACTGTTGCTGAATTTAAACGGCTTCTTAGAAAACTCAATGCCTCTGTAGTCAAAGGCTCTTGCATAGTGTGTTTCGCTTCCAACATCGATTCCGATTACCAAAGTTTTTTCAGTTATTGCTTCAATTTTTTTGTTCTGTGTGTTAGACTTCATTGTAGATACCTCTCTGTTCAATAAGATTTTTACTAACCTGCCAGTCAGTAGTCTTATTGTACTCTGAGGTATTTTCAATTTTCAACATCCACATTTTTTATTATACAGGAAGCTCCCTATCTATCGTTTCCTTTAAATATATTCTATGTATTTTCCATCTAAAACATCTTTTAAATACTGACCATATTCATTCTTTTTTAGTTCCTCATAAGCCTCTAAAACATGTTCTCTTGAAATCCACCCATTCAAGTATCCAATCTCCTCCAGGCATGCAATTTTCCGATGTTCATGTTCTTCAATTGTTTTAACAAAATTGGATGCCTCTGCCAAAGATTCATGTGTGCCTGTATCCAGCCATGTAAATCCACGGCCTAAAAGTATAACATCCAATTCCCCATTTTCAAGGTATATCCTATTTAAATCAGTAATTTCCAGTTCCCCTCTTGCAGATGGTTTCAATTGTTTAGCATACTGTACTACACGGTTATCATAAAAATATAATCCTGTCACACAATAATTAGATTTTGGATTACTCGGTTTTTCTTCAATGGAAACAGCTCTTCCTTTTGAATCAAACTCGACAATCCCAAATCTCTGTGGATCATCTACATAATATCCAAATACTGTAGCTCCTCTAACCTTATCTACAGCTTGACAAAGCCTCTTTTTCAAACCTTGTCCATAAAAAATATTATCTCCAAGGACCATAGCGACTGGGGAACTTCCAATAAACTCTTCTCCAATAAGGAAAGCCTGTGCAAGACCATCCGGATTCTCCTGTACTGCATAGGATAAATGAATTCCATACTGACCTCCATCACCCAAAAGTGCTTTAAACCGTGGTGTGTCAGTCGGTGTCGAAATTACAAGAATATCGCGAATCCCCGCGTTCATTAATATCGATAATGGATAATAAATCATCGGTTTATCATAGATTGGCAATAGCTGCTTTGATGTAACTTTAGTAAGTGGATATAAGCGCGTTCCAGATCCACCTGCAAGGATAATTCCTTTCGTAGTGCTCTCACATAATGACATACTATACACACTCCTCAATTTGTATATCTTTAAAATCCATCTCCCATGTACTGTATATATTTGTTCGTCCGCCAAACCCTTCTTTTTGTGCTATAAGTCCAAAATTTAGTATACGGCCGTTTTCCTCCGTTGAAATACCAAAATCCAACCAAACATGTGTAGATTTATAACGCTCAATGATTGTATTAATAACCAAATCAAGTGCACCTATTTTTCTAGCCAGATCATTTGCAGCCATATATTGCGTATGTATAACATTATCATAAATAAACAAAACTGCTCCTGCAATTAAATTATTATCCTTAAATGCACCTATTAATTTAATATGATTAGGAAAATTCTGGAATAGTCTAAATAACTCTTCACTACTGTGAACAGCTGTTGTCTGATGTTTTGTATATAATACATCATTTTCCAAAGCTATAAACAAATCATAATATTCTTTTTCGTATAGCTCTAATACTTCCACCATTTCCCTTTTCGCACGAGTAATCTGTGATTTCCTTCCTTTGGACATTTTCAATGTTTTTTGTAAATTAATAACTGTAGTTGCTTCTATTTTTTTTAACTTCGCACCATGGTAATATAACGCATATATATCTTCTTCTGAGGGTTGTAAATGATAAATATGGGGAATACATTTGTAAACCACTCTAGTGATTTCATTTTTAATACAGTATTCCTTTAGTGACACAATACAGTCAATAATTGTATGTTGTTTCTGTTTAACTCCAATAATAATTCCACCATAAGTCAAACCACCATGTGAATAAAGTATTCCTCGATTTATGTTAGCTGGCATAATTGCAATTAGCTCTGTTCCATCATAAAACATTAAGGAATTGTCAAAAAATCTATCTTTATGATAATCCATAAAATCTCTATTGAACATAAACATTGGGGTTTTGCTTGTATTACAAAATTGATCCCACTCATTTTTTTGAGATGAAACATATTTTTTTATCTCTATCATCAATTACTCCCGTTTCCCTTTTTATTTAACAAAATTCGTTAATTTTATCAATCACATACTGAATTAATTCATCGTCCATTCCATAATACATTGGAATGCTAAGAACAGTCTGACTAATTTCTTCTGCAATTGGAAGCTCTCCTTTTAGAATATCTAAATCCTTATAACATTCTTGTAAATGTATTGGTATCGGGTAGTGTTTCATAGTTCCAATCCCACAATTATTTAAATATTTTTCTAAATCATCTCGTTTGCTACTCCTAATTACAAACAAATGGTAAACATGTGTGTATTCTTCGGAACTTTTCAACGGAAGATTTATTAGAGGGTTTTTAATCTCTCTAATATATCTTTCAGCAATGATACGCCTTGCTGCATTCCAACGGTCTAAATGCAATAGCTTTTCTCTAAGACAAGCTGCCTGTATTTCGTCCAATCGACTATTGGTGCCTTTATAAATATGGTGGTATTTATAGTCTGAACCATAATTCCCAAGGGCTCTTACCCGATCTGCAATTGTCTTATCATTTGTTGTTATACAGCCCCCATCTCCAAGTGCTCCTAAATTTTTCCCCGGATAGAAGCTAAATGCTGCAGCATCCCCTAATGATCCCACTTTAGTTCCTTTATATTTAGCTCCATGTGCTTGTGCAGCATCCTCGATCACTTTTAAATTATATTTTTGTGCTACATCATTAATAGCATCCATATCACAGGGTCTCCCTTGAAGGTGAACTGCTATAATCGCTTTAGTTCTCTGAGTAATTTTATTTTCAATAAGATCAGGATTAATGTTAAATGTTTTTATATCTGGTTCTACCAAGATAGGCGTTGCTCCTACATATGAAACTGCTAATGCTGTTGCAATAAATGTATTAGATGGAACTATTACCTCATCTCCTTCTCCTATATCTAGTGCACGAAGAATTAACATTATTGCATCTAGACCAGTAGCAACACCTACGCAATGTTGTGTACCTATGTAGTTAGCATATTCTTCTTCAAACTTTTTACATTCAGTTCCCTGAATAAACCAATTACTTCTTAGCACTCTAGTACATGCATTTTCTAACTCTAACTGTATTTCTTTATGCATTAGTTCAAATGAAACAAACGGAGTTTTAATCACGTTTTACTCCCCCTTTTCTCCACAATCTATACATAATATTGACGTCCTTACTATTTAGGTAGATGCATCTTTTGAGTATATATTAAAAACTCATCATAATCTCTTATATAATCGGCTTCATCATAAAGTTCTGATGCCAAAACCATTAGCACTGCATCTGAAGAAAAATCAAACATTTCTCTCCACATATAATTTGCAATATACAGCCCTTCATATGGCCTCTCAAGAGACACTGTTTTTTTATCTATTCCATTATCTAAACGAATTTTACATGAACCATGAATGCAAATTAGAATTTGCTCTAAATTTTTATGTGCGTGACACCCACGTACTACCTTTTCCTTTGTTTCGTACATATAATATACTCTTTTTATCCGAAAGGGAATATCTTTGAATTCCTCTAGAGCTATTAATTGTCCTCTTTCGTCTCCATGTGGTTGAAAAACATATTTAATTACTTGCATCATCACATCTCCTCGTATAATAAGTTTGTAAGCAAGAAAAAAGCTTACAGACTTATTCTTTTTTGATAAGACAGAAGGATATTTCTAAACATCTTTTCCGAAGTTTCTTCTTCATCAATGCTGGTTCGTCCTTTCTCTGTCTTTAGGTTAATAAGTTACTTTATAGTCATGCTCCCAGATGCTATACTTAGGTTCGTAAGAGCTGTATCTGTGGTTACTGCTTTACATCTCCTGCAAAACATTTTGTTATTGCCAAGTAAGCTTGCAGCCCTAATGCTACGCCAAGACTTATTACACAAATGCTGCATCCCGGTATCTAGCCACCAGCAGGGTATTTCTTACCGGTGAATGCTCATAACGCGAGGTTTAGGGCGGCGTAGTGATCTGGGATAAGCCATGATTACATTCTTTTATTTTACGATGAAAGGTGGTGATTATCCGTGAAAGAAAAAATCGATTACCTCTCAACGCTTTTTGTTGGGATTGATATTGCATCCCGTATTCATGTTATTTCTGCACTTGATTTTAATCAGGATTTTTTCATAAAAATGAAGCCTGTTCAAAACACTCAGGAAGGTGCAGCTCTTCTTGAAAGTATGATTGTGGATGTTCTGAAAGTAAATCATCCGTTTAAATACGTTGTCATTGCAATGGAGTCAACCGAATTCTATGGTGTCCATCTGGCTAATTACCTTTCTGCTAGCAATTTACTGGCTCCATTCTCCGTCCGTGTTTATTGCCTGAATCCAAAAGAAGTGAAGAATTACAAAAAGTCCTTCAACGACATTGGAAGAACGATGGCATTGATTCCTTTGTTATCGCTGACTTTGCCCGTGTAGGACGTATCAGTATCAAACCATGGCGCGGTTCCCAATACCTTGCCTTACAACGGCTTACAAGACATCGTATGCACATCACTGAATGCATTTCCAGAGAGAAAACATATATGTTAAATAACATCTTTCTGAAATTCAGTGAGTATGCTTTATTACGCGATGGAGAACATCCTTTTTCTAATAAATACGGTGCTGCAGCCGAAGCAATCCTTACCGAATTTACAACAAATGAAGAGATTGTAAATTCCTCTGTCGAAGATCTCGTTGCTTTCATTAATACGAAAAGCAGAGGCCGCATTGCTGATCCGGAAGAAACTGCTAAAATAGTACAGGCTGCAGCTCGTAATTCATACAGACTTGATAAGTGTCTCTATGAACCACTTACAATATCGATTGCATCTTCCTTTAACTGCATCAGTTCCTTTGAAAAAGAATTAAAAGCAATCGACAAAGCAATCCTTCAAACAGTGCAGGGGTTAAATCCCGAAGAATATACTGTGCTGAATTCCATCCCCGGGATTGGAAAGGTATGCTCTGCCGGAATTCTTGCGGAAATCGGTTCCGTCAGGGCTTTTCAAAATGCCAATGCCCTCGCAAAGTATTGCGGCATTGTCTGGAATGATAATGATTCCGGCGATTTTGAAGCCAAAGACAAGCGTATGAGCAAAGCTGGCAACAGTTACCTGCGTTATTACATCATAGAAGCAACCGGAAGTGTCATAAGGCACTGTCCTGAGTATGAACGCTTCTATCAAAAGAAATATGCTGAAACAAGAAACCATCAGCATAAACGAGCACTCGCGTTGATATCCCGTAAATTTATACGTCTGTTCTATGGTCTGCTGGACAAGAGCCAACTCTACTCTCCGGAAAAGAGTAGGTAATCCATATCGCATCTTCTGCTTATGAAGCTCGTTGTAATTCACAGGTTTATTAAAGTTACCTTTTTGTCTGAAAATCTTTCCAAAATAACTCTTGACTATTTACCAAATTGCTTATAAATATCTATTCAAATCTATTTTCCAATTTTCTTTACTTCTTAGCTGTTATGAAATATAAACCAACTCCTTAATAGTTTTTTAATAAATTTTTAAAATGATGATTTCACCCTAGCGTAAGCATTTAGAATTTCCGTTCTATACACTATGCTCTCGAGGAAAACGAATACACCCGTTCCGATTAACGAATACGATAACCGTTGGCTCCAACATATTCTCCAAACACAAAAGAAGATAACAAAAAGCAATCCACACAGTAAAAATTTTCTAGACACAATAAATAATTTCATACGAATTAATGTAACCGCACAAACTACTACGGAAATAAAATATCCTGCCAAAGTAGCAATCGCAGCTCCTTCAATACCCATTCGAGGAATTAATAAAAAATTTAGTACAATATTACTAGCAGCTCCAATACTTAAAATTATCATTGATGGCCATGTTTTTTTCACTACAAGAAACTGGTTATCAATAACCTGATTTAACATCTGGAGTAATGGAGCAAGAAATAAGTAAGGTGCAATTATAAAACCACTCTTATAATCACCCGGGAAAAGGATATTATATATTTCGTATACACCGCTACATACTAATATAGTTGCATTTAATGATATGATTCCAAGGATCTCAAAAATTTTAGAGTTTGTCTTTACTTGATTTTTTTCTCTCATAGTCGAAAATGCAAAATACTGCCAACCACCAGCAAAAGCTGTATATATTAGTTGGCTACAATGTCCTAATTTCGCTCCAACAGCATATACTCCCGCTTCATTAGGTCCAATCAAATTTGAAATCATAATACGATCAGAAGAATTAAATATCCAGTATATTAAAACATTCGGCAGTAGCGGAATTGCTAATACTAATAACCTTTTTAATAATTGAATATCTACTCTCGAAATATGAAACCACTGACGATTCATAAAAGCAAACGAGCATTCTAAAAGCAGCGCTGAGATAACAGCAGCCATCGGAAGTGCAATAATATAATATCCTCTTAAAAGTAATGGTATTGCTATTCCATAAGAGACTAACGGACTCACCATATTAGCCACTAAAAATATTGATCTTTTATTTTGCATTCTTGTTGGCGCCGAAATAATACTATTTGATGCACTAAGGAAAGAGGCTAGAGCAGACATTAGTATTAGATATGTATATTTAGTATCACCAAATAAAATGATTGCCAATTGATTCCTAAATAATATAATTAAAATCGACACTACAAAAGAGGAAAATAGTGTAAAGCTCAAAGCAGTGGAACATACTTTTTTTTGATAATTCTGATCAGTATTTTCAAAAAACAAGCGATACATTGCATCATACATTCCCATAATTCCAATTGCACTTCCGAAAGAAATTAAGGTATTAGTTAAATCATTAATTCCATAAAAATAAGAATTTGGCATTATTCTTGTTACTATTGGAACCATAATTAGAGGGATTATCTTACTGATAATCCCTCCAAATCCATAAATCAAAAAATTCTCAATAAATAATTTTTTTTTATTCATCTTTACACTTTATTTCCATTTCTAAATTTTCTCCATAATAATGAAAAAAATTTTATCAGTGTTCCCTTTGCGAATTGAGATGCTTTACATCGAATAAGTATTGTACTATTTTTATTTGATAAATACCGGTCTAAACCTGTACAATTAAATCTATCTAAATATATTTTCTTTTGTTTCGTTACGTCAATACAGCTATATGAGATATGGAATTTACTTTTACCGCTATGTATTATAGAATATAATTGTTCTTCGAAATCCCTTTGTGTAATAATAGTATCTTTTAAAAGATCGAGTGTATCCTTATAATACAATTGATCGTTAAATAGCTTGTCAATTTTAGTCTCAGCCTCTCCGAAACTATTACATATTATTTTATCTTCGTTTTTCAAAAAATTACCCAGTGTCTCATCATCATACTTAACTATAATAGGAATTGTTCCCGCAACAGCAGCATATTGTATCATTAGTCCACCGCTAATAGGAAATGTATTTAAATATATATCGACATTCTGCATGATTTGGTATAAGTCTCGTCTCTCTTGTGTCCAAAATACCCTTTGCGGAAACTCAATCATAAGTTTTTCCAATTCCTTGCTATAAATACTTTTTTGACCAGCATACCAAAAAATCATTTCTGGATATTTTCTCAATAACATCCGTACAAAAGAATAATATTCATTTTTTTTATCCATAGTCTTATATAAACTACCGCCTGAAAACACAATTTTGTGCTTGTCTCTGCTATCCTTAAACGGAAATCCCATGAACGGTTCATCGTGATTTACAATAGGATAGAACGGAAGTAGTGCAATATTATTTTCACTGATTTTTCTATATCTCCTACTAATATTTCCTCCATATTCTCTAAACTCTATACATGTATCTATGCATTTGTTTCCTAACCAAAACGCATGATCCGTCAAATTAACCTGAAATCTATGAGCAATATCCTTATACATTGCGTAAGCGACAGTTACTACTACATCGTTTGGATACGTATACATAAACAAAAACTGGCTTTTGTACTGCTCTATAGAGCAAATTAACTCTTGAATTCTATCCGTATATTTTTTATTTTTCAAGTATATTATGGTGCCATTATTTTCCTTAATCTGTTTTTCCAGATGAGAAATATTGTTTTTGTGCTCCGATCCGGTAGCGTACACAAGTTTGAACATTCTGGAAAGAGCTTTGATATAGATTAAGGCTAGCCCTCTCGTTTCAAAACCAAATCCATCATAAAAAAAGACACTCCTTTGATCTCGTACTGGTGAGATAAAAATTTTTTCCTTTTTCAGAAGAGCAATTTCAAGAATACTCTCCTCTAGTTTTTCATTATAATAATGTTGATTATAATCATATTCTAAATCAGCAATGCAGGCAATTAACGTTAAAGCTTCTTCGTATCTCCTTTTATCAATCAATTGCCTTAATACAGCATATTCTTTTTTTTTCCATTCATCTACTTTTTCTTTTTTTATCTCACTTTTTTTCACTTATTGTCCCTCTCTAATCCACGTTATCATAATCTAAGTCACCTTATACTTCTGTTTTTTCCATACACATTAATCCATGAGAGTGCAAAGATAAAAATCATAATATATTGCTGACTCATAATATAGGGTCTCTGATATATTGACGCAAAAAATAGAAGTAGAAAATTCAAATTATCTTTAGATAATTTGTAATAAAAAACTGCCAACAATACAAAAAAACCAATATATAAAAAAACCCCTATCAGTCCATGCTCAAATATCAGTAATTTGTATGAAAATGACGCAGATAGTTCTGGCCGAGTTTGTACATATCCTATTCCATGTCCAAATAGTAACTCATATCCTGCATTGTCCATCATTTTCCTATATTCTTTTTCAAACTCACTATTGGTTCTATTATCTTTAACAAAAAAACGAGAAGAAATATCAATTCTATTTTGAATATTCTTTAATTGTGGATTTTGAAAATCTATATTTAAAAAAAGTATAATACCAACAGCAACCAGACATATGGTTACGCTAACTTGAATTATACCCTTCATCATTGATATAAAAATAATATTTATTAGAATTAAAATATAAAATGCCATTGAAAAAGAAAGTATCCCCTCCAATACAAGTAAAATGGACCACACTTTATTTTCTTTTCTCTTTAATGTGGCGCTTAAAAAGATGGCCGATAATGTTCCTATCATTCCTGGCTCATCAAAAACTCCACAGAATCTTGGTAATATTGTCTGATACTGATTTTTTATAATCAGTCCCATAGGCCTTAATTCATAATATAATCCTGATGCGGCTTTTCCTTGATGGGGTGGTATCAAATATTCGTAGGGAATTTCTATTCCCAATATTACAGTGATTATATAATAAACTAATGAAGGGAATGATATGACAACAAATATCTTAACAATATAATCAAATATTTTTGCTTGATCTTCCTGATGCAGAAAGAAAGACACAATAAGTAAAATCGCAGAAATTATGTATCCCATATTGTATGGAACAGTTTTTTCACTCCCAGCATAGCATGCAACTGCGGAAACCATTAACAGTTCAAAGAAAATAACTATAAACTGTTTTTGGGTTTTTATAGGCTTTTCTTTTTGTTGAATTGCAATTATAAACAATATAATTAAGCCACTATACCGAATAAACTTGATTATAGGGTTCCATATTCCTCCATGATAAGTCTCCCATCCCCAATATATATTATTATTTATGAAGGCACCAATGGCTATATAAAATAATAATATGTTTTTAATATTTAATTTTCTAATACCTTTCATTTTTCACTCCAGCGCTACATGATTTGGGATAATTGAGATACAATATAATCAATATTGTCATTATCTATTTCAGTATAGAACTTATCAAGATTTGAGCAAACAATCTCCTCTGTTATTTTGCTCATATCTATCTTGTATAATTTTCTTATAACATCACTAGGAAACCGATATTTAATATGTTTTGCTGGATTCCCACCTACAATCGAATATGGTGCAACATCTTTCGTTACTACTGCACCAGCAGCTATAACTGCACCTCTTCCTATTCTTACACCAGATAGAATAGTGCAATTACATCCAATCCAAACATCATCCTCAACTACTATATCTCCTTTAGATAAAGCCTCGTTTTTTTCTCCTAATACCTTCACTTTAAAGGGGAATGTAGACAAATAATGCATGCTATGATCAGCTTGCAAAACAAATACAGAGTTAGGTCCTAATGAGCAAAAACTCCCTATTTTACATTGATACCTTTCATCTGTAGCTAATATTTGTAGCTGCCCATAAGTGTACTTTCCAACAGAAACTACATTTATCGGAAAACGATTCATTGGGACAGTACTATTATTCTTATTTTTTTTTCTCCATAAAATTCTAAAAAAAGAAAGTTTTAATTCCGAAATCATTTTTTCTTAAACATATTCTCCTATAATCTTAAAAAGCAGTTCTCATTTTTCTTTATCATAACCATAAAATACTAATTCATCTAATACTTTATAGCGCCTGTTACATAAATATATTCCCCTCCGAGTATAGGACGATGCCTTTATATATTTTTTATAGTTCATCTACACAAAATTCGTCAGTACTTTTATTACGAATACCACAGGATTCTCAGCGCATTTTTCTTTAATTTCCTTATTAAATGCCAATTTTCTTTTGTCCATCCAACTATTTTGATAGTTAGCATAAAGCATAAGTATGCCTTTTTTTTCTTCATTCATCTGTGGAAACAATCTTATCAATTCCTTAGCTGTTATCAGTCTAAGATTTGCATCATCACGCTTTATAAAATACCTCTTCAATCGATTTAACCGTACTGAAAATGGTATTTCCTTTACCCCAACCGTATTTGTATCATGGATACGGTAAAGCATATGCGATGTTTCATCATAAATCACTTGTCCATTTACAATTGCTACCAACATTAACCAGGCATCATGAAGACGATATTTGATAATCCGAGAATTCGGTCTTTCTGCTTCTTTCACCAACTGCGCTAGAGCCTTATTAAAAACAAATGTGCATCCAGAAATGGTATTCTTTGTCATATGAGAAATCAGATCTATCCGCTGCGGATTTTTATATCGCTCCCCCTCCTTCTTACCATCAATATAAATATATTGATTTGAACAATACAGTATGGGGATAGCATTATCACTTTTCTTAATCCCATCTACTGCTACGCAAAGTTTATCTGGAAGCCAAATATCATCCTGATCTGCAAATGCATAATAGTCAATCCCTGGCGTATCCGCATACTTATAAACCAACCGCATAAAACTTTCACCCGGGCGCACGTTCTCTCTATCCAGAAGTATAGTGACAGGATATTTTTTTGAGTATTCTTCTACTATATCTACGGTCCCATCTAGTGACCCATCGTCACGAACAAACAATTTTACCTTTACCCTCTCCTGGTTAAAGATACTGTCCAATTGTTCGCGAATATACTTTTCACCATTGTATGTGCTCATCAGCACGCCCACAGTAGGCATTTCATCATTCATTATAGAAAAGACTCCAGTGTCCATTTAAACATAGTTTTTATATCTATTACTGGCTTCCATCCAAGATCTCTAATCTTGTTTGTGTCCAAAATCGCAAGTTTAAAAGGTAAATATTGAAGCTTAGCAGCCTCCGAAGCAAACCTAACTTTACATGTCCTGTCAGGAAGAATTGTCACCAGCATTTCAGCAAGATCGCGAATACTGATTAAGTTATCTTCGTTAGCAACATTGTAGAGCATATCTTCACCCTTATCCATAATTAGGAACATTGCATTTACCGCATCAGCAACATATGTATAGGTTCTCATCGCGCTACCATCTGAATGCAAAATGATATCTTCCTTCTTCAGCACACAATCCATAAACTCCGCAAAACCCCGACCATCTGTAAGAGATATTCCTGGTCCCAAAGTATGGCACAAACGGACTCCACAGAAAGAAATTCCATATTCCTGCTTGTAAGTAGCCAACATTGTTTCACAGAGTCTCTTTGCCTCTGGATAGCATGCTCTTGAATTCACATGACGCATAATTCCCATATCGGATTCCTTAATATGCTCATCGCTTTTCCACTCACCATAAATCTCTACTGTGGAGATATAAAACACCCGCTTTGTCTTATGCAATCTTGCACACTCCATGACATTATGTGTTCCATTTACATGTGCCCAGAGGGTCTCCGCCGGAGTATCATAATCTTTGGGTGCGGCAGGACCGGCCGTATGAAAAATATAGTCAATTTTCCCATTATAATCTATGGCTGTATTTACATCCTGAAAGAGAAATTCCACATTGGGAAGATCCAACAAGTTATCAAAGACTGCTCTCGCTTTCTCCTCGTTACGGGCTAGCCCCAGTATCCTCATGTTTAAATTATATTTAAGATCTACATCTGCAAGCGTCTCAAGAATATATCTTCCTAATCGCCCTGTTGCCCCTGTAATGAGGACGGTGCAGTTGAGATACATTCTCCAATTAATCGCACTGTTAGTAATAATGTCTAAATCTCTTTTCTCCATTTTAATTTACTCCTTAATTAATTCCAAATACATACCTATTCTCTTCTAACTCAAGCATAGCCTTAAGGATATAGTAATCTTCGGGAGTCGTAACCTTGATATTGTTATTATTTTCTTTTATAATATGAATCTTATTTCCCAGATAAGTAAAAACAAGGGCTGAGTCCAAAAGTGGAATAGGCGTATCTTTTCCCTCAATATCTTTATATGCCTGTGTCAAAACACCTAGCTTGAATGATTGTGGAGCTGTTAAGCTGTATGTATCATCACGTTTCTTAAAATCTTCAAATCCAACCTCATCTTTATCTGTTATAACTACAGACTCAATAACTGGTCTTACTGTCATCGCATTGCCATATTTCATCGCTACACGTATATTTTCACTCAGAATATTCTCCTGTATCAATGGTCGTACGCCATCATGAATTACAATAACATCCTCATCCAAAGCACCATTTGCTTGAATATATTTCAATCCATTTAATACGCTTTCCTGCCGATCTTTTCCACCAGAAACTACTGCTTTAACCTTCTTGATGCCGTATCTCTGTAACATAGATTCCATATAGTCTTTCCAGGAAGAATGACATACGATGACGACCGCATCTATGTTTTCGCAATATTCAAATTTCTGTAAGGTATAAATAATAATCGGCTTTCCAAACACTTCCAGGAACTGCTTTGGCATCCCAGTTCTTCTCATTCTTTGACCCACACCGCCGGCAAGGATTAATCCGTAATTCATAACCAATTCTCCTATCGATTACAAGATTTTATTTCATTAGAATTTAGTAATATATCCCCTTGAATTGTGTATAAGGCTCATCTACGCTAAAATAAATAAAGTCATGATGTGGATGACGTTTCTCCTCGGGAGGCAACTCCATATACGTGCTGCCATATTGAAGTTCACAATATTTCTGTGGATTACCCGGGCACGGCACTTCCATGTCCTCAAACATTAAATAACAAGGCTCTTTAAACCATTCAACGGGGTAACGAATAGATTTCGTTAGAGTAACATCTCTTCCAAAATAAGTTGCAACATAGCTCTTACCACCATTGGTCTTATACTCATTTTCAATTTTTTGAATCTTCTTTCTTCGCCGCTCTCCCTTGTAGAAGCTCGAAACGGTACCACCTAATAATTTTGCAAGTTTTCCATGATTCCTTGGACCTTTTCCAGCAACAAGTACTCGATAAATAAATGAATCAAAAATAACTTTCTGTGCCTTCATCTTATTGTCAGGGTATGGGTAGTAAATATAGATGTCGATAAATATACCATGGTTTACATCTAACCCTTTCATCTCCTCAAGAAAGCAAGACGTAGACGAATCGCAAAGCCTATAATGAGTAGACGGAAATTGGGGATCTGTTTTATAATTCTGTACAAAATACTTCGTCTCAAAGTCACTCTGACATTTTACTAACTTCTCTGCATCAGACCAACACATATAAACATCAATATCATCATCCCATGGAATAAATCCACCATGACGTACCGCTCCTAAACAGGTTCCACTTGAAAGAGCATATTTTAAATTATTTTTCTTGCAAACTCTATCAAGTTCATGCAACATTTCAAGTTGCTTCCTCTGCATTTGGCCTAGTATTGTTTTTTCATCTCCCATTGGTATCATTCTCTTTCTCAAATATTGTAGAAAAAAGTTCATTTATAGAGGTGACTGTACTCTTTTTGTATTCGATATCTGCTGAATACAGCCCATTTTCGTTTTTATACCATACACAGTTCATTCCAAGCTGTTGCGGTGCCTGAAAATCCTTTATGGGATTATCTCCCACATACACAATATCTTCCGAATTCATCTTCCACCGATTCTGTATGATCCTAAAAGCAATATCACACGGCTTTCTAAACTGAATCCCACCTAATTCATCTGTAATAATGATATCATCTGCCATGTGTTTCACACCCAGAGCCTCTAGCTTGTTTCTCTGTCCCTCCGGCCTTCCATCTGTAATTATTCCAATTTTTATACCTTTAGCTTTGAGCTGCTCGAACAACTCTGTAACACCATCATAAAGATGGATACATGGCTTATGACTGCGGTAAATACCCACAGCCATGTCCCCTTCATTTTCCCTGCCAATCTCAATCAGCAATTCATCAATAGCTGGTTGCCCAGCTTCAAAGAATTTCCATAACCTCTCCTCATAACCGCCACCAAGATAATCAGACACCGCTTTGTATCCGCTTCTCACATACTCCTTTTCACTGTATAACGTATCATCCAAGTCAAAAATAACACCCTTGATTTCGCGCTTAGCTTCAGTAATACATACTGACTGATCAAACCGGCTATAAACCGCATTATCTGCAATGTCCTTGCAGTATTCTACCGGTTCATCATCCAATATTTTAAGTATGATCTCAGCACTTCGCGCCCCCGCTTTCATAGAGAGTGGAGCACCTCCACCAAATCGAGGGTTAATTTCTATGAACCAATCAATTCCTTTAGTATCACGAATCAACTGCACGGTTAGTGGTCCACAGGGCTTGAATCTATTACAGATTGCCTTGGCTTCTATAATCATCGACTCATCCATCGTGATTTTTGTCTTTAATACCTCTCCGGCTCTCACCTGCAAGCGTTCTCTAGGAACAATAGAGATTGGGGTTCCCTCAAAATCACAGAAAATATCCATTGTATATTCCCTGCCATTTATGAAGGGCTGAACTATGTAATCCTCAACCTGTGCCGCATATACCTGAAGTTCATCAACACTCTCAACCTTAAATGCATTAACAGAACTACTCCCGTCCTTTGGCTTTATAAAAGCCGGATAGCCACTCTCATATTTCCTCCAGTCATTTACCGTCATCGGGGCATGGAGAGCGCAATCCACAAAAAATTGGCTTGTCTTGTTCTTATCCCTGCATATCTGTATAAAGTCAGGTGAACTGATTAGCACCTTCGTACCAATAGTTTCAAATCTTTCTTTGTTCTTGCTAAGAATCAATAGATCTGTATCTATGGTAGGAATCAAAAGATCAATATGGTCATTCTTGCAAATCTGCATCAGGTTATCTATGTAGCAGGGATCTTTCATGGCAACTACTTGCCGTGTGTAATCGCAATACGCAAGTGCAGGGGCCGTCCCAGCCATATCTGCTCCATAAATATACAATTTTTTATTTAAGACTAAGGCCGCATTACGAAAAGCCTGTAAAAGCTCTATTCGTCTTCCCACACCTGTGAATAATATGTTCATTTCAAGTCCCTTCCTAATTCTTCCACTCTTTAATGATGCCTAGCATCAAAATCATCCCAAAACCACTCTTCGAATTCCTTTGATATAATATGGCCTATGGGTTTAAATTCATTTGGGTATGTACGCTCTGACTGTCGTTTCTTCACAAACTCATCAAATTTGCCAATAACTTTACATGGATTTCCTACAGCTACAGAGTTATCCGGAATATCCTTATTAACCAGGCTCCCCGCCCCTATAATTACATTTGAACCAATCTTTACGTCATACAGGATTGTCGTGTTAGAGCCTATAAATACATTGTCCCCAATCTCAATGCAACCGATTTTCTCTTTATATTGAATATCGTCCCCCCCCCCCAAAAAAAACCATTCAGGCACAGATGTATTGCATCATGAGGAATCAAAAAAACCTTGGCTGCCAAATGTACATTATTCCCTATAGAGATAAGATTTCCATACAAGGGAACTTTTCTTTCCATAACAGTGCAGCCATCGCCAATTGAATGGAAAAGCTTATGCTTCTTAATATATTCTGCTCTATGATAACTATTAGGTATCAACCATAGCCGCAGTGTGTGCCATAATCGTTGTCTTGCAGATTTATTCATAATTCTTTATTCCCCATAAACTGTTCTCTCTGCCCTCTCGCATCCGTCTTAGTACAGAATTTGTAGGATGTGGATATCGTGTTATTTAATCCTAGGCATTATTGTCTGAATATCACAAATGCTCATTTTAGACAAAGCAACTGTATCTTTTAGCTTATGCCAATCCCCCGAATTTCTCGAAGAACCACAAAAGCTTCTGCCGCCTTAACCCCCACTGTAGTGCCTCGATATATCGCAAGTGCCTTTATGCTTTCCACAGATCTTGGATTGGGGTATTCTGCAATTTGTGATTTAAATATCTTCATTGCTTCAATCTTTTTATCCAGAAATCCATATATATCATTATAACTTGTAGGTATAAACTCATTTTCAACATTGGGTACATCCCATCCCGTCTCAGACAGTGTTTCATAAGCATAAATTTTCTTTACTGTATGCTTATACTTAGGCCTAAGAGCCACCATGGCAGCATCTACTGTCATCTTATGATCAAGTTGCATATCGCCTCTATGTGGTAGGTATACCATTTCTGGTTTTATATCCTGTATTAACTTTATAAATGCCTCATTTAGCTTATATCTAGATACTTCTTCCAGCATACTGGCAGGGAAGTCCATAAAAATTGTTTTCCTAACTCCTAAATATGCATCTGCCTCCCTGCATTCTTCTCTTACCTGTTCCACTGAATCATCAGAAAATAGAGGCTTGCATCCTTTGGTCACAATCGCAACGAAAACATCATTGCCATTAGCGATATGCTTTGCTATGGTTCCACCGCATCCTAAAATTTCATCATCAGGATGGGGAGCTATGATCAGTATATTCATTTTCAAGTCCTTTTCATGGTTTCTTATTTTTTTTAGAGATCAAATGTCTGCTATCATTTTTTATAAGTCCTAGCTGGATTTCCATACGCTATCTCTTCTGGATATAAATCCTTTGTTATTACAGCCCCCATCCCAACAAAAACTTTGTCGCCAATATGGATACCGTTCCGTACTGTACTATTGCCTGAAATAAACACATTATCTCCAGTAGAGGAGCTTCCAAATAATATACTTTCACCCACTATAAATGTATTTTTTCCAATCACAACATTATGTGAAATAAAACACTGATTATCAATTTTGCTCCCTGACTGGATAATCGTATCATCAATAGCTCCTCGCGCAATCACTGTATTCGCGCCAATCTCCACATGATCATTAATGATTACGCCTCCAAATTGCGGCATTGTAGCAGCTGTTCCATCCTCATTTCTATCCGTCGATAGCCCATCTGCACCAATTACGCTATTTTCTCGGATTATTACATCTGACCCTATACGGACTTTTCCTACCAATTTGGCACCAGATCCCACGTATACCCGATCCCCAAGAATCACCTCACTGCCAATATAGGAAAATGGCATAATCACACAATTTTGTCCAATAACTGCCTCACTGCCAATAAATGCTCCATTCTGATATGTGCCTTCAGTTGGATAGGGAATGGACTTGATTTGATTTTCTGAAAAGAAATTACAGTAGCTTAGCCTTGGATTTTTACAATATTTAACTGCATGTTTTTTCTCTATTTCATTAGGACAAGTAACTTCTTTGGGCCAGAAAATTAGACATTCAAAAAAATTACTCAACTCACTCGCCCGCTCAAGATATCCCTCTGTTACAAACATAACCGCATGATTTCGAGGATTATTAATTGATGCCGGATAATATACAGAAAAATTTTTATCTGTACAATATTTTCTCACATTAACATCAAACAATCTTTTGTTATCCATGTCTATTTCCTCTAAACTCCTCTCCACTAGATAAGTTTTGATAATTTACATCATTATGTTTAAACACTACAGAGATTGCTTTTATAAAGATTCTTAAATCCATTAGAAATGAAATATTATCCACATATATCAGGTCATATCGGAATTTGCTCTCCCAAGATTGATTGTTTCTCCCATGTACACCTGCAAGTCCTACTAATCCAGGCTTTACATTATGCCTACGTCTCTGTTCATCGTTATATAATTCCAAGTAACGTACCAGCAGCGGCCTAGGCCCCACTACACTCATATCCCCCTTCAGGATATTAAACAGCTCCGGCAGTTCATCCAGGCTGCTGGCCCGCAGCTTCTTGCCAAAGCTGGTCAGCCGTACCTCATCCGGCAGCA
>ENA-OPRR01001218-OPRR01001218.1-human-gut-metagenome-genome-assembly--contig:-NODE-1218-length-22756-cov-3.816792_pt1 | contig 22756 bp, 22 predicted proteins | sample MGYA00241796_ERZ501883 | MGnify/ENA primary metagenome ERZ501883 (study PRJEB25962, sample SAMEA2042406) | human gut metagenome | biome: human gut; feature: human-associated habitat; material: faeces...
GGCCACGTGGACAGCTGCCGCCGCCAACGTGGAAACCATTACCACGTTGGTCCGTTTGTCCGAGCTGAAGATATACCCTAAAAAGCCGGAGTAAATACTGGCGCCGGTCGAAATGAGATACAGAGGCACCAACGGAAAGGCGCCGGCATACTCCGGGCCGATGAAAAACGAAAACACCACATTCACGACCGGGAGCAAAAGCGCCAGAGTCAGCGTCAAAAAACGGTAATAGTAGGACATTGCCCGGGTATAGAAAGCGCCCTTATCCTCCTCGCCTCCCTTGGAGAAAAACAGCTCCTGCCAGGCCATGGAAAAGCAGCTGGACACCAGAGTCAGGGCTACGGCGAATTTCCCGGCGGCGCTGAACACCCCGTTTTCGCTGAGCCCCAGCAGATTTGTGACCATGATGCTGTTATAGTTGGTCAAAAAACAGGCGCACACCGCGTTGGCGGCCAAGGGCAGAGAGAACCGCAGCATCCGCTTCAGCAGCCTGGGCCTCACCAGCTTAGGATGGATGGCCCTGAGCAAATGAACCTTTCTTTCCAGCATCAGAATCTGCACCACATACCCGGCGATCGCCGCCAGGTAAAGAGATTTTACCGTCATGGAAAAGCCCAAAATCAGCGCCACATTGGTCAGGGAATTCACCAGGCTTCCTACGATGCCGGAAACGGCAAAAACCGCGTTGTAGCCCAGGCCTCTGGTGGTATAGGTGTAGATCGCCTGAATCATGCTGCAAAGCCCCATGATAAAAATCAGGAGCAGGTACTGTAAATCCAGAGCCAGGGCCAGCACAGCAAAAACGGCGCAGTATCCCAGCAGCGACACACAAAAAATCACCAGGCCGTTGGTGATGGCTTTTTCCTTGCCCCGACGGCCCTCATAGTCGAACATAAACCGCATAATGACGGACCAGATCTCCATACAGAGGATGGCGATCAGAATATCCAGGTAGTTGGTGGACGTATTAAAATAGCCGTATTCATCCGTGCTGATGCGGGTGGTATATAAGGGCAATAGAAAAAAGGAAATGATCTTGGTCAGAACATTTCCCATAAAATAGACCATAGAGGATTTGAAAAACTTCTTCGTGCTGCTCACAAAGCCCCTCCTTTTATCAGGCGGACCAGTAGATCCTGTTTTCCCAAATTTTCAGTCTGTCATATGCCGGCAGTGGAATACTGTTTTATCATCATAGCTATTCCATGGCTTTTTGAAATGATTTTAAGCTGCCGCAAAGCCCGTTAAACAACAAAAAGGAAAATGTGCGTTACCGTTATTATAGCACATTTTCCTTCCGATCCTGTTCTTGCCGGGTAAGTTCACTAAATATTTACTTTTCCATCTTTCCCAGCCAGCCGGAGACAGTTCCTGAAATCATCGCGCCAAGGCCGCAGGCATCTTAACCTAATTGCCAGCAGCAACGGTTTATTCCCTGCTCCGCTTTCCCTTGAAAATCCCGCAGCCTCTGATTCTTCTCCGCCTCTGGGCCCCGCCGCTGCCTCCGGGCTCCTATCCTGCTCAGAGGACTCTGAAAAATGCTCTTGCCCCCTTGCTTCTATTCCTGTTCACGGCCGGGAATGGCCCCCTCCGGCAGCTTTTCCAGACCGGTTTCTCCCACCACGGTGATCCCGTGATTCGTCAGCAAGCCGGCCGCTATCCCCATTCCGGGAATTTTCCGGCCGGTAAAGGTGCCGTCGTAAATGCAGCCGCACCCGCAGGAGGGGCTGTTTTCCTTTAAAACGGCAAATCTGCAGCCCTTCTCCAGAGCCAAATCCAGCACCCTTTGCGCGCCCTTTTCAAAAAACGCCGTCAAGTCCCTTCCATCTCTGGAAATAACCCTCCGGCAGCCATCGACCATCCTCTGTTCCGCCGGTTCCCTGGGAGCCTTTAACCCGCCCATCGTTTCGGGGCACACGGAAATCAGTTCCCATTTTTCCCGCAAGGCGCAAACCGCCTCGTTTCTTTTGGCCTTTCCGTCGTAACGGCAAGGATGCCCCAAAAGACATCCGCTTACCAGTAATTTTTCCATAACGCCGCGCTTCCCTACTTTCTCACCTTTTCCAAGAGGCCGCCGTTTGCGAAAAACCGGCCTACCATGGAAAACGCCGGCCCCTCCGTCTCAATTTCCTTGTGGAACCCGCTCAAACGAACCCTTCCCCTGCAACGGAGAACATCCAGAAAACGGCTGAAGCACTCCCAATACTCGGAGTCAAAAAACAAATCCCCGTACACCACTACGGTGGATAAATTCAGCATGACCAGGCAGTTTTTCAACGTCATGGCCAGATAAAAGGCGCCTTTCTCGATTACCTCCCTGACCGCGGGGTCAGCGGCATGGTAAAACTCCCGGAGCCGGCTGCCCACTACCTGCTCTTTATGGCCCTGGGTCATCCTGACAAGCTCCGGCGTTTTTTCCTCCGAATAAATTCCCCGAAGCTCTTCCGCCAGCTCCTGAAACCCGGCCAGCGTATGCAGGCAGCCCCTATTCCCGCATCCGCAGTCCTTCCCCATCGGATCAATCAAAAAGTGATCCAGGGAAACCGGTTTCGACCGGTATTCCTGCGGATAATAGGTCAGGGACAGATAGCCCGCGTCTATCTTCGGGCCATATTTCACAAACAGAATATTCTGTCCCATGGTTTCGCCGGAAAGAAAGACATCTGCGGCGGCCATGGTGCAGGTTAGGCTGTCCGCCCAAACGTCCACGCCTAATTTGCGGGACAGCTCCTTCTGAACCATTCCTCTCTTTTTTTCGTATTCCGGAGCCGCCTCATCGTTTCCTTCCTCAGAGCCGTCTGCCGGCAAGGCGACGCCCGCGCCGATGAGGCGGTATCGGGTTTTAATTCCATATTCCTCCAGCAGACTCGAAATTTTCTCCGCCAGCTTGTCTAAAAAGCTGGAAAAGGAGCCTTCCTTCTCCCCGCTTGTCAGTTCTGTTTGAAAGATCTCCCGGTTCGACAGGTCGCAGCATAAAATTTTCGCCCGGCATGGTTCTAAATAAATCCCCAAGGCTACATAAGCGCACAGGTTAATGTCTAAAATAACTTCCTTCCGCCCCAGGCTGTTCCCATTGTGAACCGTATGGGTTTCCACCAGCAAGCCCTCCCGGAGCATATCGCCGATAATCAGCGTAATCGCCGCCGGCGTCAGCCCTGTCTTCGCTGCCAGCGCCTTTCTGGAAAGCCCCTTGTTTTGATAAATCAAATACAGGATCAACCCTCGGTTGATTTTTTTCACATCCACCATATTATGTCCGGCACCGATTGCTTTCATGACATCACAACATTCCCCGATCAATTTTATATCAAAAGTAGAATAAAAAGCAGCATAATGGCCCTCTACGTGTTTTTATTTTATCACAAAAGAAAATAATTTCAATAAAAGGGCGAAAATTATCGAAAATTTGTTATCGGGGCTTAAAAATCGGCAAGATAAAATTTTAAAATAGCTCTTGTGTCCTCTCAAAAAAAAGCTATAATTAAATCATTGATTGTTGAAAACTATTCAAATTTATTTTCAATCAGGGAGGTCACCGTAATGAAGCAGTATCTGGTTTCACTGGACCAGGGAACCACCAGTTCCCGGGCGATCATTTTCGACCGCAATCAAAACATTATTTCCATGGCGCAGCAGGAATTCGCCCAGCATTATCCGAAAGCCGGCTACGTGGAGCACGACCCGATGGATATCTACGCCAGCCAGATTTCCGTCCTGACAGAGGCCTTGCTGAAAGGCGGCGTTTCTCCCGAGGATATTTACGGCATCGGCATCACCAACCAGCGGGAGACTACCATTGTCTGGGATAAGAATACCGGCCGTCCCATTTACAACGCCATTGTATGGCAGTGCCGCCGCACCGCGGAGGAATGTGAAAAGCTGAAGGCCGAAGGGCTGGAGCCTTACATCCGGGAAACCACCGGACTCATCATCGACGCCTATTTCAGCGGCACCAAAATCAAATGGATTCTGGACCATGTGGAGGGCGCCCGTGAACGGGCCCAGCGCGGGGAGCTTCTGTTCGGCACGGTGGACACCTGGCTGATTTGGAACATGACAGGCGGCAGGGGTCACGTCACCGACTACACCAACGCTTCCCGCACGATGCTGTTTGACATCCATAAGCTGTGCTGGGATGATAAGATTCTGGAAAGGCTGCAGATTCCCAAATCCATGCTGCCGAAGGTCTGTTCCAGCAGCGAGGTTTACGGCACCTATAACATCAGCGGCGTAGAGGTTCCCATCGCCGGGATCGCCGGAGACCAGCAGGCGGCGCTGTTTGGCCAGACCTGCTTTGACAAGGGGATGGCGAAAAATACATACGGCACCGGCTGCTTCCTGCTGATGAATACCGGTTCCGAGCCATGCGTATCCCAAAACGGGCTGCTGACCACCATCGCGGCCAGCCTCCCCGGAGATCTGCGCTATGTGCTGGAGGGCAGCGTATTTGTCGGCGGGGCGGTGATTCAATGGCTGCGGGATGAGCTCCGCTTATTCGACGAGGCTCCGGACGCGGACTATTTCGCTTCCAAGGTAGACGATACGGCCGGGGTATACATCGTGCCTGCCTTTACCGGCCTGGGAGCGCCCTACTGGGATATGTACGCCAGAGGCGCCATTGTGGGCCTGACCCGGGGCGCCAACCGGAACCATATTATCCGGGCTGCCCAGGAGTCTATCGCCTATCAGACCAAGGATGTGCTGGATGCCATGATCGCGGATACCGGCCTGGAAATCCAGGAGCTCCGGGTTGACGGCGGCGCCAGCCGCAGCGACTTTTTGATGCAGTTCCAGTCCGATATTATGGGACGCTCCCTGCGCCGGCCCATGATCCGGGAAACCACCGCCTTAGGCGCCGCCTATTTGGCGGGCTTGGCCACCGGTGCGTGGGACAGCTTGCAGCAGATCAAGGAGCTTTGGGCCATCGATAAGGTTTACACGCCCAGCATGGACCTGGAGCGCCGGGAAAGCCTGCTGAAGGGCTGGAAAAAAGCCGTCACCAGGGCCAGGGATTGGGCCGAGGATTGAGTTTGCAAAAAAACGGCTTGGGACAGGACTGTTAATGATTTCTCAGCTTTTAAACAGAAGCCTGGAAATTCCGCTGTTTCTTAGCAGGTTCCGGAAAAGATCCGGGATTCCTGTATATTCGCGGCTAAAAAGCACTTTATTTGTTCAAAAAAGGATGCGGATTTCTCCGCATCCTTTTTCCTGTTTTTTCGTATCGGAACATCGGTCAAGCCAGTTAGGCGGAAAACAATTCACTGAAAGCTCCGGCTGCCCGCAAAGCAGGCGGTTTCCAGCAGCGCGCCGCATCCGTGAAAGGCACAAAAGCTCCAAGAGCGCCGTAAGGCGCCCTTTTTCAGCCGCGTTTCCTTTTCCGGAGCAACGGCAGCCCGCACTGTTCTTTCCGGATTGCTGATCCGATAGTATATTGGAACTCCCTCCGCCGGTTCCGCTTGCTCGAGGGGCCGCGTTTCCTTCGCGGCCGCACGTGCAAGGACTGTGAGACCGAGGACTCCCATGATTCTTTTTACGCTTTCTTCGGCTGAGGATAAGTCTCCCCAAACGTCTCTACCGTGACAGACCTCATCCTCTGCTCCTCCAGAGGACGGTCGCTGTAATTGGTAGCGACGGATACGATCTGATCCGCCACCTCAATTCCTTCTATTACCTTACCGAAGGAAGCGTACTGGCCGTCCAAATGGGGAGCATCATCCACCATGATAAAAAACTGAGAGCCGGCGCTGTCCGGATGGCCGGACCGGGCCATGGAAATAACTCCCTTGGTGTGCTTCAAATCGTTTTGAAACCGGTTGGCGGTAAATTCCCCCTTGATCCGGTAACCGGGGCCGCCCATGCCGGTGCCCTCCGGATCGCCGCCCTGGATCATAAAGCCGGGAATTACCCGGTGAAAGATCGTTCCATTATAAAATCCCTTTTCCACCAGGGAAATAAAATTGGCCACCGTATTAGGCGCGGTCTCCGGGTACAGCTCCACCTTCATCACGCCGCCGTTTTCCATCTCAATCGTCACTACTGGGTTGTTTTTCATTGCGCTTTCTCCCTTTTCTTATTTTTTTCGGCATTGCGCCGGCTTCCTGCTGCTCTCCTTCCGGAGCCCTCCCGCCTGCCTTCTCTCCGGCGGGCGCGGGCTGAGCCGGCTCCCCCGTCCGGGGCTCATCACCATGGGCGCCGTCTCCTTCGGCGGCCTGCTTCTCCGCCGGGGCGGAAGGTTCTTCTGTTTTAGACGGTCCCTTTTCCGCCTTTTTCCCGGCGGGCGCGGGCTGAGCCGGCTCCTCCGTCCGGGGCTCGTCCCCATGGGCGCCGGCCGTTTCGGCGGCCTGGGTTTTCGGATTATCCGTTTTCTCTTCCGTTTGCCCCTCTGGAGAGACATTCTCCTTTTCAGGCGCGGAAGCGCTTTTCTTGACGCTGTCGTCGGTTTCCGACGCCTCGATCAGTTCCCGCATTTCCTGAACCTGATTTTCCGTCAGGTTCTTTTTCCTGCGGTGCTTTTCACTTACCTGTAAAATAATTTTCCCGTTTTCACGCATCAAAAACTCAATTTTTCCCTTTTCCAGGGCCTCCAAGGTTTCATTCTCCGCCTTCACGGTAATGACTGACCGGCATCTGGTGCCCGCAGCCTCCAGCTCCGCCCGCAAAAGCTTCGACGCGGATTTTCCCTCCAGGCCGCAGGAAAGCAGGCCGTAGGTTTGCTTTCCCTCCAGCTGGTACTGACGGATAAACCCGTTGAGCACCGGCGCCGGAGCGCCTCCCCAGACCGGGCCGGAGACCACCACGCAGTCGTAGGAATCCACATCCACGTCCTCCAGGGGTAAAATCTCCACCGCCCTCCGGCGCTGCGCCAGCAAGAGGCCCACCGTATAGGCGGCAAACTTGGATTTCCACTTCACCGGTTCCAGAGACACATAATCGGCCCCAAGAGACTTAGCCAATTTTTTAGCGATCAGCTCTGTTTTTCCAGTAAGGGAAAAGCACGCAACCAGAATTTTCATCAAAAAGTCTCCTTTGATTCCCCGCCGCCTGTATGAGGCCTGGGCATTTTCAGCTCCTCCGTCTCGGAATCCTCTTCCGCCTCCTGGGCCTGAGCCACAAAGGGATGGTACACGGGGCTTTCCTTCAGGTTCTCCGTGAGGACGTCGTCATTTTCCTCGTCCTGCTCCCAGGCCTGGGTATTTTTCACCTTAGCTTTTCCGCTTCCCTTGGTAGGCTGGCTTTCCGCCGCAAGCTTCTCACGGGCTTTCAGGATTCTCTCTTTCGCCTGGTCGATGGCATTGCACAGAACCGCCTCGTCTCCGGCGGCCTGGCTCCGAAGGTCGTTATAAAAGTGCTTTCCCAGGGCGATGTAGGCCCGGTTGATGGTAGCCAGCTCGCTGCGGACAACCGCCTTCAGGCGGTTGTTCACCGCTGCCTGCCGGTTCCGGTTTGCCACTGCCTCATAAGCGGCGGCAACAGCGCAGCTAATCGTATTGAAAAGATCCATAGTTTATCCCTCCGTTTATGGCATTTACCCTTTTAGTTTCTTCTATTATACTTCACCTGGAACAAAAATTATAGCATTTCCTGGGAAAAAGGCTATAAAGTTCTGCCCCGGCGCTGAAACTCCAAAATAATTTTAATCATTTTTATGCCCACCATAACGCAAAACACCATAATTCCCAGGCAAAACAGGCATAAAAACACAGAGAGCCACGCCTGCTGCCAGGCTGCCAGAGCGTCTCTGGATACAAACTCAATTCCCTGCCGCAGGGCCTCGTTAACCCGGGAGGCATAGGAAAAGGCCGGCGCCACATAATTGACCCCCAGCACAAAAAAAGCGCCGCTCAGGGCGAAGCCCGCCAGCAGAATAAAGCTGTTCGCATAACGGTTCCCCTGGGTCAGCAGAAAATATCCTATTTTGGTCAGGGGATGAACCCTTTTTCCTTCTGATGGTTTCGCTTCCTTCATTCCCAAGCCCCCTTTCCGGCTGTATCCCCATTATGTCATGTTTTTTAAACAAGGTCAATAACTAACTCGATTATTTGCTTTTCATTCTCCTGTTTCTGTGTTACAATGAAATTAATTATAATAGTTATCAATTGCGGAGGAAGCTGTCATGTCCAGAACTATCAAGAAAGAAATCACCTGTCCCGCCTGCGGAGAAAAAGCGGACGCGAAAATGTGGGCCAGCGTCAACGTGACCTTGGACCAGGAGCTGCGGGAATCCGTGCTGGATGAAAGCCTGTTCACATGGACATGCCCCCAGTGCGGCCATGAGGCGCTGCTCAGTTACCCTTGTTTATATCACGATATGGCCAATAAATTTATGATTTACCTGGTACCCGGCGCAAAGCAGGAGAGCCTGAACGACGCCGAAGCGGAAAACCGCTACCCGGAGCTTGGCGGCGTTACCAAGCGGCTGGCGGCGGATTTGAATGAATTGAAGGAAAAAATATTAATTTTTGAAAACGGCCTGGATGACCGGGCGGTAGAGCTCACCAAGCTGGCGATGTCCAAGGTGGCTTTGAAAAAGCACGGAAAGGAGCTTGAAAAGGGTTATTTCTGCGCCAAGGATGGGGAAACCGGGCATTTGGCCTTTACCTTTTTTGTAAAGGATACCGGAGAGCCCTATCACAAAACCACCCGTATGGAGGCCTATGAGAAGTCCAGGGAGGTGGCCAAGCGTTACAGCGGCCAGTCTGTGCCTCCTGCCGGCTTTTTGCGAATAGGCGCTTCCTGGGCGCAAAAAGCCCTGGAATCCTTATAACCTGTTTGGAGGCTGATTATGGTTCGAAAAAGAATACTTCAAATCGCTACGATTCTATTGGACGTGCTGGCCCTGTCCGCTCTGTTCCTGCCTGCCTTTGAAAACTACGGCGCCACCGACAGCCTGTGGACCCAGATTACCGAGAATTTCCTGACAGGCTCTCCCAGCGGCATTTTAACCGACGCCATCTACTATCTGCCGATCATTGTCAGCGGCATTCTGGTTGCTTTGCTGGAAAGCAAAATCCGGTACGCGGTAACTCTCTTTGCCGCCTCCGGCGGGCTGACCCTGCTGCTTTCGCAATATCTGTTCCCCGCGGTGGAGCAGGCCTATTTAGGCGCCGTCTACCAGGTCGGGCTGTACGCCTTGCTGGCTGTACAGATTGCCCTGCTTCTGGTGAGCTGCGCCGGTATCTGCCTGAAGGAGGAGCCTAAAGGCAAAGAGCCGTCTATCGATTTCAAACGGGATACCCTGGAATTACCTATTGCGGACATCGACCAGGCTCTGCTGGACGGGGAGACTGTGGATCAATAACGCGGGGGCCGGAGGGAATGGGCGGCGCCTCATTGCGTTATCGTAAAAGAAAAAGGCCGGCGGAGGCTCTCTTAAGGGAGGTCCGCCGGTTTTTCTGAAAAGGCCGTCCGGAGCGGAGCCGGAGCTCCTATTAGGGTCTTGTTAAAAACGCTGCCGGACAGGCTTTCACAGGACAGCGGCCCGGCAGGATCAATCCTCTGGGCGGCCCGCATAAAAATAAAATAGAAAGGGAGGTCTTCTCATGGATCAGGAAATCGCCAGGCTGAAGGAGCTGACGGAGAAAAGCCGGGCCATGGTCTTTTTCGGCGGCGCGGGGGTATCAAAGGAAAGCGGCATCCCCGACTTTCGAAGCGTGGACGGGCTGTATCATCAAGCCTACCGTTATCCGCCGGAGACTATTTTAAGCCGTTCCTTTTATGAGAAAAACCCAGAGGAGTTTTACCGTTTTTACCGGGACAAAATGCTGTATCTAGACGCGGAGCCAAATCCCGCCCATAAAAAGCTGGCCCAGTGGGAACGGGAGGGACGGCTGCTTGCTGTGATTACCCAGAACATCGACGGCCTGCACCAGAAGGCGGGAAGCAGGAATGTGCTGGAGCTTCACGGCTCTGTCCACCGGAATTACTGCCGGCGGTGCGGTAAGCTTTTTGACGCCCAATACCTTCTCCGCTCTTCCGGAGTTCCCCGCTGCGACCAATGCGGCGGTGCGGTTAAGCCTGATGTAGTGCTGTATGAGGAGGCGCTGGATCAGGCGGTGCTTCAAAAAGCTGCAGGCGCTCTCCGCCAAGCAGATCTTCTTATTGTGGGCGGCACGTCTCTCACAGTTTATCCGGCTGCCGGCCTGCTGCGTTATTTCCAGGGCAGCCGCCTAGCGGTGGTAAATCAAACCGCCCTACCCCTGGACCAGGAGGCAGACCTGCTCATTCAGGGGCAAATCGGCCAGGTCTTTTCCCAGCTCTGATTCTGCCTTTATTCTCACTGGACGGCATTTCTCCCCACCGGGCGTTCCGGCGCCGTTTTCTCTGGGACTGCCTCGTTTCAGCTTCTCTCAGGCGGCGTTCTTGCTCCGCTCCTATGAAAACGGACAAGCCCGCGTATCACTATAAGATAAAGCCCTGGAAGGGCATGCGAGCGGCAGCCGCCGGAAACGTGCGGATTCACTTTCCGGGCTCCGCCGCGCCGCGGCCCAAAAATGGACAGGAGTTTACGGATTGAAAGCGCCGTGTTAATCCCTGGCGTTTGTTGCGGATCCTCCGCGGCCGCTTAAGGGCCTGCGCCCTTCTCGGCTCTTTCCCTTGGACCATGCCGGATAACGGCGCATCGGATATTCCAGCCATGATGCCGTAGGCGCTTCCCGCTAAACATTAAGAGGCCCTGGGGCGGTTCTGCCCCAGGGCCTCTTAATGTTTAGCCTTTGCGAAAAAAGCCTCCCGGCTTTGCCAGGGAAACCGATTTTTCAGCTATTCCCGATCCAAAATCATTTGATTGTACTCCAAGGGCACAAAGCCCAAGGAAGCGTACAGCTTAGCCGCCCCGGCGTTCGCCTTGGTTACCTCCAGGCGGAAGCGTTTCACCTGGGGGTACTCCTGGAACAGCCAGCGGAAAAACTGCCTGCCAAAGCCCTTTCCCCGGCAGCTTTCCTTTAAATAAATTTCCTCAATCATCAGGGTCTTTCCCCCGCACTCGCAGGCGTAAAAGCTGGTGAGATAGCTGAAACCAACCGCCTGGCCGCCATCCCACAGAACCAATCCCCACAAGCTCGGTTCCTGACCCACCGCGTCTAAAAAGGTTCTGTGCAGCACCTGATCGCCTACTACGTGATCCACGGCGTCGCTGTGGTAAAAATCCCTTACCATCTCCATCACCTGGGCCTCGTCCTTAATGGTCATGGGTTTTATTTGCAGCATGGAATTCCTCCTTTTTTTCAGTAGTCTGATTGTACCATACCCGCCGCGGGAAAGAAAGGCTCAATTTGTAAATGATCCTTTTCCCGGTTCCTCGGGCCGGCAGATTTCCCGTACCGCTCCTTCCCCTAAAGCGAAAACTAACGCTTTTTCCCATCCCTATATCAATGGATTTTCTATCTAAAAAGGAAGCCGGACTATAGTCCGGCTTCCTTTTCGCACTAGCTCATGGGCTCCCGCCGTTAGGCAAGGATATAAACGCTTAGGGTTCTTCTTCCGAAGCCGTAGCACTCGCTCAGCGTATCAAAATACACGTCTACCAAAGCGCTTCCGCTCATCAAGGCCCCGCCGGTATCCGCCGCGACGGCATAACCGTAAACATAGGAGCCGTCGGGAGAGCAGATATAAAGCCGGGAGCCATAAGGAATCAGATCGGGATTCACCGCCACGTTCCCATACTGGGCCGGACGTCCGGTGGCCGTAAAGGAGCCGGCCGGCGCCGTATAGGCGGTAGCGGAGCCTGTATACACGGCGGTATAGGCGATCTGGTTGCCGTCATGGTCCACCAGCACGCCGCCGGAGGTGGAGGCCGCGCCATAGGACGGAGCGGTTTCAACCTCACGGGTTCCAACCAGGAGCACCTCGTTTACAGGCTCCTTCACCACGGTGCTGCTGATTTCCTCTGTTTCCACCACCTGGCCGTTTACCAGCTTTTCCCTGGTTACAATTGTACGGGCGCCATTCTCGCCAGCGGTTTTCACCTGGGTATCTCCCAGATCCAGCTCGCCGGTCTCCTCCTGCGTGGATTCATAAGGGATTTCCTGAGTGGTTTCGGTTTCCCGATAGGATACCCTGTCAAGCTTGATGGTCATTCCCGCGGAAACGGTATCTGTTTTCTCCGCGCTCAGGACATCGTCCTTGCCGACAGTAAAATCGGCGGCGGCCACAGCCGCTTCTACCGTAGCGGTTACCGGCACCTTCACCTTCACGGATTTCCCGTCAGCCTCTACGGTGACCTCCACGCCTCTGGCAACCTTAATTTCCATATCCGGCACCAGGCTGGTAGCCGCAAAGGGAACTACCTGGTCCCCTTCTTTCAGATCTACCTTGGATGCCTCCAACGCGTCTGCGACCGTACCCTCGGTCATGGTTACTGTTTTAGCCTTTCCATCTACCTCAACGGTAACATCAAACGCCCGTTTGATGGTAATCTTAGCCGCCGCCTCGTCGAACTCGATGGAATCCTCCGGGGAAACCTCGATTCCCAGGCGGTCCAGCACCGCATCCGGATTGGCGTTGAGCGTGGTAAGGCCGTACATTTTATCGCCGTCTAAAACGGTGACGTCTCTGCTCAGGGCGGTTACGGTAATAACCCCGCTGGTGCAGATTACACACATGAGCACTAGCGCCACAACTTTTGTAAGCCGCTTGCTTACAATTTTCTTTGTGGTCTCTTTCATACGTTAATTCTCCTTTATGCGCCGTTACTTTTTGAATAGGTTCCATTATATTTCTATTCACGGCTTTCAGGTGACAATGGCATTATATGAGAAGTTTCACGATATGTCAATTATTTCGGATTCTCATTTTTGTTTGATATGCACAATAGTAATTTTATTTTAATTCTTATTTGGAATATATGCACCCTAAAAACCCCAAAATATTGTATGGATTACCGGAGGAAAACCAAGGTTCTCTGTGCAAAATATAAAAAAATAAATATTACAATCTTGTTACAATAAATTACAGCTTTGTTTTCATTGGATAAGCCGCATTTTTGGTGAGAAACTTTATGATAAACAGACTGTCTCTGGTCCTATATAGTTTTCTATCTTTTTCCCTGAAAATACCAAGAACACCTTGACTTTTTATCAAAAAAAAATTATAATATTGATAATCATTATTAAATTAATGAAATCAATCCACAGTAAGGAGTATTGCTATTATGGATAAGTATGTATGCGATGTATGCGGCTATGTTTATGATCCCGCGGTAGGCGATCCTGACAATGGAATCGATCCGGGTACTTCCTTTGACCAGCTTCCTGAGGATTGGGTGTGCCCCCTGTGCGGCGTGGGCAAGGATATGTTCTCTAAGGAATAAACAGCGTCCGCTTACCTCCATGGGATTGAAAGGCCTATGGAGGTTTCCCTTTAAGGCGCCTGCTTTCGGCGGTACCGGCGGCTCTGTCAGGCTGTGAAGCGCCTGTATTCTGAGGGCTCTGGGTTTTTCGCTGCAGAAACGCTGCAGAAAATTTAAAACGCGCTGGGAGAGTAAGTCTCCCAGCGCGTTTTTACAGTTTTTTCCTCTTTCTATATTATTATGGAATAGACCCCATTGAGTATCACTTCGGCGAGTAGTAAAATACAAATCCGTTTTCTATTATCTTTTTACAAAACACGCTGATCCGTCTTTTCCGGCAGGCTGCATTTTGGACGCGGTCCGTAAGCTAACCGCTTCCGCCTGCCTTTGCCAGCTCTACATAATGGGGGAAAATGCAAAGAGAAAGGATAAAAATAAGGCTATTCCTCCCACAGAGCAGCACACGGCACAGAAAATCCGGGTGCGTATTAGCTCTTTCCTCTCGTAAAGCCTTACAAAATAGCGGGCATCCACCTGTAAGGCCACAGGCTGATGCAAGCGGTAGCGGGGTTCTCTGGTTCCATAGTGGGATTTTCCCTGATAACGGCAGCCCTTTATTTCAAATTCAAAGACCGGATAATAGCGTTTCGTTTTGCGCCGTTGTTCCACCTGAAAGCCGCTGACCGTCCCTATAATTTTCAGGCCGCATTTTTTTCTTACAGAAAAAAGATGTTGGAGCATAGTTCCCCCGATCGACAGCAAAATAGCCGCCAATAAGATAAACACGCCGCACAGCAGCACCTTAACCATGGGGCAGCCCTCCAAACAAGTGAACGGTGGATAAAAAAACAGCCACCCTATTGGGTGACTGCTTTGTGTTGGCATCTCCCTATTTTCCCGGGCCGTCACCAGCCAAGTATCTTCGGCACCACTGAGCTTAACTTCCGTGTTCGGGATGGGAACGGGTGGACCCTCAGCGTCATCAACACCAACTATTCTTTTTTATCGCTTCTTTTGGCGACTTGTTTATTATATCATCACGTTTTGCAGAATGCAAGTGTTTTTTTTAATTTTTTTAGATTTTTTTGTAAAAGGACGGTTTTACGCAAAACCGTCAAAAGGGTTCCTGATTCACAGGGCTTGTCCAAGGCGGCCGGCTGCGTCTGGACAAGCCTTACGAATCGCCGCCGGGATACCCGCGCTTTTTTAAGGGTTTCATCACAGCGCGGCCAGCACATCCAGCGGAGCTTTGGCAAAGCAGTCGGCGCCCGCCTCCTTCAGCTCCCGATAACCCCGAAAGCCCCATTCCGCCCCGCAGCAGCGGATTCCGGCGTTATGAGCAGTCTCTACGTCTACATTGCTGTCTCCCACATAAAGGCAGGCTGGTTTCTCCGCGCCCTTCTGGGCAATCAATTGATTCAGCGCCGTCGGGTCCGGCTTCTTGGCTACGCCGGGCCGTTTGCCAACAGCCGCGAAAAAGAAGATCCCGGGAAAATACCGCTTCATCAAATCTCCCACAAACTCATCCGGCTTATTGGACAGCACCGCCGCTGGGATATTCCTTTTCGCCAGCGCCTCCAAAAGCTCCCTGGCGCCATCATAAGGTCTGGTGCGGTCAAAACGGTGAACATTATAATACCGGTCAAAATCCGCCTTAAGAGCTTTGACCAGGCCTTCGTCCCCGCTTCCCGACGCCCGGCGGATCAGCGTCAGCACGCCGTCCCCTACAAAATACCGGTAGCTGTCGATGGGATGCTGGGGAAGCCCGTTTTTCTCCAAGGCGTAATTTACGCTTACCGCCAAATCCTCTAAAGTGTCTAAAAGGGTGCCGTCTAAATCGAAAATACAGAATTCTGTCATAATTCTCTTCCTTTATCCTATTGTTGCAGGCTATCGTTTATTTCTCCCGGCTGGGGCCGCGGCCGGCTACAGCTTTGATAGAATATCCTCTACCGATTCCCTGGCCTCCTCCGGGGTTTCCCCGGGCAGCTCCTTTTTCTCGGCAAGCTGGCTGAGAACCCCTTTTGTGCTTTTCCCTTCCCGGATTGCCCGGCGGCGCAGGAAAGCAATCAGCGTGACTACGCCGGCCACAACCAATACAGCGATGGTAAAGTAGAATACCACGCCCCAGAACCGGGGCTCAGTGCCGTTATAAACCACCCGCCCGTTTCCGCCGTCCAGCTGGAAGGACTCGATCACGCTGCCGTTGACGATCTTAATATCCCGGTTCCTGGATTCCCCCTCGTAATGAAGGGAGGTAAGGCTTTCCTTGCCGTTGGTCTGCACGGTATAGGTGACAGGCACCCCCTGATGCTCTCCCTGGAACAGCCGGCCCATTTGGATATTATCTATAATAGAAACCTCCTGGTTTAAATCAACGCCCTGGCCCTGGCTCTGATAAGAGAAGGAATTCCCGGGGCCGAACAGCATTTTCACTTTTTCTGAAATTTCCTCCGCCGTGCCGGAAAACGACACCCGGCACACTAAATGCTCCTCATCCTCCAATTGAGTGATCTCCAGGCCGGCGTCCTTCTTCTTCAGCATCTCCTGGGCATATTTCGCCCCTTCCTTCCCGTCCTTGGGGAATAGGAAATCAATCTGCCGGGTATAATTTCCATTGCCAAGGCAGATCAGGGTAATCCTGGCCTCATCTACCGGATAATCCCATCCATCGGTGATCCGGATCTTCATGCCCGTCCCGGTGGTTTCCATACGCACGGTATTTTCCCCCACCGCCCCAAAGGATTCCCACTGTCCCTCCTGATAGCGCTGGGGAGTAAACAGCTCCAGTGAGGACTTGTTTTCATACTCGTAGCTGATTTTTATTTCGCCGCCATCCTCTCCGCCGTAGGCGGACAGGTCCAAGGTTTCCTCAAAGGCGGCCCGTTTGGAAAAATACGTCTCTGCGTCCTGCTGGGCCGCATAGCTGATTTGGGAGCAGGCATCCGTATTCATCAGCAGGTCAGTGATCTCCTCCAGCCGTTCCAGGGAAACTCCATGGAAGGCCGCAGTGTAAATATTCCCCGAGGGAAACTCCTGCCAGTCCACGGAGTCCGCTCCTTCACTTCTGGCGTTCATATAGGTAACCAAATCGTTTCCCAGCGCCAGCACCGTGCTTTTGGGAATATAAAAGGAAAACGTCCTGTCATAAACCCCGCGGCCATAGCTGACAGTGGAGATTGAAATCTCATCCACGGGCTGAAGCTCCTCCACCTGGTTCACGGTGATCCGGCCGGGCGTGGGCAAGGCTTTGCCATCCAGGACCACTGACGTTTTTCCGCACTGAAGGGAAAACCCCGGCTTCTCCTCCGGTTCCTCAAGCATCCAGGCAAACAAAGCGGCGCTGTCAAAGTCCTCGTAAATCCGGGTACCCTTGAAAAAAATACTGTCCGTGTGAGAAAACACCCCATAGGGCGCCGACCCCATCAAGGCCTCCAGCTTTTTCTGATAATCCTCATGAGACGTAAACTCAAGGGTAAAAATATATTGAATCTGGGAATCCTTTTCCTGCTTGCCGTAGGTCATAGCGCTGGGACACCGGGCCATCATCCCATCCAGCGCCGCCCGGGACTGCTCATCCGGGTAATCCGCGGCGGAAAAGGCAACCGTCATCACCCGGGAGCCGGACCAGGACGAGTCCACCGTGAGCACGGTATCAACCGTTACCGTCCGCGCCTGGCAGCCGGTAAAAAGGGATAACACAAGGAAGGACCCTATCAGCAAAAGGCAAGCTCCAATTTTTTTCATAAAACCCCTCCGAAACCGTTTCTATAAGGAATAAGGACAGCCCGCCCGCTTTCCGCCTTTGGGGAATGGATCATCGGGCGGCGAAATAAAAAATTCCGCAATGCTTATTGCCGGAAAACCTAAGGATATTCAGCCCCGGCGCCAAACCGGCGCGGCGCCACGGCGCCTCCCCCTCTCGTCCCCTGCGGCAAACACTGGCACGGTAAGCCGCAGCCGTTAAAAATCGATGGACAAAAGAAGCCCGCCGCTGTGCTTTTCCAAAAGCTAAGGCTTTCTTTTATTTTACCACAAACAAGAAACCACTTCAGCACTATTTTTTGAATTCTTTTGTTTTGTTATTGACAAAACGTATTGGGTCATGTATATATAGTATTGTATAATGTTTAATACTAAACATAAAAGGAGGTGCTTCGCAGGATGAACATCCAATTTAAAAAGGGCGTGCTGGAAATGTGCGTGCTTGTGATGCTGGAATCCGGTGACCGCTACGGCTACGATATCGCCAACGAGCTTTCTCAAAGCATTGCCATCTCCAACGGCACCGTATATCCGATCCTGCGCCGGCTGAAGCAGGAGGAATACGTATCCTCCTATTTAGTGGAATCTCCCGGGGGCGCCCCCAGAAAATATTATGCCATCACCCCTCAGGGCAAACGTTTGGCAGACTCTTTGAAAACCGAATGGCTATCCTTTTCCGAAAGGGTCACAGCCATGATCCAATTGCTTCAAAAGGAGGGCGGAGGAAAATGAGCGTCGCCGCAAAGCAGGATTTTTTAGACCGCCTTAAGGCTTCCATCAGCTGCCTGCCTCTACAGGATCAGGCGGATATTTTAAACGATTACGAGGAGCACTTCCGCATCGGGCTGGAAAACGGCAAAACCGAGGCGGAAATCGCCGGCTCTTTAGGTTCTCCGGAGGAGCTTGGCGCTTCCTTTGTAGAGGAAAACGCCCAGCCCGTCCCGGCGCAGGAGGAAATCTTCTCCCACTCTCAGACAGCCCCGGCGCCGGATTCTCCGCAGGCGGCAGGCCCTCAAAGCTCCCCGGCCCCCTGGCAGGGACAGGCAGAGGCGGCGCCGCAGGCGCATCAGCAGTCCCAGGCCGAACCGGAGGCGCCGGGTTTCGGATCCTCTCAGGGCGCTCAGCACGAGCGGACGCATCATCAATCTTATAAGTCCCAGCAGGCATGGCCCCATGAGCGATCTCAGGATGCCTGGCAAACGCACTCCTTTGAGCAGGCTCAGGAGGCGCGGCAGCCACACGCCGCCCAGCGCACCCAGGACATCTATTCGGCGGAACCGCCGCAGCAGCCTCCTTATCCTCCCAATGAGGGAAACTATTCTCAGCCTCCTTATGAACAGGCTGGCTCCAAGGGCGGCAGCTCTGTACGGACCGGCCCGCTGGTGGCCATGATTCTTTTGACAATATTCATTATGATCCCTGTGTTTTTCGGCGTAATCGTGGGGGTCAGCCTGGGCCTGGCGTGCTTGTGCTTCGCTCTGGTTCTGGTTTCCATGATTTTATTCTCTCTCACCCCCTTCCACTTCGGCTTCGCTATGCTGGGATTGGCGCTGATCTTTCTTTCCCTGCTGGCGCTCTGCGGCTTGATTGGGTTCCTTTATGGTATGGTGAAAGCGATTATCGCCTATTCCCGGTGCTTCGCCCGTGTGATTCGGGGAAAGGAGGCCCAGGCATGAAAATCTTAGGAAAAATCGCATTGATTTTTACCGGCTGCTTTTTGCTGTTCGCTGTGATCGGCAATATCGCTCTTTCCTTCAACGGCGGCGTTAAGGCTTCCTTCCAGCAGGTATACGACCGCCTTGAGGAGGTTTGGCCTTATGAACTGTTCGGCCGGGCGGAGGAATCTTTGGACCAGATTGCGGATCGTCTGGATCCGCCCCAGAAAGCGCCGGACAGCTCTTCCAGCGGCAGCGGCTCCAGCAGCAGCGGCGGTCATGGCTCCGGCGGCTCCCAGGATACTGTAAGCGGCCAAGACGCCTACCAGGTGCCGGCCGGCGGCCTATGGGAAATCGACGTAAAGGCCCAGGGCTGCTCGGTAGAGATTGCTCCTGGGGACCCCGGCAGTCAGGTTTCCGTGGTTTTGGAACGGAAAAACGACCAAAAGCTTCAGCTGGAGGTATACCAGGAGGAGGAGGAACTGAAAATCCGCGCCACCAAACGGGGCCTGATCCCCTCCGCCAAGCAGGACGCAGTTCTGAGGGTTAGTATTCCTTCTGACTACAGAGGCGGCTTCTCCTTTGAGGGAGACGCCTGCTCGGCAGTTCTCAGGGATATCAATTTCTCGGGAGAAATTGACCTGGAATTGTCTGCCTGCGATCTCCAGGGAAGCGGCCTTCAGGGAACGGAGATTTCCATCTCCGCTTCCACCGCTACCATCTCCCTTTCCGGGCTTCGCGGAAAGCTGGATTTGGAACAGAGCCTGGGCGACACCAGCCTAACCTTCGCGGAGGTGGCCGGGGATATCGAGGTGGAAAACAGCCTGGGAAACGTGGATCTGTATTTTCCTCCTAATTCTCCCATTCAAATCAACAGCGCCTCTTCTTTAGGAGAGATTCATAGAAACCTCCAGCACAGTGGCTCCGGTCAGGCTTCCGGCCCTCTTTACCAGGTGGAGATCGCCTCCTCTATGGGTTCCGTAAGCCTAAATGACGCGGAGTAACAAAAAGTTCAGGGGAAAGCCCTGCGGCGAGTGCCCTCGCTGCGGGGCTTTTTCCCTTTTCCGCTTTTCTTTTTCTCGAATATAGAGTAGAATATGATAAAACGAAACAGGAGGTTTTCCCATGATTTACGATTCTTTAGACCAGCTTTCCCGCTATAAGACCTTTCCCCGATCCTAGGCGGGTTCTGGGTTTATTTCCTCACGACGCCCACGCCCCCGGACTGGCGGACGGCGTACCGGGTACCGTAAAAAAAGCGGTAATCAAGGTAAAGCTGGAAAACAGCTGAATAAAGCCATACAATAACCGGCACTGGCAAAATTTGTAAGCAGGAGGGGTTTCGCTGTGAAAATTATCGCTTTAGATATCGGCGGCACCGCCGTCAAGTCCGGACTGGTGGACAACGGCGTTCTCAAGGAGCACCGGGAAACGCCTACCCCCGCCGCAGAGGGCGGGCAGGCTGTTGTGGCGCTGGCCAAAAAGCTGATCGCCGCTTATCTGCCGGAGGGCGCGGATGGCATCGGCATCAGCACCGCCGGGGTGGTAGACAGTAAAAGCGGCTCCATTCTTTTCGCAGAGGACTGTATCCGGGGGTACACCGGCATACAGGTGAAGGCTTTGCTGGAGGATGCCTTTTCCTTGCCCACCGCGGTGGAGAACGACTTGAACGCAGCCGCAGTGGGAGAAGCGGCCTTCGGCGCGGGCAAGGGCTGCAAAAGCCTTTTATGCGTAGGCTTCGGCACCAGCGTCGGCGGCGCGGCGGTGCTGGATGGCAGGCTTTATACCGGCTCTCATTTCGGCGCCGGCGAGTTCGGCCACATGGTCACTCACGCAGGGGGCCTTCCCTGCGGCTGCGGCCAAAGGGGCTGCTTTGAGCGGTATGCCTCCGCCTCGGCCCTGGTTCGGCAGGCTCAAAGGCTGGATCCTTCTCTGGACAGCGGCAGGGCGATTTTCCGCCGGCTGAGGGAGCCCCGGGTAAAAGCTGTGGTGGACAGCTGGCTGCGGGAGATTGTGTACGGTTTAGCCTCTCTGATCCATCTTTGGGATCCCGACTGCCTGGCGCTTTGCGGCGGCGTCATGCAGCAGTCCTACCCCGTCGAACAGCTGAAAGCGCTGGTTCCTAAAAGCGTGATGCCCGCCTACCGTTCCGTCTCAATCCAGGCTGCTCAGCTCGGCAACCAAGCCGGCCTCCTGGGGGCCGCGGAGCTGGCCCGGAGGCTGGCAGCCGGCCAGCTCCGGTAATTCTTCTCATGGGGAAATTAAATTATGGAAAAGGACCGGCTCCGCACAGCGCGGGGCCGGTCCTTTTTTTGTCAAAATCAGCCTGTCCGGGACAGGTACTCCTATAAATCGGGGAAAAAGGAGAAAAAGACAGGTTGTTTGGAAAGAAAATAGGAAACCTTCTTTTGTCCCCTTCATATTTTACATAGTAAGGGTAGCGTTCTGAAAGGCCGTCATTCCAGCTTCAGCAAGCCGGCGGCGTTCTCATACAGAATCTTATCCTTCAGCGAAGCGTCAATAGGAAGGTCCTTGACGGCCGATACAGCGGACTGTTGGTCGTCCCAGGGAGAATCGGTTCCAAACAGCAGCCTGTCCGGTCTGTGATTCCTGATGATCCGCAGAATTTGCTCCCGGCCGAACCGTCCCAAGGTAAAACTGGTGTCCAGATAAAGATCCTTACCCACCAGCAGCCTTTCCACATCATCCAAATAATTGTAGCCTCCCAAATGAGCCAGCACCAAGGTCAGCCCCTCCAAGCGGGGAAGAATCCTGGCGATCCGCTCGGGCGTGCAATGATGGCAGTGAGGGAAGGACACGTCCATGCCGCCGTGAACCAGAACCAAAAGCCCCAGATCCCGGCAAGCCTCCATCAGCTCCACCATGGGCTCGTCGTCAATAAACAGGCCCTGAAAATCCGGATGAAGCTTTACGCCGATCAGGCCGGCAGCCCGAATCCGTTTCAGCTCCTCCCGGTAATTCTCGTAAAGAGGATGGATCCCTCCCAGGGAAAACAGGCCGTCCCTCCCGTTGACGGAGATCGCGAAGCTATTAATGGACTCCACCTGCTTGGGGCGGGAAGCGATGGGCAGATTGAGGGAATAATCCACCCCGGCCCGTTTCATCGAGGCCAGCAGATCCTCCCGCCGGCCGGACAGGACGGATTTTACATTTCCCGACTGTTCCAGCCCGCCAATCGCGCGGGCGGCGAGAGCGTCGGGGAAAATATGTGTATGAAAATCGATGACCATAAAAAGACCTTCTTTGCATTGTCAAAAATTACTGCTTTTCCAAAGCGGGTTTCTTCTATATGATGAAAGTATAGAGTTCTAGGAAGAAGGGTTGACATTGATACTTGAACTAGTCGATGAATCCAGACTGTTGATTATATTATCACCGGAAGACATGGAGGATTACCAGCTCACCTTCGACTCTCTGGACTGGCAGAACGGGCACTCCCGCTCGGTCATCAAGGAATTTCTCCGGATGGCCTGCCGCCAGAAGGGGTTTTGCCCGGGAGACAGCCGCCTGCTGATCGAGGCTGTGCCCGACGAGGAGGGCTGTGTGCTTCTGGTAACCATGCTTCCCGAGGAAAAGGCCAAACGCAAGGTCTACCGGATTAAGGAAAACCAGCCTTCACTGACCCCGTTTTTATTCCGATTCGACCAGGCAGAGAACCTGCTGGCAGCGGTAGACCGGGTTTACCGCCAATTTTACCATCCGCAAAAGGCGGCGTGCAGCAGCAGGCTTTACCTTTTAAACCGCGCCTACTATCTGATTATGTACGGCGGCAAAAGGCTCCCCTGCCCGGTGGAGATTCTGCTGACGGAATACGGCTCCTATGTGGGCAAGGGCCAGCAGGCCGCGGCCCAGGTTTTGGAGCACGGAAAGCTGCTGGCCGGCGAAGACGCCGTCACCACCGTAGGTCTTCAGCTTGCCCGGTGCTAAGCGCCGGAGAACGGCTTTCAGGGCCGCCTGATTGGAGCGGACGGCCAGGCTCCAGGCCGCCCGTGCTCTGTCGATAAAGCGGGCTGCGTGGCGTCTAAACCAA
>ENA-OPRR01001223-OPRR01001223.1-human-gut-metagenome-genome-assembly--contig:-NODE-1223-length-22676-cov-2.384289_pt1 | contig 22676 bp, 16 predicted proteins | sample MGYA00241796_ERZ501883 | MGnify/ENA primary metagenome ERZ501883 (study PRJEB25962, sample SAMEA2042406) | human gut metagenome | biome: human gut; feature: human-associated habitat; material: faeces...
CGTTGTCAATAGCCATGCCGCCCAGGGCGTAGGTGTCGCCCGTTGTGCCCCAGACCTTGCTACCGGTCGTGCCGTCAAAGCTGTAGCAGTAGCCGGCGCCCTTCTGGGCGTTGGTGTTGAAGTACAGGTAGTCGGTGCCGGTGCCGTCGCCCATCACCACGATGGAGCTCTGAACGGGGAAGCCATCGCCCTCGACCACCGTTTTCACGGAAGAGCCGTCGGCGCTGACGCACTGGACGCCGCCGGCATTGAAGCCGGAGTAGTAGCCCACGTAGATGCGGTCGCCCACCTTGGTGGGGGTGGAGGTGGATGTGGCGCCCAGTTTGATGTGCCACTCGACCGTCAGCCCGTCCTCATAGGAGCAGCACCACAGGTAGCCGCCCTGGGTGGTGAAGTACAGGAATCCGTCTTCGTCCATCATGACGGTGGAGCGCACATTGCCCGCGTCGCTGGCCACATCGGTCAGATCCAGCACGCCGCCGGTTGTGTCAAAATCCGCGATGCTCCGCCAGTACAGCAGGCCATTGTCGCTGCCGAAGTAGACGTTGGTGCCGTCGCTCACCGCGCCGGCCCAGTAGAAGCCGTAGCTGTCGGGGGTGAAGGTCTTCACCGAGTAGTCGGAGAGCTTGACCTGATAGTAGGTTCCCGCGTTGCTGCCGCCGGGCCAGGTGCCGAAGTACAGGTAGGTCCCGTCGGTGGTGATGGGGGTGTTGATCTGGCCATTGATGCCGGTCAGGACATTCGTCACAGTGGGTTTGTTCTGATCCAGGCCGGTAAGAGCCATAACCTTGCTGCCGGTACCGGTAAGCCACTCGCCGCCCTCGTAGTCGTCATACTGGCTGATGGTACCCACATAGAGGGTATCGTCCGACGCGTCGTCGGGGGTACCCTTGTCGTCCAGATAGGGGGTAGACAGTTGGAAGCCGCTCTTGGCGTTCAGAGAGGTTCCCTCCGTGCCGTAGGGATCGGTAGTCCAGACGATGCTGCTGCCGCCGTTTTCCGCGCACCTGATCTTGGCTACCAGCGCGCCGCTGGCTCCATAGCCATCGTAGAGAACGTAAGCATAGGTAGTCCCGTTCACCGTCTGCAATACGGGCACGTTGTCCACGCCGTCCCAGCCGGAGCCGGTACAATGCAGTTGGATGTAGCTGTCCAGGCCGGAAGCATCCGTCGCGGTAGGAGCCTCCGTCACCACCGCGTTGTGATTGTTGCTGCCGCCGTAGACGTTCCAAGACGCGAACGCGCTGGTGGACAGCATGCCCGCGGCCATCGCCAGAGACAGGCACACGGACAGAACCTTTTTGCCGTTTTTCATCTTTTGCATGGCTTTTTCTCCTTCAAAATTAAACTTTCTTTGCTCGACCGCCGCATGAGCAGGATTCCCCGTGCGGCATGCACACGGACTCAGCAGCCATAGGCGTGCATGCTCCCATGGCCGCAATCAAAAGACATTTCCCAACCACCCGACCTTTCCAGTTCGCATAAAATTCCCATATCACTTATCGTCACGGCCTGTCCGGCCTGTGAACGCGCCCTTGCGCAAGCACCGGACCCCGTTCCTGCGCTCCCGTCCGCCCCGACGCAGACCGCGTTGTTCGGCCCTTGGCGCGCTCCTCTCCCCGCGCGCTTCCCCAGGCCGGTATCCCCTTCCGATGCCGCTATTCAGTTGTCGGCCGCGCTTCGGCCATTTGAAACGGGCGAAGGCCCGCTGGATTCCTAAAGGAGGCTCGTCATAGGGGTAGCCCCCTATGACGGAAGAAGGGGATCCCCTTCTTCATCAGGATTACTCGCTGCTGTTCTGTTGCTCTGTGTATGCCCGCTCTCTCGCCTGACAGCGGAGCTCCTCCTTGAAGATCTGCCGCTTGGGGAGGGGCTTCTGCTTCTTCGGCGGGGCCCGCCGCCGTGACCACATTCTTCCAGCAGCCAAAGCGAACCGCGATAAAGTGGCCTCCGATGATCTCCCCGGCGTTGGGCGTCATTCCAAGCCGTGCCGCCTCACCCCGGACATAGTCCAGCAGCTCTTCGTCGCTGGCGTCACCGTGCGTCTGGGCAAACTGAACATTTCGCTGACGAAGCGCTTCCTTGGTGCGCCCAATGAGTTTTTTGCTGAGCTTCTGATCACCGGTGAAATACTTGCCGCTCACAAAACAGCCTCCTGACTTGTGGCACAATCCGGCTGCCCCGCAGACCTCTTGGGGCAATAGAAACAAAAAGACGGACGCATACCGATACGTCCGTCTTTCCCCCGAGCGTGCGAATAAAAAGCGGACGCAAAATATGCGTCCGCTTTTGTTCCCATTTCGGGTAGAAGGGGCCACTTATTCAGTGCCCTCCTCACATTTGGCATTTATCTCAGAGCAGCCCCAAGGAATTGGGGGTAAGCTCCTAGTAGGTCTTCTGACTGATGTGTCCCGACGGGCCTAAAGCCCGCCTGCGCATATCCGCCGCCTTCCCAGCTAAGCCATTACGACCGCCAGTGACCTGCTTTCGCAGAAAACGGATACACTCCACAATCACAGCTATTGAATTGCACGTCCCCGTAGCTTTCGCCACGGCTCCTGCTGCAAAACATGTCCAGGAATTTCACCTGATTCCCTTGTTCAGAAACAAGGATGCGTGTCCGGTCCCTGACGGGAACCGGGTCGCGCATTTGCCACAAAAGCCGGATTCATATTAAATTTTACGGGAAGGTGCATGCCGCTCTGCCCATGCAGGACTCAGGAACCATTCCCTTCAAAGAACTATCTTTTGTAAAACTTGTACTTTACAAATGGCTTTCTTTTGAGTTCATTATACAACTTTCCGCTCAAAATGCAAGGGGTAAACAGGAAAATTTTTCAAACACTATTTCGCGATCCTGATAATCGCCTTTTCGCCGAGCGCTGCGGTATAATAAAAAGCACATGGCCCACCCCTGCGCCGGGTTCAGGCCATGTGCTTCTCTTGTTCCGGCTGGAAGAACACATAATATTACCCACGATATTATGCGCCCTTTTCTTCCAGCCGATTGCTCCAAAATGACGCGAGACCTGCAGAAGAGTCCCGTGTCCCGTGTGGAGCAGCACGAAATAGGAGGGACAAGTGAATTCGGCAACAAAAAAACTGTATCCTGAAGGATACAGCAACAAATTCCACAGGTTCCTACTGTGGTTGAAACTGCACCCTCCCAGGTCCGGGGAGGCTTTTTTGTGCGTTATACACAGGCAGGTCTTCTGACTCAGACGTTCAAACGCACCTCTCCGTCTTCCCGGAACAAACATCCCAGTGACATAGCAGAGAGGCACTCCGCCAACACAGCAACGGCTTTGTGCGGGATTCTCACCCGGCTTCCCTTTTCACCCATCACAATCGGATAGGCACCTGTGTACCAACTATATTCACTTGTTATTTTGATTATATCAGGGTGTATGCAGAATGTCAAGCGGAAGCAAAAGAGATGCGCGCCGTCACCGTCCACAGCGGTACGAGCATTGATCATCAGCGGACTGGTCGCCCAGTTCGTGTCGATGATGATATAATCGTACAGCGGTTTGAGCGGCGTAAGGATAATTCGCAGAAAGCCTTCGGTCCCCATTTCGGTCAACAGAACCTTTCTCTGCTGAGCCAGTACCTTACTCCCAACAGGGATGCCTGGCCCATCGCTGTGGATGGAATCGTCATGGACAGGCAGAAGGTCATTGATATTATTGACAGGAAAGTCGTCTCCATTGACAACATAGGATGTGGTCAGGTTCATTTGCGGATCAAGATCGACCGCAAAAACATGTGCCCCTCTTTCCATGAGGGTATAGGCCAGATTTTAACAGGCGGCTGTTTTCCAACACCGCCTTTCCGATTAGCGACGGCAATGATTCTATGTCCCCTCATATTTGCGTCTCCTTAATAGTTTCCCAAGTTCGTCTTCTTTTGGTTCAATCGTTTAAAACCCTCGGCTTGCAAGAAATTATAGAAGGAATTCACCAGTAGCAAGCAGATGGTCTGGCTTGCTCTTTCAATAAAACTAAATTATAATGTAACATGATACCTTTTCTACGGCTTGGAGTAGTAAACAATCCAATGAAAAGGATACTTTTCAGTCTGTAATTGAGAAGCCGTCTGCCCTGGATTCAGAGCAGACGGCTTCTTAATCACACAGGTACCGGGGACGATTGTAGGCCAAACCATATTGTATTGGTCTCAATTTTACTTCTTTGAAGCATTTCGTTCAGAAAGGCTTTTTATCCAACTCTTTGGTTTTTACGCAATTTTATATGTTATATATTAGGCTATATTTTGTATTTAGAGCAATATAAAACAAACATATCCCCTAAAAATGATGTTGACATTTTTTATTAACTCGTTTTATAATATGAAAAACATTCTCAATTTAAAAGAGAGAGGGCGTAGCTCTGTGGGCCGATACCACACCAAACAGCAAACTCTTATACTCGAATACCTGGCCTTGAAAAAGGATACCGCATTTACCGCAGAGTCGGTCTGGCGCGGATTGTTGGGGGTGGAGGAAAAAGTTGGCCGAGCCACTGTCTACCGTGCGTTGGACCGCTTGGTGGAGGCGGGCACGATTCTCAAAATTCCCTCTGGGGATGGCAACCGGGCACTCTACCGCTATATGGGGGAAGCAGCCCTCCCCTCCAGCGGGCGGATGGTCTGCCTGGACTGCGGACGGGCATTTCCTCTGGAGTGCTCCCATCTAGAGGAACTGACCCGGCATATTCAGAGCGACCACCAATTTGAAGTAGATACCCGGCATACCGTTTTATATGGACATTGCTGCGACTGTGGAAAGTGATAATCAGAGAGGAGGCGGCAGAGATGAAAGCGGATATTCAAAAAAGCAGGGCGGCGGCCTTGCTTTTGGCGCTGTGCCTAATTGCCGTGTTCTCTCTGTCCGCCCTGTTCGTTGTCAGTCATGCCGACCACGACTGCACCGGCACCGACTGCGCCGTCTGCCATGAGATTCATTCCTGCCTGTCCGCCCTGCGGCATATCTCAGAGGGGCTGGGGCCCTCTGCCCATTATGGACTGGGCGCGATGCTCCTGCTGCTCTGCGCTTTGCTGCCTGTTTCCCTGTCGGACCGGCGTTCCTGTACCTTGACTGCACTGAAAATTCGTCTGAACAATTAAAGCGACCTCCAAGCAAGGGGAAAGTCTGCCCATTTTTAAATGGGCGCTTTTGCCTTGCTTTTTTGCGCCCAAAAACCGGAAAATACGCTGATTTGGAGGTTACTATAGCATGAAAAAATTAAAAGAGTTCCTTGTATTTTGCTTGTCCACCGCCCTGTCGCTTTCTCTGCTGGCCGCCTGCGGGAAGCCGCAGACCCCCATGGCCGGTGCGGAAACACCCGCAGAGCCTTCATCTGCCGCATCGGAGGGATCTCTGAGGGTCATGGCAAGCTTCTACCCCATGTATGACTTTGCTCAGAAAATCGGTGGGGATAAGGTCACGGTGACCAACATGGTCCCTGCCGGCACCGAGCCCCATGACTGGGAGCCATCCCCCTCTGACATCGTGGCTTTGGAGCAGGCGGATGTGTTTGTATACAGCGGCGCCGGTATGGAGCACTGGGTGGAGGACGTGCTGGCCTCTCTGGATAACCAGAGCCTGGTGACGGTGGAGGCATCCTATGGCATTGCGCTGCTGGAGGGGCACCACCATCATCACGAGGACGAGGAAGAAGCGGAGCACGAACATGAGGATGAGCACGAGCATGAAGAGGGGGGCGGCTATGATCCCCACGTCTGGCTCTCTCCGCTGAATGCCAAGCGGGAGATGGAGAACATCAAGAACGCCATAGCGGAAGCGGACCCGGCGAATGCGGAGTACTACGAGGCCAACTATGCTGCGTGGAGCGCCCGGTGTGACCAACTGGACCAGGCGTTCAAAGACGGACTGAGCAATCTGGCGATTCAGGACATCGTAGTGTCCCACGAAGCCTTCGGCTATTTGTGCGACGCCTACGGGCTCAACCAGGTGGGGATCGAGGGAATTTCGCCTGACTCTGAGCCGGACCCCGCCCGGATGGCGCAGATCCAGGACTTTGTGACGGAGCACCAGGTGAAGGTGATCTTCTCTGAGGAGTTGGTCAGCCCCAAGGTGGCCCAGGCCATCGCGGACGCCACCGGGGCCCGCGTGGAAACACTCAGCCCCCTGGAGGGACTGACCGACGAGCAGTTGACCGCGGGAGAGGACTACTTCTCGGTTATGGAGCAAAGCCTGGCCTCTTTGAAGGACGCTCTGTCGTAGAAGGAGCGGTCCCATGATGGCATTGGAAGCAGACCGGCTCTCCTTTTCCTACGGAGAGGTGCCGGTACTCTCCTGCGCCTCCTTTGGGCTGCCCCAGGGCGGATTTGCCGCCCTGATTGGCCCAAACGGCGCAGGGAACAGCACGCTGTTAAAACTGCTGCTGGGGGAGCTCTCCCCCAGCAGCGGCGCCGTGCGGCTGCTGGGCCAGGATACGGCCCGGTTTCGGAATTGGAGAAGGCTGGGTTATGTGCCCCAGGACGGGCTGGCCCGCCATACAGATTTTCCCGCCTCCGTGGAGGAGGTCGTTCTGGCCAACCTGTCCGGGGAGATCGGCCTGCTCCGCTTCCCGAGGCAGGAGCACCGGGAGCGGGTGCGTGGGAAGGGCCGGCTATGGGCGCCGGCTGATTGGAGCCCTGTCCGGCGGGCAGCGCCAGCGGGTGTTGCTGGCCAGGGCTCTGATCTCCCGCCCGGAGGTCATGCTGCTGGACGAGCCCACCTCCGGCATGGACCTGCAAAGCGGGGAGAACTTTTACCGCCTGCTGGCCGGGCTGAACCGGGACCATGGGCTCACCATCCTGATGGTGGGCCACGATGTGGATCGGGTCTGCAGCTATGTTTCCACCTTGTACTGCCTGGAAGAAGGTACCCTGGCGGAACTAACGCCCGGACAGGTGCGCCGGGAGCGGGCGGGGCTTCACCGCCATTCAGATATGACGCGGGAGAGACGGGGGGAACGCAGTGTCCATCTTTGAATATCCCTTCATGCAGCGGGCCTTTTTGGTGGGCATCCTTCTGGCACTGATCATCCCCTGTGTCGGGATCGTCATTGTGCTCAAGCGGTTATCCACGATTGGGGACGCTTTGTCCCACACCTCTCTGGCCGGTGTGGCGGCCGGGTTGCTTTTCAATATCAATCCGGTGCTGGGGGCCACGGCAGCCTGTGTAGCCGCGGCCTTCGGGATTGAGGCCATTCGGAAGAAACTGCCCCGGTACGCCGAGATGTCCATTGCCATCATCCTGTCCGCCGGGGTGGGACTGGCCGGTGTCTTATCCGGTTTTGTGCGCAGCGCGGCCAGCTTCAACAGCTTTCTTTTCGGCAGCATTGTGGCCATCAGCGACGGGGAACTCTATACGGTGGCTGTTGTCAGCGGAATCATTGTACTGGCCTTTTTGTTCCTGTACAAAGAACTGTTTTATCTGGCGCTGGATGAACGCGCCGCCCGGATGTCTGGAATCCCCGTAGGCATCATAAACAGTGTGTTCACCGTGCTGATCGCTGTCACAGTGTCAATTGCCGCCCGGACGGTAGGGGCCCTGATTGTCTCTTCCATGATGGTGGTACCGGTGGCCTGCGGGATGCAGCTGGGCCGGAGTTATAAGCAGACGGTACTCTGGTCCATCGCCTTTGCGGAGGGTTTCACCGTGGGGGGTCTGTTCCTGTCCTATTACGTAGGGCTGAAGCCCGGCGGCACCATCGTCCTGCTGGGAGTGGCCTGTTTGCTGCTGCTTTTGATTCTAAAACCATTGTTTGCCCGGCTGGGCCGGGCGGGGCGCAAGGAGCTCAAAGGAGAACATGATGACTGATATGTATTTGATTTCCGGCTTTTTGGGAGCGGGCAAGACCACCCTGATCCAAAAGCTGTTGACGGAAGCATTTAAAAGCAAAAAAGTCGCCCTGATCGAGAACGACTTTGGAGACTTCAGCGTGGATGCCGCGCTTCTGCGGGAGGGCGGTTATCAGGTCCTGGCGCTGAACGCCGGGTGTATCTGCTGCTCCCTCACAGGGGATTTTACGGCGGCGTTGGCCTCGCTGCTGAAAACCTATCGCCCCGATGTGGTGCTGATCGAACCTTCCGGAGTCGGCAAACTCTCTGATGTGGAACGGGCCTGCCGGGAACGGCGTTTCGCAACCTCTGCCCGCATTACACAAAAAATTACGGTAGTGGACGTAAAGCGGTGCGCCAGCTACCTGGAGAATTTCGGGGCGTTTTTTGAGGACCAGGTGAGAAGCGCTGGCACCATCCTGCTCAACCGGACCGAGCTGTTTCCCGAGGCTGTTACGAAGGCTGTGGAGTTGGTGGAGCAGTTGAACCCATCCGCTCAGGTTCTGGCAGAGCCATGGAAGCTCTTGACCGCTGCGGAAATTCTGAGCCTCCCCAAAGAAACGGAGCCGACGGATGCGCAGCCCCATGAGGAGCACACCTGTTCCTGTGGGCATCATCACCACCACCACGGCCATGCCTGCTGCTGTCACCCCCATGCCAGGGGCGGCGCGGATGACACCTTTGATACCATGACGCTCCATCTGCCCCAAGTATTTTCACCGGAAGGCCTGGGGCGCTGCCTCCGGCTCCTGGGATCGGAGTGCTGCGGACAGGTCCTGCGGGCAAAAGGCATTGTGGAGACGGAGACGGGGTTTCTCAATGTGCAGTTTCTGCCGGGGGAGCATCGTTTTGAAAAGACAAACCTCCAGGAGCACGAGCTGTGTGTGATCGGGCACGACCTGAACCGGGCGCAGATCACGGCGGTTTTTGAGGGGGTGTGCTGATTGAGGATGCCGGAATATACTCCGGTCTATGTGGTCACCGGCTTTCTCGACAGCGGAAAAACTTCACTGTTGAATCAGCTCCTCTCCCGCCGCCTGGAGAGCGGACACTCGCTCTGCTGCATCCAGTTTGAACAGGGAGAGCAGGCACTGGAACAGGATTTAATCGACAGAGGGAATTTGGATCTCCTCCACTTTCCTGTTCGGAAGCTGCAAAGCGGCGCGGGGATGCAGCAGGTCTCCAAACAGATCTACGATTATCTGCTTCGCAATGATCCGGAAGAACTGTGGATAGAGTGGAACGGGACGCTGCCGATCTCTGTCCTTCAGACACTGTTTCCCCCGGCAAAGAAACAGGACGGGGGTACACCAGGGGACTTCTGCCAACTTCAGCGCATGCTGTACCTGGCCGATTCCACCAAACTGGATGCCCTGCTCCAGCAGACCGGAGGAATGGCGCTGGAACAGATATCCGCCAGTGATGTCATCGTCCTACGGAATTGGGGACCTGTATCGCAGTTTAAGAACCGGAAACGGATGCTGCGGGAACTGAATCCCGGCGTCAAGGTACTGCCGCTGAACTCGGTCGGTACGGTGGAGCGGGCCATGCTGCGTCCGGGGCGGCAGCCAGCCTTTTGGTTTTTGCTGGGGATTGCCTATTTCACAGCGGCATATCTGACCCTGCGCATGGTGATAGGTGCCGGGGGGAACTTGGCTGATGCCGTGGTCAATGTATTTCTCGGTATTCTGTTGCAGGCGTTCCCGTTTCTTCTGATCGGCGTGCTTCTGTCCTCTGCCATCCAGATATTCGTTTCACAACAGTGGCTCCACGAGCACTTCCCAAAGCATCTGGCGGGAGGCCTTTTGTTCGCGGCCTTGGCCGGCTTTTGTCTGCCCGTGTGCGACTGCGCCTCAGTTCCGGTGTTCCGAAGCCTGGTTCGGAAGGGCGTCCCCCCTGCTGCCGCCGTTACCTTTCTGATGGCCGCACCGGTCATCAATCCGGTGGTCATTCTCAGCACCTGGTATGCTTTCAGCGGGGATGTCAGAATCGTCCTGTGCCGGGTGGGGCTCGGCCTGCTGTGTGCGGTGCTGATCGGACTTACCTTTTCCAGAGCAGGAAAGAACGGCTTGAGCCCGTCCGGCTCCGGCTGGTTTTCCTGCGCCTGCGGCTGTTCTGTGGGGCAGGCAGCAGAGGGCGGAAAGCTCTCCCTCTATCTCCGCCATACGCAAACGGAGTTTTTCAGTGTTGGGAAGTACCTTGTGCTGGGCGCCCTGGTATCCGCCCTGTTCCAGACTCTGGACAGGTCATTTCCGTGGGGGAACGGCGGGGATGGGCTGTTCCTTCCTCTCCTGGTGCTGATGGGAATGGCATTTTTTCTCTCTCTTTGCTCCTCCGCCGACGCGGTGGTTGCCAGGAGCTTTGCCGGACAGTTCCCCATGGGGGCCCTGATGGGATTTATGGTATTTGGCCCTATGATGGATATCAAGAATCTGATCCTGCTCTCCGGCGGCTTTTCGCGTAAGTTCGTCCTGCGCCTGTGCCTGACCTCCTTTTGTATCTGCGGAATGGTCGTTTTCCTGGCATTTTCCACCGGGCTGGAAAGGAGCCTGCTATGACAAAGAACTGCTGGAACAGCCAGGCCCTGGCTGAGATCAGCTGCTACCTGGCCTTTGCGGGGGCTATGCTGTATCTGGTGCGTTCAGGGCGGTACCTCTCCTATGTGACGCCAAAGCTGGCGCCCTATCTCTGCTTCAGTGCGGCGGTGATGGTGGTGTGGGCCCTTTCTTCCCTAGGACGCGTGTTTCGTATTCAATACCGAAAACACATCGCCCACTGCTTTGTGCTGGCGATCCCGCTTCTGCTGTTGCTGCTGCCACACGATACCGTGGGCCTCAGAGATATCTCCGATTCTGCCGGACTGCTGAATGGAAGCATGGTCAGCGGCGCCGCAGGCGGGGGCGGCGGCATACCGGCCACCGGAAGCCCCATACCGTCCAATCAGGAGGATACTGAGGCGGAGGGGCCCGCCCAGGCAGAGGCATCCGCAGACGGCTATACGACCCTGGATGCCTATGGCGCCCCCCTTGAGCTCCACGGATATAACTCCAGGCAGCAAACCATCACAGTCAGCAATGAGGAGTTCTACGACTGGCTGTGCGTATTTTATACGGACATAGAGCAGCTTGAGGGCTTTCAGGTAACGATGACCGGCCAGGTCTACAAAAACACGCCGGTTATGGCGGACAACGAGTTTGTTCCCGCACGGCTGGTCATGGCCTGCTGCGTGGCGGACCTGTCCCCCTGCGGCCTGTTCTGCACCTACGGCAACGTGTCAGAACTGGAGAGCGATTCCTGGGTCACGGTGACCGGTATTCTATACGGGGAGCAGTATAAGGGGCAGGAGGAACCGCGGCTCAGGGTGACATCTGTTGTTCCGGCTAAGCCGATTGAGGGATACATCTTCCCATACAGCTGATCTTTAACCGATTGGGACGGAGGTTGCTGGTTTCGGCAGGTGGATTTCCAGTTTCCATTGTCATTACCACTCACTTTCAGTTCAGGTGGGAAACATTCCGCCTCTCATCACGCACTGGTTTGCCATGAAGGCACCGAGAATGACTTCATGCGTTGGATGGCTTCGCCACAAATCTTGCGCAAAATGAATCTAATATACAATATAAAACAGAGTGCAGGCCAATTCTTGACCTGCACTCTGTTCTATTTTCCTACATCCACGCGTTTGTCGGCCCAATCCCCCTTTCGTGCAGCCACACTTGAAGCAAACGCCGCTGGAACATGTGAGTTTGACGATAATTAACTTGTCTGTCAGTCAATCATTGACAAGTTTTCACCATCATTCTCTCCCGTGATTACCGGACGGCACTCGTGGTACGCCATGGCCAGCTCCATCACTGTACTTCCCCCTGTAATCCATAAAATTGATGTGCATATCACGGTTCAAGTTGTATGATACTCCTCGTTCGGAATCTATGGTCTAAAATTATTGGGGAGCTGTTTTGCAATGCGACTTCATCAATTAGAAGCCACCGCTTAAAGTCCAGGCAGTGAGTGTATCATCCGGGATATCAGTGTTAAATACTTTAATATTTTCAATGGAGCCATTATAGGGATACTGGTTTCCGCTTCGAGCTGTCTTCCCGAGATAACCGGCATTGATACCCGGAATATCGGAGATAAAGCCATATCCTGTGCTGGGTAGTTCTGCGGGCGGAATCACCTGTACCAGTTCCCCGGCGAAAAAGAGCTTGTACCCCGTATCGGGATCGGCAGTAAAGGCTGCGATGTGTTTCTCACCAGAGGTCATATCCACGGCAGCAGAGGACTTTACAAAATCTCCGCCGTTCTGCCGCCGGATCTCATACCCCAGCACCCCTCCACCAACATAAAGATGAAAATGAGAATTGGCTGTCGTAGAGTTGCTGATACCGATCAAGGAGTGTATCGACGAGATCTGCGGGGTAAACTCCACGACAATGGCGCCCGAATGCATGGCGGCAATATCGGTCACACTGTCGTCGTCAATTTGGACCGGTTGGGATGGTGTAATCGTTACACCGCTGTTGGAGTAGACATTCGAACCACTGGACGCCACATAGGTTACCTGTTTCATGTGTTCCGCAGAGAACACGCCGTCAAATATTTGGACATTATGAATGGTTCCTGTGAACGGATATTCAAAGGCTGCTGGCTGCCCGGAGGGAGCCTGCCTGCGCGTCATGCCAAGGTATCCGCTGTCAATACCGGGAATATCAGCCATGAAGCCATAGCCAGAGGAGGCCGTCAGTTCTGACAGCGGCAGGTCCAGAACCATCTCCCCGTTGAGGAAGAGTTGGTAGCCGTAGTCCGGGTCAGCCGTAAAGGCGGCACAATACTCCTTTCCGGCTTTAATCGTCACAGGAGCCGAGTTTTTTTCAAAGTCTCCTCCCTCCTGCCTGCGGATCTCAAATCCGAGCCTCGCGTTGGAGTAGTAGAGGTGGAAATAGGAGTTCTGGTTCCCCGTCTGACCATTGCTGACCCCAATCAATGAGTAGATGCTGTCGGTGCTTGTGGGCGTAAAGCGCACCAAAATTGTACCCTCATGCAGGCCAGCAATACTGGGCAGTTCCGGCCCGATTGGGGTGTAGGTGCCGTCAGACAGCGGCAACACCTTTTCTGAGGAGGAATATACCAAATTAGGGGTATCAGGCGTAGGTTTGATGTCCTTGATGTAGTCGAGTGTGTATTCACCGAAGACCAAGGAATGGATATTGTCAGGCCGACTCTCTTGTTCATAGAAGCAAACAATATTCCCATTGGGCTGCTCCATCAAGCAGGAATAGCCAAATTCACCCGACCGAATTACTTTTTTGTACTTCCAATCAAACGTGTAGTTGATTCGCCCCTCTGAATTGGTCCCGTTCTCATTGATCAGGCCGATTCTTATCGTGCCGTTGGAGCGGCTATTGGCTGCCGCATTGGCGAAGATAACGGCGGGCTTTCCATCAATTGGATGACTATAGTTGATAACAGACTGCTGGCAGCCTCCATAGGGTGTGGGCGCCACCAGCGTCGGGTCCCTCGGCATATCGGGCGCCCAGGTCTGGCCACCATCATAGCTGGTAGCGATTAATACGCCGCCTGACTGGCGCACGAACATCTTTAGCTGGGTAGAAACATCATCACCCTCCGGGGGCATTTCTACGATTTGAATTTCACCCATACCGATTTTTGAAAGGCCCGCAGCCGCTCTAGCGTCGTTTGGAGATTCACCCAGGTGCCAGGTTGCCCCATTGTCATCGCTGTAAAGAACTGCGCCGCTCATACCGCTGAAAGAATTGCTGTTATAGTAAAGGGGCACAAGGATGCGGCCTTGGTATTTGCCGGTCTGGATGACGATCCCAATGCCGGGGGCTGTGCCAAAGTGCTTCATATCACTGGTCTTAAAGCCGTAGTTCATCAGTTTGGGATCTGACCAGGTATAGCCGCCGTCATCGCTGTAGCACATGATCAGGAAGACCGTATTGATGACCCGCAGTTCCGTTTTGCGCGGTACTGCGGATGCGTCGTAGGTTCCGTAGTTGGTGTAAAAAATGTTTCCAGCTTCCTGTCCATTTTTATAAAGGGTGAAATCAGGTCCGACTGTGTAGTCGGTTGCCGCCCCATTTAGATACACCGTCCCGTCATCTTCGTGCAGCTCATATTGGGTGCCAGCCGAGTCCTTTAGGATCAGATAGCCGTCAGAAGTATAGCCGGTAGAGGCCGCTGCATAGGGCGCACGGACGTTTCCGGTCATCGCGTCACAGAAGAAGAAGACCCGCCCGTTTTGACCTTTGACGAGGAGCGAATCGCAGTAAGATGCGCTGTCCGTTTTCATGGGGACCTGGGGTTCGTTGGGGTAGTCAAGAAAATTGAGCAGCATTTTGGGTTGGCTCCAGGTTGCGCCGTCATCGCTACTGACCCGGATGCCGATGTCGCAGTTGTTGGGAGGATCGTTGCTCGCTCCGGCGGCGTCGCCGAACCGGATATCGCCCGTGGCAATGATCGTCCCCTTGTCGGTCCGCAGAATGGAGGGGATTCGGATGCCCTCTGTGTTCCAATCCTCAAAAGAGAACACATTCTCCTGCCTGATGATTCCAGAGTCCTTCTCTATGTAGGTTTCTGCCTCGAGAACATCCTGTGCCAGAGCCGTATCATAGACACGCACGCTGTCGATGGTGCCGTAGTAGGGATATCCGAATGCCCCGTTCCGATAGGTTGCACCCATATAGCCCACATCGGCGGAATTCACTGTGGACATGAACCGGTAGTCGTACTCCCATAGCTCATAAAGGGCCACAGGCATTTGGAAAACCATGTCGCCATCAAAATAGAACTTGTAGCCTTCCTGTGGGTCCGCACTGAGCGCCATGATATGCCGGGTATTGCGCGTGACTTCTGCCGGACCCTGGAGATTCACATAGCGGGTCTCCCCATGATTCCTGACCTCCAGGCCCAGGAAGCCCCGGTTGTCAATGTAAAGGTTAAAGTAGGCGTCAGTCACGCTGCTGTTGCTCAAGCTGAACAGGCAGTTGGCCGTGGACATCGCCGTGGGGGTGAAGTCCACGATGATTGTGCCGCTCGACAACCCAGAGAGTTGCGTGACAGCGCTCTGGGGGAGAGCGACGGCATCCGTGCCACTGGAAAACGTCATATCGCTGGCCGAGAACACCGGCTCAGGGTCAGCCAAGGCAGCAGCCGCGCTGGTGAACGACAGAGTCTGGATGCAAAGTGCAAACACCAGAAAAAGTGCTAGCGGCAGTCTCTTATGTTGTTTCATGGCAATCTCCTTTTCAAGTTTAGGGCACTACAACTGTCGATAATATGTATGATGCCGCCTATCAGCCCATTGGAATCACATCCAGTTTAATGATGTCGTTATAAAAAAGAATACCGCCGGCCCCCTCTTTTCTTGCTTATAGAGGGCCGTGCCCTATGGCCATTGATGCTCCTGTACGATTAAGGATACGGCAAAACACCCGTTCATCCCCCGGCAGTGTGACCGTGCGGCCCATCCAGTGAGAGAGATACGCGCCGTGGATGATCTGGAGGGATCGCAGACCTTCCTCCAAGCTGCATTGGATTGGCCCGGCCCCCTGAGCAGCGGCAACAAAATTTTGTATGGTGGCCGCCTGCTGCGCCTTGTTGTTTCTGTCGTCGAAAGTCAAGCGCTCCACCGTCCCGGAGACCTGTTCAAAGGGGGACGGGCAGGACCTTGCGAAGGTGCGCTCGTCCTCCTCCAGGCGGATGATTTCCACCTCGCTATCGTCCCGGACGGAAATCCGGCCCCTCGTCCCACAAATCTCCAGCAAATTGGTGCCAGGGCACTCATGGGCTGAAGCAATAAAATGCCCATGGGCGCCGTTGAGGTAGGTCAGAAAAAGTTCAGCCTCATTTTCAACCTGGATGGGCCGCCCTATGGTGGAGCAGCGGGCCAGTACGGAAACCGGCATACCGCAGATCCATTGCATAAGGTCTAGTTGGTGGGAGGCTTGGGTCATCAGCAGTCCGCCCCCTTCTCCCTGCCAAGTACCGCGCCAGGCCCCGGAGGTATAGTATGCCTCCGTTCGGTAGAGGTTGGTGATAATCCAGCTACAGCGCACCAGCTCCCCCAGTTCACCGCTCTGGACCAAATTTTTTATATGACGGTAGGCCTGAGCCGCCCGCCGATTATACATGACGCCGCAGACCAGTTCCGGCCGTTCCGCCAGCACGGGAAGGATTTCCGCCACCTCGTCGGCGAAAATACCAACCGGCTTCTCCACCAGCACATGCAGCCCCGCCTCTAGGGCCTGCCGGGTCATTTCGGGGTGCTGTGCGTGGGGAGTACAAATGAGTATCGCGTCTACCTGGCCAGACCTGAGCATAGCGCCATAATCCGTAAATGCGGCAGCCTGAAGGCCATGTCGCTGTGCTACCTCTCGGATGTGCGCCTCATTTCGGCTGCACAGCGCCGTAAGCGCCACATCCCGGACCTTTCCGCCCACAATCAAGCCGATATAATCGCCGGCAATGGCGCCGATTCCCGCAATTCCTAATCTGAGCATGCGTCACCTCAAATGTGGAAGAATTTCAGCAGTTCATTCTCAAAAAAATTGATTCGTTCGTGTCCATACTTAGGGTAGACCAAGTGCGTCTTGGGTCCCCGTGCCCGATTGAAGATGGCATATTGGCATTTGGGCGACGCCGTCTGGTCCAGAAGTCCCGTGCCCAACAGCAGGGGGCAGGTCAGCAATGCGGCAAAACTGACAGGGTCGAGGCCGTCCAGCACAGCCCTATCCGTCCCGACTGCTCCATCGCACATGGCCCTCAGATCACCCGGCAATGGGTTCAGGGCCGCACAGCGGATCACGCCGGGTACCAGAGACGCCGCAACTATCGCCAGCCCACCGCCGAACCCTTCGCCCCAAGTCATCAAACGGGCGGGGTCGGTGGACGACAGGCCGATGGCCGCGTGGGCCAGCGTCAGGGCGTCCAAATATCGGTCCTCCAGAGATAATGCCGCCCAATCACGCCGCCAATCGGCCACGGAGGTTTGGTTTTCCAGGGCTGCTACGGCGTATCCCAGGGCCACAAAGCGGGTCATGTGGTGCCAGCCTCGAACCCCCCGGCCCAGGTCATGGAACATGAGCACCGTGGGGAAGGCCCCCTCCCGCGCCGGGCGGATGTATCTGGCCCGGATCTCCCGGCCGTTGGGGGCAGGGACGGACCACTGTTGATAGGCCGCTTGAGCATTTTGGAAAGGCAGGCGCTCCACCAGGACCTCCCCCGCCGGGGCGGCTTTGGCCCATCGGCCGCGCCATACGGCCTCAAAATCTGTGGGTATTTCAGTCATGCCCTGATATGTCTCACAGGCTGCTTTTTGCTCCGCAATCGTCACAGCTCCGCCGCCTCCCTTCCGAAGAAGTCCAGGATCAGGTCGTCAAAGTCCTGAATCTCCTCATGTCCATACCCCTCAAACAGATACCTGCGTTTGGGGCAGGTCAAGTTATTATAGACGGCGCACTGGGTCGCGGGTGGGCACACTTCGTCGGCCAGCCCTGTGCCGAAGAGGACGGGACAGCGAACCAGATGGGCAAAGTTTTTGCTATCAATGTAACCCAGCTTGGCAAACCACCCGTCCTGCCGCGTCCCGTCCGGGTCAAACCAGCGGGAGTAGTAGCGCAGGCCCTCATAGGCAATCAGGTCTGCCCCCAGCTCCCACACCAGCCGATAGTCGCTCCGGAAGGGGTATAGGATAGCCGCCCGGTTCACCAGGCCCGGGTTAAGTGCGGCGCAGGCCAGGCCTAATCCGCCCCCCTGGGACGCGCCGTTGACAAAGACCTTGCTTTGGTCGATGCCCACCAGCTCCCGCACGATCCGGCAGAGGATGCGGATATTCTGATGCAGGCGGACATAGTACATCTCTTCCACAGGCCCATCCAGCCCCGCCACGATATGGCCGGTGACGGTGGTGCCCGCGAACCCGCCCAAGTCCTGGCCGTTCCCCCCCTGGCCGGGGCAGTCCATGGCCAGCAGCGCACAGCCCATGCCCGCAAAGGAGGACTGCTCCAGCCAGCTTCGGCTGGCCCCTGGGTAGCCATGGAACTGGAGGACCAATGGAACCGGGCGGGCCGCTCTGGGTTTCACATACTTGGCATAGAGCTGGGCACCGCCCATCCCGCGAAACCACAAGTCCAGGTACTCGCAGGTATGGAAGGGCGGAATTTCGGATGGAGTCACGGCAAAATCCAGCGGCACTTGATCCGCCTCGGCCATCCGCTTGCTCCAAAAGGCATCAAAGTCAGCCGGGGCGGGTGTTGCACCCACATAATCTCCCAGCCGCCGAATCTCTTGTTCTGTCACAGGCATGGAGTCGTTCCCTCCTCGATAAACCGGGCTTGGATTGCTCCTCCCTGGCACGTCACACAGATGGGTCTTGCCATCGCCGGCTTCTCGCACGGATGGTCCGCCCGATAATGGGCGCCCCGGCTCTCCCGGCGCATCAGGGCGGCCTTCAGGATGCATTGGGCGGTGCAAAGCTGTCCAGCCCGTCTACGTGTTCTGGCAATCTCGTCCACATTGTCTGTGGGCGTTAAGATCAAAGCGCTGCTCAGTCCCTTCACCCGCTCCAGGGCGGCAGACAGTCCGGCCTCGTCCCGCTCTACCATGGCATGATGGAACATGGTGTCCTGCAAGTCGGCAAATACCTTCCGACAGTCAGCCGCCGCTACAGCTTTAAAGAGGCAGGTCTTGGGCGGTTCCTGTACTGCGGTGCATGCAGCAACCGCTGAACTGCCGGCTTTACCACCGAACACCAGGCCGTTGGCCGTTGAAAGGCCGCCAATGCGGTCGGCCCCGTGCATGCCCCCTGTGACCTCTCCGGCCGCAAACAGGCCGGGTACACCGGTAGAGGTATCGGGGGCGATCCAAACCCCGCCATTGGCCGCGTGAGCGAACATCCCAATTTGGATCGGGTCTTCCATAGTTAGGCCTCTTGCCTCCCGGAGCCAATCAAAATAGGTTTTCACAAACTCCGGGGGGCTATGGCGCATTTCATCTGAATAGGTAACCCTCACACCCCGTTTATCCTCCAGACAGGCGCGGTAGATGGCCAGGTCTACCGCCTTGGAGGGCAGACGCGCTGTGAAGGGGCCGTGGGTAGCGCGCAGTTCCAGCAACGAAGCCGTTTCCCCCTCCAGCAGTGGGGCCCCGTCCGGACGGCGCAGATCGGTGAATCGAAATGTCTTTTCGTTAAAAATGGTCTGATACGCCGGCGACAGATAGCCAGGCATGATCTGCATGAACTCCATATTGACCAGACGGCAGCCGGCCTCCAGAGCCAATGCCTGCCCCAGCCCCTCCACGTCGGAGGTGCAAAGGTGGTGACGAAACAGGCTTCCGTAACCGCCCGTCGCCAGCACAAGGGCCTTGCAGCCCAGGTAGTGCAGTTCCGCCCCGTCCGTAATCACAGCGCCGCATACCCGACCGTCCGCACGGACCAGTTCCAGCGTCTCCCGGCCGGAAAGAATGGTCACACCCAACTCTTCCAGTCTTTGTGAAAAGATCTCCCGGGCGCTGTCAAACTCGATCCCGTTCCAGTCCCGGTGCTTATGGTCGAAGCAAGGGATGTACTCCTGCTGTCCGCCCTTGCCCGCCTTGCGGAGCCTGACACCCATGCTGCGGACTTTTTCGATGGCCGGGTGGATGCCCTTCACAAGTGCTCTTACCAAGGCATCGTCCGCCATGCCGCAGCCCACGTCCTCGATGGTGGAGATCAGGTCGGCCTCATCCGCTTCGTCTGCGGGTCCCACCAGACCCAGGCCCCAGGTCCCGGGGTAGAAGCTGGAGCCGGAAAACAGCCTGCCCTTGCACACCAGAATCACCGAGGCACCGGACTCCGCAGCGGTCAACGCCGCAGAGATTCCCGCGATACCAGACCCCAATACCAGCACATCACAGGTCGAGGCCAAATTCAGCTCCATATATCCACCCCTCAATCGTCAGAACCCCCGGCCGGGGTCTGGTCATAGAGGTGGCAGGCGCAGAAATGCTCCTCACCGTTAATCATATGGCGCTTCAGTTCCGGCTTTTTGTGCATGCAGATATCCATACAATTCTTGCAGCGTGGATGGAAGTGGCACCCCTCGGGCGGATGGACCGGGTTGGGCACATCGCCCTCCAGCACAATGCGGCTGCGCTTGTTATCCGGGTCCACCACAGGGATGGCGGAGAGGAGGGCTTCGGTGTAGGGGTGCATGGTGTTTTCGAAGATCTGCTCCGTGGAGGCCAGCTCCACGATCCGTCCCAGGTACATGACCGCGATGCGGTCAGAAATGTACTCCACCACGGACAGGTTATGGGTAATGAAGATGTAGGTCAGTTTCAGCTCTTCCTTGAGCCTCATCAGCAGATTGAGAACCTGGGCCTGGATGGACACATCCAGCGCCGAGACCGCCTCGTCGCAGATCACCATCTCCGGGTGGACCAGCAGGGCGCGGGCGATCCCGATCCGCTGCCGCTGGCCCCCCGAAAACTCATGGGGATAGCGATCCATGTACTCCGGGCGCATGTTCACCGCCTCCAGGATGTCGGCAATGAGTGCACGCTGATTCGTCTTGTTGACTACCCCGAAATGCCTGAGAGGGTCGGCCAAAGATTGATAAATTGTAAAAGAGGGGTTCAGGGAGGAATAGGGGTCCTGAAAAACGATCTGGATGCGGCGATGCAGGACCTGTTCGTCCTCCCTGTTCAAGTGCCGCAGGTCCTTTTTACCACCGTGCTGGGGGCCGAAATCGTACATCATCGTTCCATCAGTAGCCTTGACCAGTTGGATGATGGATTTGCCCAGTGTGGTCTTACCGCAGCCGGACTCCCCTACCAGCCCCAGAGTCTCCCCCTTGTAGATGTCCAGGTCCACGTCGTTGACCGCCTGCACATGGTCCCGGACCTTGTTGAAAAAACCGCCCCGAACTGGGAAAAAGGTCTTCACCCCCCGCAGCTCCAGCAGCACTTTTTTCTCGCTCATACGGCTTCGACCTCCTCTCTGTGTCCGGCGTAGACCTGTTCGGCGTTCCAGCAGCGTACCGCATGTCCATCACACACCGGGACCTCTGGAGGCATTTCCTGCCTGCACTTTTCACAGCAGAAATCGCACCGGGGGGCAAATTGGCATCCCTTGGGCCGGTCATATGGGTCGGGTGTGGAGCCGCGGATCGGCTCCAACCTCTGTCCCCTGCCCTTGTGAAGGATCGGGATGGAGCGCAGCAGGGCGGCGGTGTAGGGATGGGCGGGATACTTGAGCACCTCCCGTACACTGCCCCGTTCCACGATGGAACCCATATACATCACTGCCACGTCGTCCGCCAGCTCACTGACCACGCCCATATCATGGGTAATGAGCATGATGGCCGTGTCGTGCTCCCGCTTCAATTTTTCCATCAGTTCAAAAATCTGGGCCTGGATTGTCACATCCAGGGCAGTGGTGGGCTCGTCGGCAATGAGCACCTTGGGGCTGCAGCTCATGGCCATGGCGATCATGGCCCGCTGGCGCATACCGCCGGAGAACTCATGGGGGTACTGGTCAATGCGCTTCTCCGGGGTGGAGATCCCCATCTGTGTCAGCAGCTCCAGCGTCCGGGCACGGCGGGATCTTTTGTCCAGGTCCGTATGGTACTTCAGATCCTCCCCGATCTGGAATCCGATGGTGTAGACCGGGTTGAGGGCGGTCATCGGGTCCTGAAAGATCATGGCTATGTCCCGGCCGCGGAGGGCGCGCATTTCCTTGCCGTTGCGGGGCAGTTGATCGATCCGAATGTCACCCTTCTCGCTGTGGTAGGTGATGGCCCCGCTCTCAATGCGGGAGAGCTTGGGCAGAAGCTGCATGATGGAAGAGGCCGTCACGCTCTTGCCGCAGCCCGACTCCCCCACCACACAGAGGGTCCGTCCCTTATAAAGTTCGAAGGAGACGCCGTTGAGAACCTTGTTGCACCGCTTGTCGGAGTAAAAATAGGTTCGCAGATCCTTGACGGTGATGATGGCTTGCTGTTCCATATCGCTCCCTCCCTTATCCCTGCTGGGTGGGGTCGGTGGAATCGCGCAGTCCGTCGCCGATGCAGTTGATGCTGATGACGAACAGGGACACGACAATTCCCACCGGCCGCAGCCACCAGTAGTTCTGCATGACGTAGAGGTCCTGGGCGGCGTTGAGGATATTGCCCCAGGTGGCGATCTCGGGCGGAACGCCCAGCCCTAAAAAGCTCATGGCCGCCTCATCCAGAATGAACATGGCGGTGGAGAGTGTCAGGTTTACCACCACGGGGCCGATGGCGTTGGGCAGCATGTGCTTGTACGCGATGACAAAATCACTTAGGCCAAAGGCCCGCATGGACTGCACATACTCCTCCTCCCGCAAGGAGAGCATTTTCGCTCGTGCCTGTCGGTAGACGCCGCCCCAGCCGGTAAGAATAAAGATAAAGATCAGGTTCCAAAGGCCCCGGCCAAAGATGGTGCCCAGCATCATCACCAGAATCAGTTGCGGGAAGGACATAAAAATCTCGGACAGGCGCAGCACGATCTTATCAAATAGCCCGCCCTTATAGCCGCCGTAGCAGCCCAGCAGTACGCCGATGACGGCGGCGCCCAGGGCGGAACCCAGTCCGATCAGGATAGACAGGCGTCCGCCGTACAGGGTACGGGAGAACACATCACGGCCAAGCTTATCCGTGCCAAACAGGTGCTGGAGCGAAGGCGGCTGGGTCATGGCCCGCAGGTCGGTGGTCAAAGGGTCATAGGGAGAAATAAGCGGCGCCAGCAAGCAGGAGATCAGGATAATGGCGAAAACAACCAGTCCAATGACGGCCAGCCGGCTC
>ENA-OPRR01001229-OPRR01001229.1-human-gut-metagenome-genome-assembly--contig:-NODE-1229-length-22634-cov-3.852341_pt1 | contig 22634 bp, 18 predicted proteins | sample MGYA00241796_ERZ501883 | MGnify/ENA primary metagenome ERZ501883 (study PRJEB25962, sample SAMEA2042406) | human gut metagenome | biome: human gut; feature: human-associated habitat; material: faeces...
GGACCTGCGGGCCGACCGGCAGCCGGAATTTACCCAGATCGACCTGGAAATGTCCTTCATCGACGAGGAGGATATTATGTCCATGGCCGAGGGCTTCGTGAAAACCGTCTACAAGGAGGTGCTGGATGTGGAAATCCAGACCCCCTTCCCCCGGATGACCTACGCCGAGAGCATGGAGCGGTTTGGCTCCGATAAGCCGGACCTGCGGTTCGGCTATGAGCTGAAAAACCTGACGGAAGTCCTGAAGGGCACCGAGTTCCGGGTATTTGCCGGGGCTGTTTCCGCCGGCGGAAGCGTGCGCGGCATCAATGTAAAGGGCGGAGCCTGCTACACCAGAAAAGAGATCGATAAGCTGACCGAATGGGTCAAGGCCTACGGCGCCAAGGGCCTGGCCTGGACTAAGCTGAACCAGGACGGTTCCTCCAGCTCCTCCTACGAAAAATTCCTAAAGGAGGAGGAAGCCGCAGGGGTGAGGTCGGCGCTGGAGGCGGAAAACGGCGACCTGCTGTTCCTTGTGGCCAGCGACAAGCCCCAGGTAGTATTTGACACTCTGGGCGCCCTGCGGTGCGAGTGCGCCAGGCAGATGGGAATCATTGACGAAAGCAGGCCCAATCTTCTGTGGATCACCGACTTTCCTCTATTTGAATACGACGAGGAGGAGGGCCGGTTTGTCGCTAAGCATCATCCCTTCACCCACCCCAACGACGAAGATCTGGAGCAGCTGGAAACCAATCCCGGCGCGGTGCGGGCCAGGGCCTACGATATGGTGCTCAACGGCAACGAGGTCGGCGGCGGATCTATCCGGATCAACGACCCGGCGCTGCAGCAGCGGATGTTTAAGGCGCTGGGCTTTACCCAGGAAGAGGCCCAGGAACGGTTCGGCTTTTTGATCGACGCGTTCCGCTACGGCGCGCCGCCTCACGGCGGCATGGCCTTCGGCCTGGACCGGCTGGTGATGCTGATGCTGGGATGCGACAGCATCCGGGATGTGATCGCTTATCCCAAGGTGGCCAATTCCGGCGAGCTGATGACCGCGTCTCCGGCGCCGGTGGATCAAAAGCAGCTGGATGAGCTTGGCATCTCCATTAATCTACAGGAGGAAACAAAGGAATGATTACAAAAAAGGAAGCGGGCACGGTAAACGGAAAAGCCGTCGCCCAATATACTCTGGAAAACGAAAACGGCTTGGCGATGACCTTTTATACCTACGGCGGCATTATCCAGTCCCTGCTGGTGAAGGACCGCCAGGGAATCGCCCGGGATGTGGAGCTTGGCTTCGATACCCTGGATGAATACGTAAAGGCCGCCTGCTACTACGGGGCGCCGATCGGCCGCTACGCCAACCGGATCGGCGGGGCCAAATTCACTATGGACGGCAGGGAATATCACCTGACCGCCAATGAAAACGGCAACACCCTTCACGGGGGAAACGGCCTGACCTTCCGGGTCTGGCAGGCGGTAAAGGAGGAGGACGGCGGCGAGCCGTCAGTGACGCTGCGTGTGGAAAGTCCCGACGGGGAGGACGGTTTCCCGGGAAATTTGGCCATGGAAATGACCTATACCCTGACCGCCGACAATGGAGTAAGAATAGAATACCGGGGCACCACGGATCAGAAAACCCCGGTGAATATGACCAACCATTCCTTCTTCAACCTTTCCGGCGAGGGCGAAACCGCCCTGGACCACGTGCTTTGGCTGGACGCCGGCTGCTATACCGCGGCCAACGAGGCTCTGCTTCCCACCGGGGAGCTGGTGCCGGTCAAGGGAACTCCCTTTGATTTTACCTCTCCCAAGGCCATCGGCCAGGAGATCGGCGCGGATGACCCGGCGCTGAAGGCCAACAACGGCTACGACCTGAATTACGTCGTCAACAGCTGGGACGGAACCATGAGGCGGGTGGCGTCCCTGTCCTCCCCGAAAACCGGGATTCAGATGGATGTTTACACTGATAAGCCCGGCGTACAGCTTTTTACCGCCAACAGCGCCGGCCCCGTGCCGGGCAAGGGCGGAAAAAGCTATCCGGCCCACGCCGCCGTGTGCCTGGAAACCCAGTTCTTCCCGGATACCCCCAACCATCCTGAATTTCCCGGCGGATTTACCTCTCCCGGCGAAATGTACCATTATACCACCGAATACCGGTTCCATCTGTAATAAAGCGGCTGAGGCCGAAGCTGCCGCCGTAAGATCACAAGGGGCGGAAAATCATCTTACGATTTTCCGCCCCTTGTTTGCAGAAACAAACGGTAATAATTATCTAAAAATATCCTGTTTGTATTATCGCGGCACAGCCGGACAAGGCGGTAACGGCCTATCCGCGTCTATCCGGAAAAGCCGGTGAAATCAATATGGATATGGAGGTCCTTCGCGGCCGCCGGCGCCTTGACAACAAAAATTTGCCGTGATAGGATAAAAGGACTGTAGGATTAAGAAAATATAAAGATGATATGGGCGCTGAACGGCCTTTCCAAAGGAAGGCCGGGGCGCCTGGTTTTTTAGGAAAGCCGAAAGAAGCCCCGCGGTTCTGCCGTATCAGGGGCTAAGGCGGTCAGAAGGGCAGGCGGCCTTGCCGGCGGGGCCCGCGGCCGCGCGGCGGATTTACGGCAGATTTATCATGGGAAAGGAGACTCCGCGCGTGAATAAGGAAGGAACAATTTTCAGCCAGTTTGCCAGGTACGTATCCCTGAACGTGCTGAGCATGGCGGGGCTGTCCTGCTATATTTTGGCGGATACCTATTTTATTTCCGCCGGTGTGGGCAGCAACGGCATCGCGGCGCTGAATTTGGCGCTGCCAGCCTATAGCCTGCTCAACGGCATAGGGCTGATGGTAGGCATGGGCGGCGCCACCCGGTATTCCATTCTGCGGGGCGAGGGCCGGGAGGACGAGGCCAACCAGGTGTTCACTCACGCTGCGGGAATGGCGGCGCTTTTAGGAATCCTTTTCACTGCGGCGGGGCTTCTGTTCTCTTGGGAAATCGCCGGGGCCCTGGGAGCCTCCGGACAGGTGCAGGAGCTTGCCAGCATTTACCTGAGGACACTTCTCACCTTTTCCCTGCTGTTTTTATTTAACAACCTGCTGGTCTGCTTTATCCGCAACGACGGACAGCCTAACCTTTCCATGGCCGCCATGCTGGTGGGCTGCCTGAGCAACGTGGTGCTGGATTACGTCTTTATTTTCCCTCTGGGCATGGGGATGTTCGGCGCGGCCTTGGCTACCTGCGTGGCTCCCTGCATCGGAATCCTCATCTCCTCCACCCACTTTATCCGGCGGAAGAACAGCTTCCGGCCTGTCCGGTGCGCCTTCAGCGGAAAACAGACCCGGGGAATCCTTTCCCTGGGGGTTTCCTCCCTGATTACAGAGGTTTCCTCCGGGATCGTCATGCTTCTCTTTAATCAGATTCTCCTGTCCCTGTCGGGCAATGTGGGGGTGGCGGCCTATGGAATCATCGCGAATCTGGCGCTGATCGTGGTCTCCATCTTTACCGGTGTGGCCCAGGGAATCCAGCCTATCGTCAGCCGCAGCTTCGGCAGCGGACAGATGCGGCATGTGAAGCAGATCTTTCATTACGGCGTCATCACGGCGGTAGCTTTCGGCCTGCTCTTCTTAGGGATAGGCTGGTTTTTCTCCCAGCCTATCGTGGGTATCTTCAATCAGGAAAACAACCTGGAAATGGAGCGCCTGGCCAGCCAGGGCCTGCCCCTTTATTTCCTCGCGTTTCCCATGATGGGCGTTAATATCCTGGCCTCCTCCTATCTGGCGTCCCTCTCCAAGGGCGGCCCGGCCTTTGTCCTCTCTGTTTTAAGAGGCGCCGCGGCGGTGATCCCTGCGGTGCTTCTGCTGTCGCGGCTGTTCGGCATTACCGGCGTGTGGCTGGCCGTGCCCTGCGCGGAGGCGCTGACGTTTCTGGTTTTCCTGGCAATGCTGCCGTTCTGCTTCCGCCACCCCAAAAAAGGCGCCGGCGCATAACAAACCGCAGCGGCCGCGGAACTGGGCGGCGAGGGCCCTGTTCAGGCGCGGCTCCGGGCGCAGAAAAGCGGCGGCCGCAAATCGGAGGCGGCTGAGCCGGAAACGGCGGGTTATGCTTATAGGAGCCTAATAAAAAGCTAAAAAGGCCCCAAAGACTCCTTTGGAGTCCCGGAAAGCCTTTTTCTGTGGAGAGCCTCCCCGCGGCTATTTCCTGGCGGTCAGGCGTTCCGCCGAGTATTTCTGCTTGGTAGCCAAGCCGCCGCGGATATGCCGCTGGGCCTTGTTGATCTCTAAAACTGTTTTCACCCGTTTATATAATTGGGGATCCACATATTTTAAACGCTCTGCAACGTCCTTATGTACGGTGCTTTTGCTGACGCCGAATTTTTTCGCGGCCTTGCGCACGGTGGCTTTGCTTTCAATAATATATTCCCCTAGTTCGATGGCTCTTTCCTCAACAATGCCTTTCACCCTGTACCCTCCCTTTATGAATACGTTTGCTAATGTTTATGCAGGGATAAGAGGGAATATTATTATTCCGGAGGAAAACCTTTCACAGGCTGGGACGCGGCGGACGGGAAAGAAAAAATTAAGATTCATTGCGAACGGGATGGGCCTATGGTATAATGGCTTCATACCATCAGCGGAGCCAAAGCCGCAAACGGCCTGAAACCATGGAAGCCGCAAACGAAAACCAGCGGACGCCCTTAGAAGCCGGCGGGCCGAATAGGCCTTTTTCGGACAGGAGCAAATAAGAGCGTACCGCCGCAACAGGGAGAATTATCATGAAATTAAAAAGAACCGCCGCGGCCCTGACCGCGGCCGCAATGCTGCCTTTGTGCGCCTGCCAGAGCGCGCCGCCTCAGGTTCAGCTGGATCCCAGCTCACCGACCGCCATCGAAATCTGGCACTATTATAACGGCGCGCAGAAGGAAGCCTTTGACTCCCTGGTAACGGAGTTTAACGAGACGGTGGGCCGCGAAAAGGGCATCGTGGTGGAGGCTTTCAGCCAGGGCAATGTGAACGACCTGATCCAGAAGGTGACGGACGCCGCCGATAAAAAGGTGGGCGCCAGTGAAATTCCGGATATTTTCTCCGCCTATGTGGATACCGCTTATGCCATGGACCAGAGGGGCCTGGTGGCGCCGCTGGATTCTTATATGACCCAGGAGGAGCTGGACCAGTACGTGGACGCATATATCGACGAGGGCCGGTTCGACCAAGAGGAAAACCTGAAAATTTTCCCGGTGGCGAAATCCACAGAGGTGTTCATGCTGAACAAAACCGATTGGGATAAATTCGCCGCTGATACCGGTGCCAGCCTGGATTCCCTATCCACTGTGGAGGGCGTGACCCAAACCGCGGCCCAGTATTACGAATGGTCCGGAGGCAAAGCGTTTTTCGGAAGGGACGCGGTGGCTAATTATTTTATCACCGGCTGCAAGCAGCTCGGCCACGAGATCTTCGCGGTGAAGGACGGAAGGGTAACCTTTGACACGGATGAGGATACCCTGAGAAAGCTGTGGGAAAATTATTATGTGCCTATGGTACAAGGGCATTTTGGCGCCTATGGGAAATTTCGCTCCGACGATGTGAAGACCGGAGATTTGATCGCCCTGGTAGGCTCGACCTCAGGCGCGGCCTATTTTCCCACCCAGGTGACCATAAACGATACAGAAAGCTATCAGATTGAAACCCTGGTTCTGCCGCCGCCTGTTTTTAAGGACGGGTCGCCTTACGCGGTTCAGCGGGGCGCCGGCATGGTGGTGGTGAAGTCGGACGAAAAGCGGGAATACGCGTCGGTGGAGTTTTTGAAGTGGTTTACCGACGCCCAGAGAAACCTGCAATTTTCTACAGAATCCGGTTATCTGCCGGTGAAAAAGGAGGCCAACAGCCTGAAGGCTCTGGAAGCCGCCGAGCTAAGCGGCGCTGGGGAAGCGCTGGAAAAGACCTTAACCGTGGCCATCGACGTGGTGAACGGCTATACCCTTTATACCAATAAAGCATTTGAAAACGGAACCAACGCCAGGAACGTGCTGGAATATTGCATGACCGACCGGGCTCAGGCCGACCTGGAGCAAATTCAGGCTCTGGTGGACGGAGGAATGACCCGCAAGGAGGCCGCCGCTCAGTTTACCACGGAGGAAAGCTTTCAGAGCTGGCTCGAGGAGTTCCGCGGAAAGCTGGAGGAATCCATTCAATAAACCGGAAAGCTGGAAGAAAGCATGAAAGGAAAATTCCGCCAAAGCTCCATAGGCGCCAGAATGCTTCTGGTGATGGGCGTTGTTTTGCTGCTGCAAACAGGGCTGATCACCGGTTCTATCATTGGCAGCGGCGCCATTGAAAGGCTGAGTGAGAATTCTTATGATATTTTCAACCAGAAGATCATTACCCGAAAAAACTATTTAGAGTATGAAATGATTTCCCGGTGGTCCAACCTGACGGAAGCCGAGCAGAAGATTGAGGCGCATTTTTCCCGGGTGCTGGAAAAAAACAACGCCGGCTTTGATGAAATTGAAACCAATTCCGATCTGGCGGTGGAGCTGCTGAGGAACAGCGCCGAGGATGTGATCGAGCTTTTGCGCCGCAACAGCGTCACGGGAGCTTTCCTGGTGCTGGAAGGCTCCCCGGCTGTGGATGACAACGGCGGCACAGTAAAAAACGGGCTGTACTTTCGGGATATGGACCCCTCCTCCACCTCCCAGGACAACTCGGATATCCTGATCGAGCGGGCTCCGACCGCCATTACCAAGGAGCTGGGGATCCCGATGGATTCTGAATGGCATCCGGTCTTTCTTTTCAGCGGAGAAAACGACCAGAGGAACCTGTTTTACCAGAATCCCATCCGGGCGGCCCAAAGCTATCCGGAGGCGGAACCAAAAGAGCTGGGCTACTGGAGCAAGCCCTTTTATCTGGATGAGCGGAGCGTGCCGGTCATCACCTATTCGATGCCCCTAAGGGCGCCGGATGGAACGGTTTACGGCGTACTGGGGGTGGAAATTACCCTGGATTATCTAAGCAAGCTGCTGCCCTATACGGAGCTCTCAGAAGAGACCAACGTGTCCTACGTGCTGGCGGTCCGCCAGCCGGATTCTAACCAATATGTTCCTGTTATGTCTACCGGCCCGCTGTATACCTATCTGTATTCCGGCGGCGACGGCGTTCTCACCGCCGGCGAGCCGGTCAGGGAGAACTGCTTCTCCCTGGTGGATAACGGCAATTTTACCGATACCACCTATGCCTGTGTTCAGCAGATGAAGCTTTATAACAACAACGCCCCCTTTGAAAACGACCAGTGGGTGCTGATGGGCGTGATTGAAAACCGGTATCTTTTCGGCGCCGCGGACTCGGCCCGCACCACCTTTTTCCTGGCCGTCGCCTTGACCCTGCTCATCGGCGCCGCCAGCATCTTCCTTACCATCCGATCGACCACCCATCCGATTCAGTCTCTGGTGAATCAGGTCCGGGGGCTGAATCCCAGGCAGCCGGTGCGGTTCCAGCGGATCCACATCCGGGAATTCGACGAGCTGACCAACGCGATTGAAACCTTAGGCGAAGAGGTGGCGGATTCCGCCTCTAAGCTTTCTCAGATTGTGGAAATGGCCAGCTTTCCCCTGGGTGCCTTTGAGTATACCATCGGCGGCCGGGAGGTATACTTCACCACCAATTTTTTCAAAATCTTCCTGATCGGCCAGGAGAAGGGCTTGCAGTATCTTCCTCTGGACCGGTTTAAGGAGCTGATGCTCCCGATCGCGGAATATATTGATCCGGCCCTTTCCACCGATAAGGTCAAAACCTTCCGTTTAACGGATTCCCAGGGAAGTATCGTCTGGGTGCGGCTGAAGCTGATCGACAGCGAGCAGCATATGCTGGGCATCGCGGAGGATGTGACCCAGGAGATGGTGGAAAAGCAGAAAATCGAGTATGAACGGGATTACGACCTGCTGACCAATCTGCTGAACCGCCGGGCATTTCACAGCCGGATGAGGCAGCTGTTTCAGAACCGCAGCCGGATGAAGGTTGCGGCTATGATTATGATGGATCTGGATAATCTAAAATATATCAACGATACCTTCGGCCATGATTACGGCGACCAGTATATCCGCGCCGCCGCCAACGCCCTGCGGATCGGTTCGCCGGAAAATGCGGTAATCTCCCGGATGTCGGGGGACGAATTTTATCTATTCCTATATGGCTATGATTCGGAAGACCAGGCCAGGGAGCGGATCGACCGGCTGCAAAAGAGCATTCAAACCTCCACCCTGGAGCTGCCTAACCGGCCGTCGTTCCGGATCCGGGCGTCCGCCGGCGTGGCCTGGTATCCTAAGGACTCTGAAAGCTATGAGCAGCTGATCCGATACGCGGATTTCGCTATGTATTCAGTAAAAAATATGACTAAGGGCCGGTTCGCGGAATTTAATATCACCGACTATGAAAAATCCGCTTACCTGCTTCATAACAGCGAGGAACTGAACCGGCTGATTGAGGAGGAGCTTCTGGATTACTATTTCCAGCCTATCGTGAACGCCCGCACCGGCCAGGTTTTCGGCTATGAAGCGCTGATGCGCCCCCGGCTCACCTCTCTGGAAACGCCCTTAGAGGTGCTTTCCCTCGCGAAAAGCCAGGGTAAGCTTTATCAGATCGAGCGGCTGACTTGGTTTTTGGCTCTGAAAAGCTTCACCGGATTTAAAAATATACCGCCGGACTGCCGCCTGTTTATCAACTCTATCGCCAACCAGGGGCTTTCCGAGTCCGATGAAAAGGCGCTGGAGGCTCAGTACGGACCTTGCCTCGGCAGTCTGGTAGTAGAGCTGACCGAGGAGGAGGAACGAGTGGAAAGCTATACCCGCAAGAAAATTTCGTTTTTGAAGCGTCACGGAGGCCAGGTGGCTCTGGATGACTTTGGGGCTGGATATAACGGCGAGGTCTCTCTGCTCGCTGTGCGGCCGGACTTCATTAAGGTGGATTTGTCCATTGTGAGGAACTGCCATCAGGATAAGAACCGGCAGGAAATGATCTCCAATATTATTTCCTTTGCCAGAAAAAACAACAGCCTTGTGATTGCCGAAGGGGTTCAGTCTCGGGAAGAAATGGACACCGTAATAAGCTTGGGCGTGGATTACCTTCAAGGCTATTACGTTGGCGTGCCGAGCCTCACCTCGCAGCCGATTCCGGATAAAATTTTGAAGGAGATTACCAGCCGGAGCCGATAGCAAAGAGATTAGGCGCGCTGCCGGCGCCGGGTGAAGCCTAAAATTTTTCACATGGAATAACGGTAAAACGGCAAAAAAGAAGAAAAGGCAGCGAGAGACTGCGTGCCTTTTCTTCTTTTTATTTAATTTTGTTTTGTGCCCCTAAAACGAAACGGGGGCAGGCTTACTGCTCCGCGCCGGCGAGCGCGTCCATGGGGTTGATCCAGACGCCATCCTTTTTCACGCCAAAGTGCAGATGAGAGGCGTCTAAGACCTCACTGGGAATTTCCTTGACAGAACCAATGTCCTGGCCCGGATAGACGGAATCTCCGGCGCTGACTAGGGTGGTATCACCCAGACCGCAATAATAGGCTTCATAGCCGCCGCTGTGGGAAATCACCATGGTTTTTCCCAGCATGGGGTCGTCGTAGATTTCCTTGACCTGGCCGCCGGTAAAGGCTTTCACCACCGCGCCTTTTTCCGCGGCGAAGTCTACGCCCTCGTGGACGCGCCAGTCGTCAAGGGTGACGGAGTACACCGGCGCCTCGCCGCTGAATTCCTTCAGCACGTTGCCGCCTACCGGGTAAACCACGGAATCCATGCCGCTGGTCTGGGCGGCCGTCTGGGCGGCGCCATCCTCTTGGGAGTCTTCCTGGGGAATATCGCTTACCTCGGGCTCGGACTGCTCAGGCTCTGATTCCGCCGCAGAGGACGCCGCCTCGCTGGAGGAGGCGCTGCTGACGGTCTCCTTGACGCCGCTGACCGTATTGCCGGCCTGCTGGGTGGATTCCGCTTTGGACTCCGGCTGCTGTGAGGAAGCCGACTGCTCGGGGGAAAAATATTGTGAGACATTTTGGTAGGTAAGGAACGCGGCGGCTCCTACGGCGATGAGGCAGACGCCCAGCGCTACAAAGAAGCCTTTTCCTCCCTTTCCGGATTTTTTCGGGGATGCATAACGCATATTGCTCATTTCATTTCACCTCTTGGGTTATTCTTGCCGGGTTTTTTAGGTAATATTCGAAAGAGGATCAATAAAATAAAAACAAAAAAATAAGCCGGATTTTCCTTTGGAAAATCCAGCGCTTTTGCCGTGCTTCCGTATGCCCGATTTTGCAACAGGGCAAAAACGCCGGAGAAAGAAAAGGCTGAAGCAGAAGGCTCCAAAGGCCTGCCGGAGCTGCCGCGGGCTGAAGCAGAACAAGTAAATTACCCGTCCGGGAAAAGGGCCATGGAAACAACAAGAAGCACCGCCCGGCGGAAAACAGCGTCCGGAAGAAAGCACAGGAAGGCCAGCGGTTTTGCGGCGGTGCCGGCGGACAGCGGCACTGAAATATAATGGTAAAAACACAAAAGAAGAAGCCGAACCCTAAACGGATTCGGCTTCTTCCTTTTAGCTTGAGGGGTACATTGAGGAGGGTAGAACATATACTCAAGATGGTGCGGCTCCATCTTTTGAGTACGATTTTATTATAGTCCATATGGCCAAAATAGTTGTGAATTTCTTGTAAATAAAATTTAAAAAATCCTCATAATAAAAAACAAAAACATTTGTTTGATTTTTTAAAAATAATATGGTATACTGGGGATAACCAGGAAAGGAGGCGTTTTCTCATTGAAAAAGCTGAATAAAAGCCAGCAGAAAATATTAGATTACCTCAGGGAGCGCTCACAGGACGGGGTTCCGCCGTCTGTGCGTGAAATCTGCGCGGCAACCGGGCTGAAGTCCACTTCTACGGTCCACGCTCACTTAAAGGCCCTGGAAGAGAACGGTTTCATTTCCCGGGACGCGGGACTGAACCGTGCGATTCACATTTCCGGCGTGGAGAGAAGCGTCCAGGTGCCGGTGCTCGGCCGGGTAACCGCGGGCCTGCCGATTTTGGCGGTGGAGGATGTGGAAGGCTATCTTCCCATCAATGAGAGCCAGTGCCGCGGCCGGGAGCTGTTTGCCCTGCGGGTAGTTGGTGAAAGTATGATCAACGCCGGTATTCTAGACGGGGATTATGTAGTAGCCCACAAAACTCCAGTGGCGGAAAACGGCGATATTGTAGTGGCGCTTTTAGAGGATGAGGCGACGGTTAAGCGTTTCTTCCGGGAAGACGGACATATTCGCCTTCAGCCGGAAAACCCTGCCTTCCAGCCCATCATCTCCGAACAGGTGGTAATTTTAGGCCGGGTGGTTTCCCTGATCCGTAATTACAACTGAACAGTCAGAACAAACCCTTATGAAGCAAGAAGCTTAGGGGGCCTATTAAAGTCATATTGTCGGCAAAAATTTCGTGACGTGCTTCTTTTTGCTTCACTCTTGTCATGCAGACAGCACCAGTAAGCGGGCGGGAGTTTCGATATTGTTCTTCTGGTTTTTAATTTTTGGGGACAACGGCCAAGGTTCCCTAGGTGCCTGCAGATAAGATTTTTTGTCCTTGCTGCGCTAGGGCTGAGGATCTATTTTCCTAAACTTAAAAAAACAGGAAGCACGGATTTTAAAAATTCACGCTTCCTGTTTTTTATATAGCTTATTGTCCGGTTACTGATTCGACTGATCTGTGGATTCCTTTTGGGAAGAAGAATTATATTTTAATAGATGAAAAACAAGCAAAAGGAACAGGGCCACCGTCAAGGTTGCGGCAACAAAAAGGGCCGCAGCAGCAGCGGCTTGTCCGATACAAATTTTTTGGTAGCATACAATAATACAGCCAGCTTCTAAAATGATAGATAAGAATAAGGTCAGTTTTTCAATTATGGGCTGAAGCTTGGAGGTCTTCAGCTGCTGCATTGTTTTATTAAAATGGAGCAGTACGTATAATAACAGGCTGAAAACCAGAGAAATGCCAAAGGCAGTTAAAATAATGTAAGAAATTCTGGGAATGCCGCTGGCTGAGACCCGTAGCAGCACCTTAAAGTGAATTAAATAGAAATATAAGCTGAGTCCGCCGAAAAATTGAACGGAAGGACAGGATAGAAATCTGGAAACCACGCCTCCGTCTTCGTGGAATACGATTAGAATCAATAAAATGAAAGGCGCATAGTAGGTGCCGTGAAGATATGGCACAGGCACATAGACTCTTAAATAGAAAAAGACCGCGCAAAGAATCAGCGCGCCAATTTCAAGGCAGGAAAAGAAGAAATACCGATGGTTTTTTTTCCGAATTATTGGTTTTTGCAAGGCGAAACCTAAAATCAGTCCGGTTAAAAAATCAAAGAAGCGGAATTTCCAGTTGGTGTAAAATAACTGCTGATGGGCCGGGTTATCTAAATTTTGTGTCACTATGACAATTTGGCCAATAAAAATTGCGGCGATCATAAGGTAAAAGGCCGGTTGCCATTTAATTTTGCTAAGCAGAAAGGCTATAAACGGCGCTGCCGCATAATAGAGAAGAAGAAAACTCAAATACCAACTGACTGGGTTGATTCTGGAAACATGGAGAAGATCTTCAATGAGAAAAAGATTGCCGATTGTGTATTTGACGCCTTCAGAAAAATCAGAAAAGATAGAGGCTCTGTCCAAAAAAATCAATGCTAACGTGATAATTATGGAGGCGGGATAAATAGCTTTTATTCTTCTCCAATAATAGCTTTTTAGTCCCTTGCAGGTATAAGCGGAGTTCCCTTTGTAAGCGAAACTGCTTCCAATTCCAAATCCAGAGAGCAAAAAGAAAAATAAAACGCAGAAAGCACCGCAGCCAATCAGCCAATTGTCGTAAACATTAGCTAGAAAGGTGTGTCTTAATATAGATAAGTGAACCATGAAAACACCTAAGGCTAAAAATCCACGAAAGCCTTGATAAGATTTGACCATAAAATGAAACTTCCCCTCAGGTTAATATTGAACGCGCAGTAAACACAGGACGGACAAAAACCGCTGATTTTATAGACTAAGAATAGCAGAGAGAATGAAAATTGTCAATTTCCGCGGGTGAAGGTCTAGAAAATTGTGTTGATTTTTTAACAATATGTCTTTATATTTTTTCTCTGATGATGTATAATAAATTTTGGAAACCTCTGCTTTTCCGTATTTTTACAAACGGTGCGGGGCGTGGGAAAGGCCCGAATCGCCCGCGGAGGTTAATTTTAAACAGGAGTGATTTCAAAATGCCTCTGGTAAACACAAGAGAAATGTTCAAAAGGGCTTACGAGGAAGGCTATGCCATCGGCGCATTCAATGTGAACAATATGGAAATCGTGCAGGGAATTACCGAAGCCTGCAAGGAGCTGAACGCTCCCGTGATTCTTCAGGTGTCCGCCGGCGCCCGTAAGTACGCCAACCACACCTATCTGACCAAGCTGGTAGAGGCCGCCGAAATTGAAACCGGCCTGCCCATCGCGCTCCATTTGGATCATGGCTCTTCCTTCGAGCTGTGCAAGGACTGCATCGACGGCGGCTTCACCTCCGTGATGATCGACGGCTCTCATCTGCCCTATGAGGAGAACGTGGAGCTGGCAAAAAAGGTCGCTGACTACGCCCATCCCCGGAACGTAACCGTGGAAGCGGAGCTTGGCCGTCTGGCCGGCATCGAGGACGCCGTCAATGTCAGCGCCGCCGACGCTTCTTACACTGACCCCGCTCAGGTGCAGGATTTTGTAGAGCGCACCGGCGTGGATTCCCTGGCCATCGCGATCGGCACCAGCCACGGCGCTTATAAATTCAAGCCCGGCCAAAAGCCCCAGCTCCGGTTCGATATCCTGAAGGAGGTCTCCGACCGCCTGCCTGGCTTCCCCATCGTGCTCCACGGCGCTTCCTCCGTTATTCCGGAGTATGTGGAGATGATCAATCAATTCGGCGGTGAAATGCCCGACGCTATCGGTATCCCTGAGGATATGCTGAGAGAGGCCGCTAAGATGGCCGTCTGCAAGATCAACGTGGACTCTGACCTGCGTTTGGCTATGACTGCCGCTGTCCGCAAGTATCTGGCGGAAAATCCCTCCCACTTCGATCCCCGCCAGTATCTGAGCCCCGCCCGCGACGCCATTAAGTCTCTGGTTATGCACAAGATCGAGACTGTTCTGGGATGCGGCGGCAAGGCTTAAGCTTTTGCGCCTGAAATAAACATTGAGAGCCGCCTGAAGGGGAAACGGCTTTCGCAGCCTAAGCTGCGGAGGCCGGCCCGAAAGGCGGCTTTTTCTGCATACCGGGCCTGACCGTGGTCCCGGCGTGCAAGGCCTTGCCGGCCAAAGGCGGAAGGCTGTTCAGCCTTGGAAAGAACCGTATTTCTGGGAAATCCACGCTGGTCTCGGATGGTGTGGACTGCCGCCTATGGGGCCAGGGCCTTGTGACAGATGCGGCCGTGTAAAGCATGGGGCGGGCTGCCGGTGCCGCTGGGATATTCTCGGCGGCAGAATAGCGCGCTCTGCCCCGTTTTTTCGTTTGGCGCCTCGCGCCCCGGCTCCACGCGGCCTAGCGGGAGCGCGCGGCGGAAAAATTTGCGGCCTTATCGGCTATACGGGAAGGCTGAGGATACCCATCCACAGCATCCCTTACCGTGCGGCGCAAGTCCCTGGAGAGGGACTCTAATCACTACTACGTTATGATATAAGGTGAGAATGCTTCATGCGGGAATATCTGCTGATCCGCTCCAAGAGGAAAACAGTGGCGCTGGCCATAAAGGAGGACGGGGCCCTGGAGGTTAGGGCGCCCATGCGGCTTTCTAAAAAATGGATTGACGGCTTTGTGGAACAAAAGGAGGGCTGGATCCAGCAAAAAACAGCTGAGACAGCCAAGCGCGCAGCCGCTCGGCGGCAGCTTACTCCGCAGGAAGAAGAAAATTTGCGCCTGCGGGCTCAGGAATACCTGCCCCAGCGGACCTGGGAGCTTGCGGAACAGACCGGCTTAACGCCCGCCGGAGTTAAGGTAACCGGCGCGAAGACCCGGTGGGGCTCCTGCTCCGGGAAAAACAGGATATGCCTTTCCTGGCGGCTGATGGAAAGGCCGCGGGAGGTCATCGACTATGTGATCATCCATGAGCTCTGCCACACGGAGCATCACGACCACTCTAAGGGCTTCTGGGCGCTGGTAGAGTCCTTTCTGCCAAATTACCGGGCGCTGCGCCGGGAGCTGAAGGGCTGGTAACATGCCGCATGGGGAACCCGGAATACTCCTGAAACGGCTTAACAAACAGAGGACAGCAGCCGAAATACGGCTTCCCTATCCGATCCGCCGCTTTTCCGGCAGGCAAAATGCTTCCAAAATGCTTCAGAAAACCGCATAAAAGAGGCGGTGCGGGAGCTGGCGATTAGTAAAACCTAACCATTGACAAAAAGTTTCCCTAAGCTTACAATTAAGACAGAATTAACGGCGTTTGGAGGGAGCTTTTTTGACACTGGACGAATTAAATCTGGAAGAGCCTGCCAGAGTGTCTGAGGTAGGCGGCCAGGGAGCTTTGCGGAGAAGGCTTTTGGATATGGGGATCACGCCGGGCACTGAGGTGATGATCCGGAAAAGGGCGCCGATGGGCGATCCCATTGAGATTCATTTACGAGGCTATGAGCTGACCCTCCGGATTGAGGATGCCAAAAAAATTCAAGTGGAGAAGGAGCGGCTCAAATGATTTTTGCATTAGGAGGCAATCAAAACAGCGGGAAAACTACCCTGTTTAATCAGTTGACCGGTTCCAACCAGCATGTGGGGAACTTTCCCGGCGTCACCGTGGAGGGAAAAAAGGGAACCATCCGGAATCACCCGGACGCGGCGCTGGTAGACCTGCCGGGAATCTATTCCCTCTCCCCTTATACCAACGAGGAGATCGTCACCCGGGATTTTCTGGTGGAACAGCATCCCGATGGAATCATCAACATTGTAGACGCGACCAATATTGAACGGAACCTGTATCTTACCCTACAGCTGATCGAGCTGAATCTCCCCATGGTCATCGCGCTGAATATGATGGATGAAATCCGGAATAACGGGTCGTCCATCGACGTGCAGAAGCTTTCTGAGGAGATCGGGGTGCCGGTGGTACCCATCTCCGCCAGTAAGAACGAGGGCGTGGACGAGCTGATCCGGGTCATGCTGGAGACAGCGGAGAAAAAGCAGCGGCCCAAACGGATGGACTTCTGCTCCGGCGCCGTACATAGGGCGATTCACGCGCTGTCCCACATGGTGGAGGATCACGCCGAGCGGCTGGGGGTTCCCCCGCGCTTCGCGGCCACCAAGCTGGTGGAGGGCGACGGGCCCATGATGGAGAAGCTGAAGCTTTCGGAAAACGAGATCGACATGGTGGGCCATATCGTAAAGGAAATGGAGCAGGAGCTGGGCACCGACCGGGAGGCGGCCCTGGCGGATATGCGTTACCAGTTCATTGATAAGCTGTGCTCCGGCACCGTAGTGAAAAACGGGGAATCCAGGGAGCACCGCCGCAGCGTTCAGATCGATAAGCTTCTGACCCACAAAATTTTCGCGATTCCGATCTTCCTGGCGATTATGCTGCTGATTTTCTGGCTCACCTTTGGGCTGGTCGGCGCCTGGCTCAGCGACCTGCTGTCTCTTGGCATCGATTCCCTGACCCAGGCCGTGGACGGCGGCCTGACCGCCTACGGCATCAATCCGGTGGTTCACTCCCTGATAATCGACGGGGTGTTCGCCGGAGTGGGAAGCGTGCTTTCCTTTTTACCGATCATTGTGGTGCTGTTTTTCTTTCTCTCTATTTTGGAGGACAGCGGCTACATGGCCCGGGTGGCCTTTGTTATGGATAAGGCTCTGCGTAAGATCGGCCTATCCGGCCGAAGCTTTGTGCCTATGCTCATCGGCTTCGGCTGTACGGTGCCGGCGATTATGTCCGCCCGCACCCTCAGCAGTGAACGGGACCGGAAAATGACCGTGCTGCTGACCCCGTTTATGAGCTGCAGCGCCAAGCTGCCCATTTACGCCGTTTTCACCGTCACCTTCTTCGAGCAATACCAGGCGTTGGTTATGATCTGCCTGTATGTGTTCGGCATCATCATGGGAATTGTAAGCGGCCTTGTGCTGAAAAAGACGGCGTTTAAAGGGAAGCCGGTTCCCTTCGTTATGGAGCTTCCCAACTACCGGCTGCCCAGCGCGAAAAGCGTGGGCCTGCTGCTTTGGGATAAGGCCAAGGATTTTTTGGAGCGGGCCTTTACCGTGATTTTCGTCGCCACCATCGTCATTTGGTTTTTGCAGACCTTTGATACCCGGATCAACGTGGTGGCGGACAGCGCCGACAGTATGCTGGCCCAGATCGGCCGGTTTATTTCTCCGGTTTTCGCGCCCCTGGGCTTTGGAGATTGGAGGGCCTCTACCGCCCTGATCACCGGGTTTACCGCTAAGGAAGCGGTAGTCAGCACTTTGGCGGTGCTGACCGGCACCAACATGGCCGGGCTGCCCGCTGCTCTGGGCGGGATCTTTTCCCCGCTGGCCGCGTGCTCGTTTTTGGCGTTTACCGTATTGTATACTCCCTGCGTCGCCGCGGTGAACACTGTACGCAAGGAGCTTGGCGGCGCGAAGTATTCCCTTTGGGTTGTTTTATTCCAGACCGGCGTTGCTTGGATTATGGGTACCTTGATTTATCAGGCCGGCTCCCTGATTTTAGGATAAAAAGCAGAGCTGCCGTGGGCGCGGCCGCGGCCGAAGGAGAACGCGGGTGAAAATGAAGCGCAGAAACCGCCGCCTGCTCCAGCGGGCTGAGTGGCAGGAGCTGCCTTCCCCGTTCCGGATGCGGGCATCGTTCCTGACGGCATAAGGGGGTTCCAAGCGGTGATGATGGAAGGAACCCTGCGGCCTCCGCTAAAAGACAAAAGATGGAAAACAGAGGAAGCTATGAGTTGGTTTGACTGGTTATTAATAGGGGGCCTTGCGGTTTTATTTGTTCTGGCCCTGCGGCATATCATCCGCCAGGCAAAGAAAGGGCGGTGCTGCGGCTGCTCCGGATGCGAGGGCTCCCCCAGCCGCTCCGGATGCGAAGAGGGACTCGGCCGCTTGGAGCACGAGGAGGACGCTGACAGCGGGAGAAGCGCCGGACAGTCTGCCGCCGGATGCCGCTCCGGTGGAGCGGCTGAACAAAAACACCCGGAAAAAAAGGGCGGCGAAAGAGATTCCGAATGTTCGGGAAACGGGCCGCTTTCTCACTGGTCTAAGGGTACAGGCTGTTCAAATGGTTTCCCCAAAAGCGGCGGAAGGAAGCCGGAGGCTTCCGGCCGGGAAACAGCTTCCGGCGGCTCCTGTAAGAAAAAACGCTGATGCCGGCGGACGGTTCCGCTGGAAAATGCGCGAAGGGCTGGGCGGGAGCGGTCACGATTGAGAAACCGCGAATAAGGGCTGATAGAAGGACGGCTCCTAGAGACTGCCGGCAGGAGATTTGCCGGCCCTGTTTTTCGATGGGAGACGCCCTTTCAGAGGGGGAATCAAAATGCCTGAAATCAAAACAGGAAACGCGGGAAACCAGGCACAGGGCGGACGGGCGTTAAGCTCCCAGCCTGTTTTCCACGCCCAGTTTCCAGTGGGAAAGCAGGAATATGCGGAATTTGGTCAGGCTCCCTATGTGTGGCTGATAAAATTTCATCTAATCTGTTTGGCGGTGATCCTCCTCAGCTTTCTCATGCAGGCAATAACGGAACAAAATTATTTGTGCTGTGCCTGCGTATCAGGCGTGTCCGCTTTGCTCTGCGGTTCGTATGACATCCAGGCGGAGCGCGGCAGCCGCCTCGCTTACCGGCGCCATATGATTTCTGAGGGGAAGCCCGGCACAATTTATTTTTTAAACTTTTGCGGCTATCTCGTGAGCGCTACCGATACCCATACGCCGGTGTCCTATGATTATAAATCCATCGTTTCCATTGCCGAGAGCGAGCGCTTTTTTCTCCTATTTCTTCCTTACAGGCTCTATATCCCTGTGGAAAAGGCGGCGATATGCGGCGGAAGCAGAGAGGAATTTTTGAGCTATCTTTTCTCAAAATGCCCCCGCTGCAGATCCGCAGTACAAAAAGTAAAATATAAAAGGCAGATCTGTCTTGCGCTGGCGATTCTTTTCCTGGCAGCATTCCTTCTCGGGTTTGTCTTGTTTGTTTTCGATTCCGTAAGGAAAGCCGCCGCTTATCCAAAGGGAGAAATTGAAAAAATGCTGCTGATAGCCTTGAAGCTTTTGTGATTGTCTTGACAAGCCGGGCGGTTGCCGCTATAATAATTGTAAACTATTAATTTGATAATTGGTTTACAATTGGAGGAGAGCGCATTGAAAAAGGATTCCATCAGAAATATCACCGTCACCGCCATGTTTGTGGCCCTGACCATCGTCTTATCTCAAATCGCCATCCCCCTGCCCTTTACCGATGTTCCCCTGAGCCTGGCAACTCTGGCGGTATTCCTTTCCGGCGCGGTTTTGGGCCCGGCGCGGGGCGCCGCTGCCCAAGGAATTTACGTCGTTATGGGACTGGCGGGGCTGCCGGTGTTCGCAAATTTTTCCGGCGGCTTCGCCCGTGTGCTCGGACCCACAGGCGGATATATTTGGGGCTATGTTGTGGCGGCGCTTTTTATCGGCCTGATCATTTCCAAGGCAGGCCGGCGGTTTTGGGCCTACCCCGCGGCAATGGTAACAGGGCTTGCGGGGTGCTACGCCCTGGGCACCGCCTGGTATATGATTTACGCCCAAATTGACCTATGGGCGGCGCTGGCCCTTTGTGTGGTGCCCTTTCTGGTTGGGGACGCCATCAAAATTGTACTGGCGTCAGTGCTGGCGTACCGTCTGCGGCCCATGCTGAACCGGATGGCGGCCTCCGCGTAAAATAATTGGAAATAGACAGCTTCCTTTCTCATATACTGTAAGGATCGTTTTGAAGAGAAGCAGCGCCCAAATTTTGCCGCATGGGGGAAAATGGTCTACATAACTGCCCTGTGAGGCAAAGCCCATAAAATGTTACTTCCATGACAGGGGCCCTACAGGCCCGGCGGCGGACCGCTCCTCTTCAGTCAGGATCGTTACAGATAGAAAGGGGAATGGATTTTGGAAAAGAACGTACTGCATTATTTTGTAGATACCAACAGCTCCCGGGGATTTGTGAGCTTTTGGGAATCTAATTTCGGAAAACTGGAGAAGGTTGTCAAGCTGGATGGGTATCCTGACCTGCTGGTAACCCAGCTGGTGAGCCAGGCCTGCGCTCAGGCTTTGGGCTGCGAGCAGGAGGTGGAGCTGGTTCACAACTGTCTGGACAACAGCCTGCAGGGAATCATTCTGCCGGGACAAAAGACGGGGCTTCTGAACCTTCCCGCCTACGGGGATGAATCCTATTCCCTCCGGCTGGCAGAGGATGAGAACCTATCCAAGGCTCGGGAGCGGGTTCAGAGGGCCTACGGCTGCTTCGGCCAGGCGTTGAAGATCCACGACGACTGGGAAAGAATTTTTATCTCCAGCATGGATTTCGAGGCGATGGACGAACTTGCGGAAGAAACCGCCGAGAAGCTTTTCGGCGGGCAAAAGACAGACCGCGCCGGCAGCTGTGCAGACCGGTTCTTCGGCGCGGCCACTGTCAACGGCTCTTATGATTATATTCCCAATATTACCCAGGAAATTCCCAAGCGGTATTTCCTCAAGGGCCGCCCGGGAACGGGAAAGTCCACCTTCCTGAAGATGCTGGCAAGGGCGGCTCAGGACCGGGGATATCGGACAGAGGCTTACCACTGCGCCTTTGACCCCAACAGCCTGGATATGATTGCCGTCCGGGAGCTGGGACTCTGTGTGTTTGACAGCACCGCGCCCCATGAATACTTCCCGGATCGGGATTCTGATGAGATCATCGATATTTATAAGGCGGCGGTCCAGCCGGGAACAGACGAAAAGTATGAAAAGGAAATCGCGGGCTACAGCGCGGGCTATAAGGCCAAGGTGCGGGAGGCCACCGGCTATCTGGGAGAGGCGAAGCTGGCTTACCATCAATATCAGAAGAGCGTTTTGGAGTCTGTAAATCCGGACCGCAGAATCGGATCTATGGACTGGATCATCGGGAAGCTGTTTGGCCGGTAAAGCAGAAACGGCAGACCGGTTTCTGTCCGGGCCGGCTCTGGTTTGTTAAAGGGATTCTGCACATCCGTGCAGGCCAAAGTGAGAGAAATGAAAAAACAGCCTTGTGTTTTTAGAGCCTGCATTTTGGAATAAAGCCCGCAGGAAATTATTTTTTGAGCGCGGCTCTGTGCTTTCCGCTTTGGGGAAAATCCCAGGGCGTTATAAAAAATCCTTTGGGATTCGTTCCATATTTTCTCAAGGTGTGCTATGATGGGATTATAACACAAGCATAGCGGGCGGGTGAGAAAATGGATCAGCTAAAAACAAAAGCCATTCTGACAAAAACCGGCGTGGTGATTTTATTAGCGGCGGTGTGCGGGATTCTATGGGGCAGCGCGTTTCCCAGTGTGAAAACCGGGTATGAGCTCTTTCAGATTGCTCCGGAGGACAACGCCAGCAAGCTGCTGTTTGCCGGGATCCGCTTCGGCATGGCGGGCCTGGTCCTGCTGGGGCTTTCCCCGCTGGAGAAGATGGCCCTGTACGCACCGGCTGTGGCGATCTTCCTGGTGCTGGGACTGGTGCAGACTACTCTGCAATATGTTTTCTTTTATTTAGGCCTGGCCAACACTACAGGCGTGAAGGCTTCTATTTTTGGCGCGGTGAGCACCTTTTTCGCGGTAGCGCTGGCCCACTTTATTTACCGGGATGACAGGCTGAACCGGTTTAAGGTGGTCGGATGCATCGCCGGGTTCGCCGGCGTGGTCGTGGTGAACCTGGGAGTCGGCGGCCTGGAGGCCAGCTTTACCTTTCAGGGGGAAGGCTTTATTATACTGGCGGCACTGTCTTCCGCGGCGGGCGCCTTGCTGAGTAAAAATGCCGCTTCTAACGGGGATTCCATGACCATTACCGGATGGCAGCTGTTTATCGGCGGCGCAGTGCTGTGCCTGATCGGCTTACCGAGAGGCCGGCTGAATCCAGCGGGCCCTGAGGCATTCTTACTGCTGGGGTATATGATTCTTCTGTCAGCGGTGGCGTTCGTCATTTGGACTGCTCTGCTGTACTATAATCCGGTGGGGAAAATTACAGTATACAACTTTATGACGCCGGTGTTCGGCGTGATTCTATCTGCCGCCTGCCTGGGAGAAAACCTGTGGGATTGGCGGTATTTGGTCGCTTTGGCGCTGGTGTGTTTTGGAATTTTTGCAGTAAACCGGGTGAAGGCTCCAAAGCAGGAGCAGGGCAAAACCGGTTTGCCGGAACAGGCGGAGCCAAAGACAAAAGAAAAATAACCTGCGGGAAGCAGCCGCGCCCAGCGTGCGCCGCGGCTTGCGGGAAATCATTTCTCAAGCGCCTGGGCTTTCGTTTTTAGAAAAGCGCTGGGCGCTGTTGTAAAAAGTCAGAACGCGGAATAATCGACAAAAGAAAAGGCGCCTCCGAAAGCTTTGGAGACGCCTTTTCAGATGTAAAATCAGAAAAAGAAGTCTGAGTTAAGAGCGGCGGACAAATTTTTTGGAAGATACGGCTACCATTATCCCG
>ENA-OPRR01001260-OPRR01001260.1-human-gut-metagenome-genome-assembly--contig:-NODE-1260-length-22262-cov-2.687261_pt1 | contig 22262 bp, 24 predicted proteins | sample MGYA00241796_ERZ501883 | MGnify/ENA primary metagenome ERZ501883 (study PRJEB25962, sample SAMEA2042406) | human gut metagenome | biome: human gut; feature: human-associated habitat; material: faeces...
AAATCCGTCGCAACCTGTGGGAACAATGCGTAGGACAGAACATCCTCATCTTGCTCCTTGTACTTAGCCATCTCACTTTCCAAAGTCTCCAGCTCGTTGTCAATCAAATCTGCTGGGCGGCAGGTGATCGGCTCCTTATCTCCAATACATTTTTTCACAACCTCTGGGTCAAAGGGTTTTACCGTAGCGCCGTATTCACCGCTTAAGATTCCCTTCGTCTCTTTTGTAACCATCTTGTAGCGCTCGCCCATGATAACGTTAAACACAGCCTGAGTTCCCACAATCTGGGAGGATGGAGTAACCAATGGCGGCTCGCCTAAGTCTTTTCGCACTCTCGGAACTTCCTCCAAAACCTCATAGAATTTATCCTCCGCATGCTGCTCTTTGAGCTGAGAGGTCAGGTTTGAGAGCATACCGCCTGGTACCTGGTACAGCAAAGTCTTGATATCCACACCCATATTCTTTGGATTTAGCAGACCGCTGTCCAGCGCCTCGTCACGAATTGGGCGGAAATAATCGGCGATCTCTGCCAGCAGATTCTGGTCATAGCCTGTGTCGTATTCTGTGCCCCGGAAAGTCTCGACCATCACTTCCGTAGCCGGCTGGGAGGTGCCCAGCGCAAACGGAGACATTGCGGTGTCAATGATGTCGACACCCGCCTCCACAGCCTTCATATAAGTCATGGAAGCCACACCAGAAGTGTAGTGTGTGTGCAAATCAATGGGAATCTTCACCGTCTCTTTGAGGGCCTTTACCAGCTCCGTAGCCTTATAAGGCAACAACAGGCCAGCCATATCTTTAATACAGATGGAGTTCGCCCCCATCTGCTCAATCTGCTTTGCCTTCTCTGTCCAGTACTCCAGAGTATAGGCATCTCCCAGAGTGTAGGACAAGGCCACCTGAGCGTGAGCATTCTCTTTGTTTGCCGCAGTCACAGCGGTCTGCAAATTACGCAGGTCATTCAGACAGTCAAAAATACGGATAATGTCAATTCCATTTGCCACAGATTTTTGAACAAAATACTCTACCACATCGTCTGCATAGGGACGATATCCCAGAATATTCTGTCCTCGAAAAAGCATCTGCAACTTTGTATTTTTAAAGCCATCACGCAGTTTGCGCAGTCTCTCCCACGGGTCTTCTTTCAGGAAACGCAAGGAAGCGTCAAAAGTAGCTCCTCCCCAGCACTCCACAGCGTGGTAGCCGACTTTGTCCATCTTATCAATAATCGGAAGCATCTGTTCCGTTGTCATTCTTGTTGCGATCAGAGACTGATGCGCGTCACGCAGAATCGTCTCCATTATTTTAACAGGTTTTTTCTGAATCTCGGACATCTTAATTCCTCCTATAAATTTTCTGCGGCGACTCGCTTATACACCGAAAATCGCCATGAAAGTACCGGCTGCTACTGCCGTACCGATAACACCTGCCACATTCGGTCCCATGGCATGCATGAGAAGGAAGTTCGTAGGGTCAGCCTCAGCTCCTACCTTCTGGGACACACGAGCCGCCATAGGAACTGCGGACACACCGGCAGAGCCGATCAATGGGTTGATCTTGCCTCCTGAGAGCTTGCACATCAGTTTACCCAGCATCACTCCTCCAAAGGTACCAAAGGAAAAGGCCACCAGACCTAAAATAACGATCTTAATGGTATCCCAATTCAAGAATGCCTCGGCACTGGTGGTAGCACCGACAGAAGTACCCAGAAGGATAACCACGATATACATCATCGCATTGGAAGCAGTCTCTGTCAGCTGTTTTACGACACCACTCTCGCGGAACAGATTTCCCAGCATCAACATACCAACCAGTGGAGCGGTAGTAGGAAGAATCAGACACACAACTGCTGTGATGATGATTGGAAACAGAATTTTTTCCAGTTTTGATACCGGTCTTAACTGTTCCATCTTAATCTTACGCTCTTTCTCCGTCGTGAACATCTTCATAATCGGAGGCTGAATAATTGGCACCAAAGACATATAAGAATAGGCTGCCACTGCAATGGGGCCCATCAACGATGTCTGCCCCAGCTTGCCGGCCAGGAAAATAGACGTCGGTCCGTCAGCTCCGCCGATGATAGAAATCGCTGCCGCAGCTTTTCCGTTGAATCCAAGGAAAATTGCCAAGAAGTAAGCCACATAGATACCCAGCTGTGCTGCCGCACCCATTAGGAAACTTTTCGGATTTGCAATCAGTGGCCCAAAATCCGTCATAGCTCCGACTCCCAGGAAGATCAGGGAAGGAAGGATGCTCCATTCATCCAACAGATAGAAGAAATGCAGAAGTCCCGCAGCTCCCCCGGATGATTCTTCCGCTGACAAAATAATATCTGGATAGATATTTACCAAGAGCATACCGAAGGCAATTGGCACCAGCAGAAGAGGTTCGTATTCTTTTTTGATTGCCAGATACAGGAAGATGCAGGCTACCACAATCATCACATAGTTTCCCACGGAAAGATTAAAAAAGGCAGTCTGATTCACCAGATTTGACAATGTATCACTTATATAAGACATTTGTCTACCTCCTGATGTGTATTAGTCCATTGTCGCAAGCACATCTCCGTTTTCTACCGCTGCGCCTTCTGAGACGTCAATGCTTGCAATCGTTCCATCCTGCGGAGCTACAACCGGAATCTCCATTTTCATGGATTCCAAAATCACAATATTGTCTCCTGCTTTCACAGACTGTCCCACAGATGCCTCTACTCTGAGGACTTTTCCTGGCACAGAAGCATTCACTTTGACAGAACCAGCACCTACACTCGCTGCAGGAGCTGCAGCCGCAGGAGCTGCCTTCGGTGCAGAGACTGCTTTTGTAGCTGCCTGAACGACTCCGTCTGTGGTCCCCTCTTCTACTGTCACCTGATATACGTTTCCATTTACTGTAATTGTATAATTTTTCATGGTCAATTCCTCCTAATTTATCTCACCATTTTTTGCGTTTTACTTTTCGAATCGTCCGTACTTGGAAACCATCTGTGCTGGTTCCCTCTGCGGCCGCAATCGCCGCAGCGATGACAGCGATCAGCTCCGTGTCATCAGATACATCCTCCGTCAGCTTCTCGGTCAGTTCCTCCGGCTCTGACAAGAGAACTTCTGTCTTCCGTTCCTGTGTATCCTGAGGCGCCTGCTTCTTCTTTCCAATAGAGTCCACCCATCCAGGAATGTATTTCAGCAGAGAAATCACAAAACTCAGGAAAATCAATACGACAAACACCGTTCCAAGTCCCATCAAAGTATTCATCGCCGCGCGCTGAAGATTTACAGACTTTGGATACTGTACTTCCACACTCAAAGTAGAAGGAGCTCCTGTCTTATCAAATTCAAACACAAAATTTGAATCCGCATTCTCAAATTTCGCCGGTACTGTCACGGTATATTTTTTTTCAGTCTCGTCGTACTCTGTGGTCACATCTCCAGCCTCGGTGAACGCACCCAGCTCTCCTTTTGAGCCTTCCCATGCCTCCATGGCATTTTCGGTGAACTCATCCCCGGAGTTCATATAATTCTCTATGTCACTGTCCGTCAGTTCCACAATCGTCTGAACCAAGCCGATAGCGTTTTGCTCTGCCTGACTTTGAATGTCTGCATTGAGCGTACTCTCCTTTTTGCCACCGCAGGCACACAGAGAAACCACGCACAGAATCACCAGAGAAAGGCTGATTAATCTTTTACTTGTCTGCTTCATCAATTTCACCTCGCTTAGACTGTTCCATGCTTCTTCGCCGGACGGTCTTCTCTCTTTGTGAACAGCATCTCAAAAGCACCGATTACATATTTTCTGGTATCCTGAGGCTCGATAATCGTGTCCACGTATCCTCTCGCCGCCGCAGACTGTACACTGTCCTGCAACTTTGCATACTCAGAAGCTTTCTCGCGTATCACAGCCATATCTGAGTCTGCATACATAATCTTAGCTGCCAGATTGGCGTCCATCATGCCGATCTGGGCATCCTTCCACGCATAGACCATATCCGCCCCCAAAGCTTTACTGTTCATCGTTACATACGCGCTTCCAAAGGCTTTGCCTACAATCACATTCACTTTGGGAACTGTGGCCTGCGCAAAGGCATAAGTCAGCTTTGCCACAGATTTTGCGATGGTCTTCTCAGAGCATTTGCCGGCAGAATATCCTGAGGCATTGGTCAAAGTCAGGACAGGAATCGAAAACGCATCACAGAACTCTATAAATTCTGCTGCCTTTCGGCATCCCTTAGAAGTCAGACTGCCGTCAAACTGAGCAGTCTTATTTCCCTCCTGGTCATACACTTCGCTGCGGTTAGCCACTGCACCTATAGTCATGCCATTCAGCTTAATAAAACCCGTTACCATCTCTTGGGCATAGTTTTCTTTTATCTCAAAAAAGATGTGATTGTCTGAGATCTGAGACAGCGCTATCGCCGTATCTCCCGCACAGTTCACAAGCTCTGAGCAGACACGGTTCAAATCGTCTGTACACTCCTCGTAAGAGGCGTCATCTTCATTATTTGAAGGTAGCATTGTCACCAGTGTCCGAATCTTCTGCAAGATCTCTTCCTCACTTCCGACACCATCCACCAGACCAGTCTCCTCGCTTTGATACAAAGCGCTGCTGGTATCGCATTTTTCCTCATAGTTGTCCTCAATCGCATTGGGAGAATTGACAAACAGTCTAGCCCCTTTGTCAGCCATAAAAGTAAAATCTGTCAATGCTGGGAAGATGGCCAAACCACCACCACAGATTCCAAAAATCCCCGTAATCTGCGGAATCACACCGGATGCCAGTGCCTGCTTTCTGTAGATCTCACCGAAAGCGTTCAGAGCATCTGTCGCTTCCTGAAGCCGAAGCCCGGCACAATCCAGCAGCCCGATCACCGGTGCCCCGGTTTTCATTGCCAAATCATACAAATTGGCAATCTTTTTGGCATGCATCTCACCAATGGTACCGTTTAACACGGACACATCCTGGCTGTACACATACACAAGATTGCCATCAATAACACCATAGCCGGTGATGACTCCATCGGATGGTCTGGATTCCAGTCAAGTTAAAATCTGTGCTTCTGGCAGTGATACTCGCACCGATCTCAACAAAACTGTTCGCGTCAAGCACGGAATCAATTCTCGTACTTGCTAAGCTGGTTGTTGTGTTGCTCATTCTTTTGCCCTCCATTTTCTATATTGTTAAAAATTATAACCAAAATTTTAGCCGATTCTATTATAAACTGAAAGTTATCTTTTTTCAATGATTTTCCAAGTCGCTATGTGAATTTTTAAATTGCTAAAGTGGAAAGGTGAATAAGTTAAATTTATTAAAAAAAGTGGCGCCCAATCATCATAAAGACGATCGAGCGCCACTTTTCTTCTCAGTATCCACTCATACGACCACATGGCCATACCAGTGAACACTATCTATAGGGGGAAAGTAAAGCAGCTTATTTAATAACTTGAATCCATCCTTCTGGAGCTTTAATCTTACCCTGCTGAATACCGGTCAAGGTCTCATACAACTTCTTCAGAACAGGTCCCATCTCACTCATGCCGCTCGGCATGCAAATCTCTTTTCCATGATCGACAATCTTGCCAACTGGAGAGATTACTGCTGCTGTACCACACAGACCACACTCAGCAAAATCTTTTACTTCCTCGAATAATACTTCACGTTCCTCTACTTCCAGACCCAAGTATTCTTTTGCTACATAAACTAAAGAACGGCGGGTAATGGAAGGCAGAATCGTATCGGACTTCGGTGTCACTACCTTATTGTCTTTTGTCACAAACAGGAAGTTCGCACCACCGGTCTCTTCCACCTTTGTTCTGGTGGCAGAATCCAGATACATATTCTCATCATAGCCTTGATTATGAGCATCTGTAATTGCATATAAACTCATTGCATAGTTCAGACCTGCTTTGATATGACCAGTTCCATGAGGAGCCGCACGGTCAAAGTCGCAAACACGAATGGTAATCGGCTTTGCACCGCCTTTGAAATATGGTCCAACAGGAGTACACAAAATACGGAACTGATATTCTTTTGCCGGCGCTACACCGAGTACCGGATCACTTCCAAATATAAATGGTCTCAGATACAGGGAAGCTCCTGAGCCATAAGGCGGAACATATGCCTCATTGGCAGCTACAACCTCCTTCACAGCTTCCATGAAACGATCCTTTGGAAATGGCGGAATCTGCAATCTGAGAGCGGATGCTTCCAAACGCTCTGCATTCATATCGGGACGGAAAGCTACAATATGGCCATCTTCTGTAGTATAAGCCTTTAACCCCTCGAAAACAGTCTGTGCATACTGAAGAACTCCCGCACTCTCGTTAATATGTACTACAGGATCATCAATCAATGCACCATCATCCCATTTGCCGTCTTTGTAGTTTGAGACATAGCGTTTGTCTGTAGGCATATAAGCAAACCCTAGACTACCCCAATCGATGTTCTTTTTCTCCATAATTTAATACCTCCATTGTGTTAAGAAACTTCTATATTTAAATGAACAATTTTAAGCCTCTTCGGCAGCTTTTGCTTTTCTCGGAACAAAGAATCCGATCAGCCCTCCGATCACTGCTGGCAGAACCCAGCCAAGCCCCATGGAATCTAGTGGAAGCATTTCCAAGAATGAGAAGTTCATTCCGAAAGTGCTGTGCAGAGTGTCAAAGCAGGTGATAACAAACGCCACCAGACACGCCGCGCCCGGAAGATAACACCTTAACAGTCTGTCTTTAAAGAACGAGCAGATAACCAATATGATTACTACCGGATACAACAGACTCAAAATCGGACTTGCGATAGCGATAATCTGATTCAAACCGATATTAGAAACTGCAAAACTGAATACAGTAACAACAACTACCAGGGTTTTGTAACTTACCTTTCCTTTGAAAAGTGTCTCAAAATAAGAGGCTGTTGCGGATGTCAAGCCAATTGACGTTGTCAGACATGCTAGTCCCACGATAATTCCCAGAAGAACCATACCGCCGAAACCTAAAAGATCTTGGATGATCATTGACAACAGCTTCGCATTGTCCGTTACTTCTGGATAGACATCAATTGTAGTCGCACCTAAGAAGGTAAGTCCGCCGTATACGAACAGCAAGAGAACCGCGGAAATTCCACAGGCACCCATCATAGCACGGCTGCACTCTTTTCTTCCCTCGTACCCTTTTTTCCGGGCACTCTCTACAATAATGATCGAGAAGCACAAAGCCGCCAGCACATCCATGGTCTGATAACCATTTACAATACCTGTATTAACTACAGAAGCAGCGTCCATACCCGCCCCAATCTCACCGATCGGCGTAACTACTCCCTTTATAATCAAAACGATCAGAGAAATCACCAGCAGAGGCGTTAAGATCTTTCCGATAATGTCAATAACCTTGGACTGACGAATCGTCAAAAGCAATGTAACTGCAAAAAATGCAAATAAGAAAATTACTTCTGCAACTCTGGAGATGTCTGGATTAATCGACTGTACGGCCATCTCAAACGTCGTCGTTCCCGTTCTAGGAATCGCCAGAAATGGTCCAATACACAAAACGACTGCCGTATTGATTACTACACCTAATTTGTCTCCGATGATATTCGTCACAAAAGCGACGGTTCCGTCTCCCCTAGACATTGCATATACTGCCAGCGCGGCGATACCTACTCCACTCCCGCAAAAGCAATAAATCCTAATATCCAGTTTGTTCCTCCCAGATAACCAAGCATGGGTGGAAAGATCAAATTTCCTGCACCGAAAAACATAGCAAACAGCGCAAACCCAATTACTATTATACCACCTTTTTGTTTCTGTTTTTGTTCTGTCACCCCATAGCCCTCCTTCTCTTTTAAACCACTCTATCGCTGCCTGCACATCTACGATGTTTTTAATTGTTTGCTACCTCTTAATCGATACACTCCACTCCCTTTGCAAGGGCATCCAGATTGATCTGAATCAGTTTCGCTTTTCTTCCTGAAAACATATGGCGTACCATTTCTTCCAGGGTTTCTATTTTAAGATTTCCAGTAGCTTTTGCATAGGCTCCCAACATAACCATATTGGCTACTTTGGAATTCCCCAATTCCGCCGCGATACTGTCACAAGGAATTTTGTACAATGTGATATCGTCTCTCTCAACTTCCTTTGTTACAACATCACTGTTGACAAATAGAATTCCTCCTTCCTTCAGTTTTGGTAAAAATTTATTTAAGGCCACCATATTCATAGCGATAAACTCTTCCCACTCACTGAATACAGGAGCTCCAATTCTCTCATCAGACAAAACCACATAGCAGTTCGCAGACCCGCCGCGCATTTCCGGACCATAAGATGGAACCCAGGATACTTCCAAGCCTTCCGTCGCTCCCGCTTCTACCATGGATTTTCCAATAGACATTACACCCTGGCCGCCGAAGCCGGCAATCAAAATTTCCTTTTTCATGCAGTTACCTCCTTAATCACTCCCAATGGATAGTACTCTGCCATATTCGTCTTTACCCACTCATTTGCCGCCAAAGTAGTCATACCCCAGTTTGTCGGACAGGCACAGAGAACTTCCACAAACGTAAACCCTTCATTGTTTAGCTGTTTGGTAAACGCTTTTTTCAGTGCTTTTTTTGCTTTATTGATATTCGGCACATCTGTGACACAAACTCGTTCCGCATAAACCAGACCACCCAGAGTAGCAAGCATCTCAGACACTCTCATAGGCTCTCCATGCAGTTCCTTACAACGTCCTTGTGGAGCTGTCGTCGCTCTCTGACCAATCAGAGTCGTAGGCGCCATCTGTCCTCCGGTCATACCATAAATTCCATTATTGATGAAGATCGTCGTAAACTTTTCTCCACGCATCGCTGCATGAACAATCTCTGCTGCTCCGATAGATGCCAAGTCTCCATCACCTTGATAGGTGAATACTGGTTGATTCGGATGAGTTCTTTTGATTCCTGTCGCCACAGCAGGCGCACGGCCATGGGCAGCCTCGATGGTATCACAGGCAAAATAATTTCCGGCAAATACAGAGCATCCAACTGGACACACCGCAATCGTATCATCGATAATGTTGAGTTCTTCCATGACTTCACCGATTAATTTGTGTACGATTCCATGACTACAGCCAGGGCAATAGTGCAGTTCAGTATCCTGAAGTCCTTTGGTTTTGGTATATATCATTTTCATTCTATCTGACCTCCATTTCAAAACAATTCCATGACTGCATAAACCTGTTTTGCTGCCTTTACGATATCGTCCAGATAAGGAATGCTTCCACCGCTTCTTCCATACAGTCTGACTGGCTTTCTTCCATTAACTGCCATACGCACGTCTTCCACCATCTGACCTTCACTCATCTCTACTGCCAGGAAACCTTTCACCATATCCCTAGATGCCAGTTCCTCTAATACTTCTGACGGGAACGGCCACAGGGTAATCGGTCTTACCAGACCTACTTTCATTCCCTCTGCTCTCATCTCTTTGATTGCAGTCAAAGCAATTCTCGCCGGAGTTCCATAAGCCACCAAAATCAATTCCGCATCATCCGTGTACAGACACTCCCAACGGCACTCTTTTTCTTCGATCTCTTTGTATTTTTTCATCAATTTCCGGTTATGAGCCTCACAATCCTCTGCCTGGATCAAAAGTGATGTCAGGAAATGATTCTTCTCTCGTCCATGCAGTCCGCTGGCTGCCCAAGTATCCTTTGACGGAATATCCCTCTTAGGAATCTCATGCCACTCAATCGGTTCCATCATCTGGCCAATCATACCGTCTGCCAAAACCACAACCGGATTCCGATACAGATCTGCTAATTCAAATGCTTCCTGAGTTAAATCTACGGCTTCCTGGATACTCTCTGGCGCCAACACAATCGTACGGTAGTCCCCATTTCCTCCACCTCTTGTAGCTTGGAAATAATCACTCTGTGAAGGCTGTATAGAACCTAAACCAGGACCGCCTCTCATTACATTGACAATCACTGCCGGAAGCTCTGCGCCGGCTATGTAGCTGATTCCCTCTTGCTTTAAGCTGACTCCTGGCGAGGAAGAAGAGGTCATTGCACGCATTCCGGATGCTGCTGCTCCATAAACCATGTTAATTGCTGCCACTTCTGACTCAGATTGAACAAAAACTTTTCCCACCTGAGGCATACGCATAGACATGTATTCCGGAATCTCATTCTGAGGAGTGATTGGATATCCGAAAAATCCATCACAACCTGCCCGAATCGCTGCCTCAGCTATTGCTTCATTTCCTTTCCAAAGTTCTTTACTCATACCTCTCTACTCCTTTACCTTATTCTTTCCCAACAGAGATGGCTGAATCTGGACAGATTTTCGCACAACTTGCGCATGCGACGCATGCCGTCATATCTGTCATCTCAACCGGATAATATCCTTTGCCATTTGGTTCCTGATGGCCCAGTTCCAATAGTTTCTTCGGACAGGCCACCGTACATAGTCCACAGCCTTTGCACCGTTCCCTATCAATCATCCAAACCGCTGCCATTTTGTGTCCTCCTTTTCTTTCTATATTTCCCAGGGTTTTTTCATATATATCCGAATCGGCAGGAGTCTGTCCCCCAACTGTTCTCTCAAACTTTGTTCCTGCGCTATAGTTTTTTCCACAGCGTGGGCAACTACAGGAATTCCTGTGCGCTGTGAGAGCTTCTCCGCGAGGACGATTCCTTTCTCGATATCTGAAATCCTGGTTTCTGTACACATGTGCGTGTTATTTATAATTCCGTCGATGGGCAACCCTGTCACCGCTTCGATCTCGAAAATAGTTTTTTGCAATCTCCACGGAAGCTGTCTGAGGGCGATTCGCATTTAAGACAAATAACATACGATAATCTTGTCTTATCACCTGCGGTTGGTACCTAGCTAACACTTTCGCTCCGACCATATCTCCACCCACATCCCAAATTGAAGTAATACTCTCGTCCTGAATCAGGGTGTTCAGCTCCACAGGCATGGAAGGAACATCTGCGTCGGCGCAAGCTTTTGAATTGGCCACCAGCCAGATTCCTTTCTCTTCAAACAGCTCTCCTTTTTCTCTGGAACGAAAATATGGATTTACCACGTCCAAGTCAGCCAAAGCTACCCTTTTCTTTTTCTCTGCCAGCATCAGTGCCAAGTTTACTGCCAGCTCCGTCTTTCCACTGCCATAATGTCCGACCATGATAGTCAGACGCTTTTCTGTAATCCACCCCATAAGCTTCTCCCAATCAATACTGCTTTGCTTTCTCCTGTCCCTCCAGCACTCTGAGTACACCGAATGCAAGAGCTTCCATCTCGTTTTCTCCTGGATATATCACTACAGGAGCTACAAAGTCCACACGGTCTTTAATCCAGTTTGTCAGTCTCTTATCGTAAGCCAGTCCGCCGGTCAACAAAACGGCATCTACCTTTCCGGACAGAGTTGCCACTGCCGCGCCGATGTCACGGCTAATCTGATAAGCCATAGCTTCATAAAACAAAGCCGCTTTTGCGTCTCCGGCTTCAATACGCTTACCGATTTCAATTCCGCTGTTGGTTCCTAAATGAGCCACCGCTCCAGATTTTCCATTCATGACCTTCTGGAAACTTTCCATATTATCGTAGGTATCATTTAAAAAACTGTTAGCTAACGCAGAATACGGAAGCCTTCCCGCGCGCTCTACGGTAAACGGTCCTTCGCCTTCCAACGCACTGTTCACCTCCACGGTACGCCCTTTTGCATGGGCGCCTATGGTAGTTCCTCCACCGATATGAGCTACGATTAAATTCAACTCTTCATATTTTTTCCCGATGCTCTCCGCGTAGCCACCGCTTTCTGATTCAGAGCGTGCCAGTTGACATGACGCCGCACTTCCGGTCTTCCGGTAACTCTCGCAATCTCGTCCAGCTCGTCTACGCTGGTGGGATTTACGGTGTATACCGGAATGTTATACTTCTGTCCCAGCTCATAACCGATAATACCGGTGCCATTGGAAGCATGGGACCCATATCTTTCAGATTTCAGATCTTCCACCATCCGCTCATTGATCTCATAAGTTCCGCTCTCAATTGGACGAAGAAGACCTCCTCTTGCTGCAATCGCATCCACCTTCTCAATAGGATGACCCTTTTCTTCCAGGATTTCCATGACCTTTTTCTCACGGAAACCAATCGGATCATCGCAGGCCAGCTCTTCCGCCGTGTGCCGGAGAGTTTCCACAAATAAGGGATTTTGTCCCTGATAGATTGCAATCTTTGTGGAAGTAGAACCAAGATTGAGCACAAGTACGTTCTGTTCTTTCACCTTATTCTCCTTTCTTCTCTTTTGAGGCCGTCAACAATGCAAGCGCAATAGAATTTAATTTCGCCTGCTCTGAATCTGCCCGTGAAGTCACAACCACTGGAGCTTTTGCCCCGATAATGATGCCTGCGTTTTCCGCTCTTGCAAAAAAGACCAAGGATTTGTAAAGAACATTTCCCGCTTCAATCTGCGGAACCAACAGGATGTCCGCCATTCCCGCAGATGCATCTTGAATTCCTTTGTGTTTGGCAGCCTCAACGGAAACCGCATTGTCCAGAGCAAACGGGCCTGCTACGGTACAGCCGGTGATCTCTCCTTTTTGATTCATCTCCACCAGCTCCTGTGCATCCAAAGTTGCCTGCATCTTAGGATTTACCTTCTCCACTGCACAGATACAAGCTGCTATCGGATGCTCGATCCCCAGTGAATGGGCAACAGATACTGCGCTTTGAACGATCTCCTTTTTGGCATTCACATCCGGTGCAATATTCATTGCCGCGTCCGTCACCAGAAACAGCCGGTCATATCCGTTTACCTCAAACACTGCCACATGGGATAAGACTGCAGCTTTTCGAAGCCCATACTCCTTATTTAAAACTGCCTTTAAGATGACGGAAGTATCCACGATCCCCTTCATCAAAATATCTGCCTTGCCCTCTGATACCAGCATCGCTGCTCTTTTACAGGCTTCGGCCTTGTCCGGTTCGTGAATGATTTCAAACTCCTGCGGTGACAACCCTTCCTCCGATAAAATCTCCTGAATCTTATCCGAATCCCCCACTAGGATTGCGTTGGCTAATCCGTAATCTACGGCCTTGTGAACGGCTTTTAATACCTCAGCGTCCTGTGCAGCGGCCACTGCGATTGTCTTCTTAGACTGTCCTTTGACTGCCTCCACAATCTCAGAAATACTTGTAATTTTCTGCATAGCCCCTCCTTGATATGTAATACATATTCATAACTTGTATGATGTCATATTACAATGTTTTTGTCTTATTTCAAGACGGAATATTTAACAAATTACCCCCCCCCATTTTGTGAATATTTTTTTGATTATTTGAAATATTTGTACAAAAATAATCTTATTTTTCTTAAGATCAGAATTGTCATAACTGTATAAACATTTGACTTTTCGTTTTATATGAAGTATGCTTAGCTTAAATCTTTCAAAAGTAAAGGAAAATATTATGGAACTGCAAGATAAGAAAAAGACTCTGTCCCAGCAAGTTTCCGACGGACTTTATAACCTGATTGTCATAGAACGACAGTATAAACCAGGTGATAAACTCCCTAATGAAATGGAAATCTCCGCTATGTTCGGCGTCAGCCGTATCACAGTAAGAGATGCTATCAAGACATTGGTCAGTCAAGGAATTCTAAATGTTTACAGAGGAAAAGGTACTTACGTCGCAGAGAATTTAAATATATACTCTGAAAAAGACCTAAGTAATCTAAACCGGATACGACTTCAATTGGATGATTTGTTTGAGGCACGTCTGGCTTTTGAGCCGGTTGTTACCGCTTTGACCTGCCAGAGAGCCACAGATTCAGAAATCGAACACATCCTTTTCCGTGGCGCACAAGTTCAAGAGGCAATACTTGCCGGTACATACAACGGTAAAGTAGAGCGGAAATTCCACAAATCTATTGCACTTGCCAGTCACAATGAATTTTTCAATGTCGTCACTCCCATCATCAGTAATTCTATTGAAACACTCCTCTCTGTAACAAAAATTAACAAGACTTTGACAGACATTCCTCTAAATGACCATGCAATCATCATGCAATACATTAAAAAACGCGACTCTGAGAGTGCAAGATGTGCAATGGAACTGCATATACGAAATGTCTTCGACGAATTGTTGAATCGAACAAATGGTTAGATTTTACATCGTAATTGTTTTATAGGGGAAATTTTATGGGGAAACGGGACACAAAAAGCCTGGCCTCCAGTCAATCAACAGGCTGGAAGCCAGGCTTTTTCGCGGTAATCGCCGCAGATATTAATGAAAAAAACGGTGAAACACCTGGTCCATACACCAGGCAAAATTTATTCTCTGAACAGAAGCCGCAAGTTTTACCGGATATTCTTGCAATTTCTCACCGTCCAGATAAAAACTGACTGTTCCCACCTGCTGGCCTTTTTTCACAGGCGCTCTCAGCATCGAGGGTGTCTCGCAGTGCATTTTGATCTTTTCACCTTTTTTTAGCAAAATTCTCTGATCTTTATCTTTTTGTGGACATTCACAGATTACATTTACCCGAGCCGTGTCATAGAGTTGCCCACTCTTAGGAATTCCATCCTTCACTGTAATCACATGCAAGGACGGTTCTTTCCAATAAGCCGCCAATTGATAGTTTTCCATCCCATAGTCCAAAAGAGTGCGTGCATCCTGCCATTTATAGCTCTTGTTCCCCGGCCATCCACCCACAAGCCAGTAGTGCCACGATAAAAGTACGGCCATCTCTCTGCCATGCGCAGACATAACAGTATCCTGCATCCGCCGTAAACCCTGTCTTTCCGGCAATGACTCCATCCATCATGTCCAAAAAGGCATTGGCATTGGTCACCACAAACTGCCGTTTGCCGCTGATATCCGAGAAACTGTACTCACGTGTCTGAGCAATCGTCAGGAAAGCGGGATTAGAGATCGCATAGCGCATGATAAGCGCAAGATCTGTGGCTGTCGTCCCATGTTTTCCTCCTGCATCGCTGGCATCCAGCCCATTCGGCGTCACAAAATGAGTATCCGTACAGCCGATCTCTTTTGCCTTGTCATTCATCATCTTGGCAAAGCCTTCCACGGACCCGCCGAGATGCTCTGCTATCGCCACAGCTGAGTCATTGTGGCTCTTAAGCATCAGTGAGTACAGCAGGTCTTCCAGATAGTAAGTCTCTCCCTCCACAATGTTCAGCTGTACATCCGGCTGGGCCGCTGCTTTCGCTGAGACAGTCACCACATCATCACCGTCTCCTAGCTCTAGCGCCAAAATACAGGTCAGTACTTTTGTCGTACTGGCATTGGCACGGACAGTCTTACCATCTTTCTCATAAAGAACTCTACCATTCGAGCCATCCATCAAGACAGCTGATGCCGCGTGCAGCGAGCTTGGCTGCAATTCCTCCGCAGCTCTTACCGGACAACAAGTCCAAGACAATAATAGATTTATACTCAAAAACAATCCAATCCATCGTCGATAAAATCTCTCCATAAGCACCCCCATATCTTATTCTATGAAAAAACTCAACAATTATTCCTATCTTTGACAGACCAAGCTGCCAAAGCAACAGGAATAAGCGCTTCATTTTTCTCAAAAATAAGTCGGGGACATTGCGTCAAAATTCATTTTCGTGTATGATAGTAGCTGAGGTGATAAGGTGAAAAAAAAGACAGAATTAGCAGAAATAGAAGTATGCAGTGAAAAACACACGCATACCCACATCAAGAAGAACATTATCCCGAATCCGGAGGTTCTCCAGAATTTGGCAGATCTGTTCAAAGTTTTCGGAGACCCCACAAGAATTCGAATCTTATATGCGCTTTCCGCTCAGGAACTCTGTGTCTGTGACATTGCATCCATCCTGGAGATGAGCCAAAGCGCAATCTCCCATCAGCTTAGAGTTCTAAAACAGAGCCAGCTGGTAAATTTCCGAAGGGACGGCAAGACCGTCTATTATTCTCTGGCTGACTCCCACGTGGCGACGATTCTCAACCAGGGATTAGAGCATGTGCTCGAGTGAAGTTGCATCACAGATATTTATAGTTTCGGTCGAAACGGGCAGGCAGTGGTTCCAGTGTTTTTGCGCATACTGACACGCTTTTCAAGAGATCAGGCGCATCGCTTTTAGCTGTCTCATACAATGTTCTCAATCTGTTTAGATAAGGATCCAAAGACGGGTCCTTTTCTTTTCGCATGATATGCTCTGACAGCTTCCCTTGCCCGCAAGCTTTCAGCGCTGCTACTAGCAGTCTCTGCCTCCAGGAGTTCCGATAAATCATAAGATTCGTAGTCCTCTTCATCATACACAGAGAACGGTAGATGGTCAGAGGAGAAAACTCTAGAAATACTTTCTGTATCGTCCTAGCAGTTTTCCTATCAGGCTGAATACAACAGGATGGACGGTAGACAAAGGGGTCCTTTCCGTCTTTCTCCATAAGCAGACGATCTAACTCTTTTTCAATCAATGTGTGAGATACCTCAGACTCTATAGAGTAAATATAAGGATGACAGGTACTGTCCAGGAGAAAATGACAAACAAATCCCAGCAGGTACACGAAAAGTGCTTCGTCTCCCTCGTCATGTGCACGGCGCAGTCCTCTTTCCAGGAAAGGTCTCGCAATCTCCTGGTGCATGTTTACCCCATGCTGATTCACTCGGTTTTTGTACAGATGAAAGTAAAATAAAATGTCAGGGCCATGCAGTCCAATCCGGTAGAGCCGTCCATGGCGCCGGATTTTTTCTCGTTCTTCCTGCGGGAGCATACGATAGACTTCCCGCCCAAAAAGATCGTGGGTAAATGTAGTCGGCATCTTTGGTCTCCTCCTATATATCCAGACGCAGCTGTATTTCCTCTTCCGCTTCCGCCTTAAAGTCTTCCATTTTCACCGGATTCATAACCGGCAGTTCATCCAAATTCTCCACACCGAAACAGCGCAGAAATTCCTCTGTAGTTCCCAGTAAAATCGGTCTTCCCGGCGCGTCAAGCCTTCCTAACTCTGTGACCAGACCATATTCCATCAATTTGTTGACTGCATGGTCACACTTAACCCCTCGTATTTTCTCGATTTCCAATTTCGTCACCGGTTGCTTGTACGCGATAATCGACAGCGTCTCCAACATCACATCCGAGAGTACTACCTTTTTGGGCTGCATCGCAATACGAATCAGATAGCTATAATACTCCTTTTTGGTACAGAGCTGATATGCCTGGTCCAATTCAATAATCTGAATGCCTCGGTCTTCCTCCTGATAGCGCAACATCAGATTGTGAATAATTTTTTCCGTGGTTTTATGATCCTGTTCTAAAGCCTTTGCAATCAAAGAGAGCTCGACCGCGCCTCCCATCGCAAACAGAATCGCCTCAACCGCGGCTTCTAGTTCCTTCAATCCCATATCTCATCCTCATTTCTCCACACGATCAATGATGATGTCATCAAACAGTGACTCCTGAGCCACCCGTATTTCTCCCATCTTCATCAATTCTAAAATAGCTAAAAATGTGACGACCACCTGCATCTTGCCGGCCTGTTCTTCTAGAAGATCTCGAAAGGAAAATCTACCGTGGTTGCCGGCATAGGCTCTCACATATTCCATTTTCTGTGGCAGGCTGACATCTTCTCTTTCAATCTTTCCGAATTTACTGCGGATAGGGTCTACTTTATCCTCCTGTCTGCGAATCACAGAACGATAAATCGCATTTAGCCTGTCTAAGGTAATTCCTTCTAGCAGCTTCGCCGGGTTCACCGGTACACGGTATTCCAGGACTTCTCTGGGAATATCCGGTTCTCGGTAAAAGATCTTATCCGCATCCTCCATGCGATCTTTTAATTCATAAGACATATATTTGTACATCTTATACTCCAAAAGCTTTTCAACCAATTCCGCCCGAGGATCCTCTTCAGTTCCTTCCTCATTCACTTCTTTAGGAAGCAGCATTTTGCATTTGATATCCAGCAAAGTCGCTGCCATCACCAAAAATTCGCTCATGACGCCCAAATTCTCTGATTCCATCTGATGGATATAAGCCATATACTGATCTGTAATCTCCACAATGGGAATATCGTAGATATCAATTTTATTTTTGTCAATCAGGTGGAGCAGAAGATCTAATGGACCTTCGAACACCGGAAGCTTCACGGGAATCGCCATATCTTACCCTCTCTCGTCGTCTCAAAAATTCACAACCTACATTGTACTGAAAATCTTCGTATTTGTAAAGCGCCAACGTCAATCCGCCGCGCACAGCGTAACCTCCAGCAAAACTCTGGGATTGTGAATTCGAAACGGCAGCGTGTGCTCGCCCAGACCGGCACTGACCAGCATTCTTTGGTCTCCTCGAATAAAATCCCCGCAGCAGTATCGAGGAAACGGCCAAAACTGCGGAGAGATTAAACCGTGCCGACGCGAAAAGCGCATCAGTCCCCCGTGGTAATGGCCGGACAGAATCAAATCTGCTCCCCAATCAAAATAAGCCTGCCCATATTTGGGATTATGTGCCAGGAGAATCTCAAACTCTCTTTTTGTGTCCCCTCTCTCACCTTGTAAAAGCTCAGTGATATGCTCAGCGGTGAGCCGAGGGGACAAAGGCTTCTTGTAAAAGCTCTGCTCTAGTTCCAATCCATAGATTCGAAAAGAAGTTCCTTCCACATCAAAAGTCTCGCTCTCGTTGTGCAGCATACGCACGCCGCAGGATACCAGCTCTCTCTCATAGTCCATATACCTGCTGCCGTAGAACTCAGTATTTGTCATCATCCGGTGCTCATGGTTTCCCAGTGCATACCATACTGGATAATTCTCAGCTAATCTTTGGAGCAGTTCCAGAGAAACTCGCATTCCCTGCCCGAAATGCAGCTTTCCCACAATCATATCTCCGCCCACCAAAATCCCGTCCGGCTTAAAAGAAGCAATCGCCCTTAGCAAGCTTCGGTTTTCTCCTGCGAATTCTGTTCCATGCAGATCACTGAGGAAGCAAAATCGCACCGGTCTGCTTCCCGGAATCATTTTCTTAGACTGAAATGTATAAGTTTCCAGACAAAATTTCGGTGTTTTCATTGGTAATCCTCCCTAGAATTTTAATCCGTACGCCAAAGCTCAATCACTGGCTGCTTCCCTCCGGTACCACCACTGGGATACTTCCTTTAGACAGTCCTGGTATTCCGCCTTTTCCACCGTCTTGGCAGCCAGAATCGAGGCCTCTCCTATTTTTTCTCCCTCCAGATAGTAGACAGTCTTTCCCACTGTATCACCTTTTTTCACAGGCGCCGTCAATTCTTTCAGCTTTGTCTTCTGCGTGATCTTATCCAAACTTCTGCCGGAAGTGTCCAGATAAGAGAATGCTTTGCCATACTCTCCTCTCACCTGACTCTCCTTCCCCCTGAGGACCTTAAGCTGAAACGTCCTGTCTGGATTCGGCTCTTGATATAGGCTACACTTGGCAAAACCATAGTTAAACATCGCCGCCGCGTCAGAAAAACGCACCTTGTAATCTGGCGCCGCCATCACCACAGAGATCAAAGACATCCCATTTTTCTGGGCTACCGCAGATACACAGTATTTTGCCAAACTCGTGCTGCCAGTCTTAAGACCCACACAGCCCTCATAGCTACGGATTAACTTGTTGGTATTGGTCAATCCGAATTCACTGGTACCCTGACGGGTCTTATGAGTAATGGTATCCATCCAGATAGAAGAGTACTCCAATATTTTCGGATAGTGTGTGATTAATTCCCTGGACATCAGCGCCACATCATAAGCCGTTGTATAATGATTTTCAGAATCTGTCAGCCCGCAGCAATCCTCAAAGTGTGTATTTTTCATTCCCAGAGACTGCGCTCGGTCATTCATCTTTTTTACGAACTCTTCCTCACTCCCGGCTATGTGTTCAGCCATCGCCACGCTGGCATCATTTCCGGAGGCAATCACGATGCACTTAATCATGGTCTCCACATCCTGGGTCTCTCCTTCCTCTAGATATACCTGAGAACCTCCCATGGATTTTGCATAGGCACTAGTGGTAACCATATCGTCCATATTCAGACTGCCGTTCTCTATGGCATCAAAGATCAAAATCAAGGTCATGATTTTTGTGATGCTGGCTGGACTGCGCTTAGTATCCTTCTCTTTCTCATAGAGGATTTCACCGGTAGAAGCTTCCATAAGTACTCCATAAGGCGACTGAATCAGTCCCTTCTCCTCCTGCTCATCTTCACTCTCCTCTTCCCGGGAATCTACAGTCTCCCCGGTAAATAACACCCGGGCCTGCACGTTATGTATCGGAATGCTGACTGGCAGGAACAATGCCGCGAACAGAAGCCATGCAGTTATTCTCTTCCCCATAGTTCACTCCCATAAAAAACTTCTCTTTCTATTTTAGACTTTTGTCTTTGGAAATATGCAAAAAACAGGATACCATCCTCTATCTGCAATGGTATCCTGTCCCCTAAAGCATCGGTGCACACAGACGTAGAACGCTCTGCATCATACGCTCTGGTAACTTTCTGCCTGAACAGAAGGTGATCGTAATTTTCTTGCAGTAGTCCAATGTGTCTATATAATCCTGCTTCACATCCATAACCGCCTGGTTTCCATACATCCAGACCCCATTTTCAAAATGTAGATAAAGGCTTCGATAATCCATGTTAATCGTCCCGACAACTGCAATCTTGTCATCACACACGAAAGATTTCGCATGAAGAAATCCTGGCTGATATTCATAGATCTTCACTCCTGCCTCTAAAAGTTGTTCGTAGTAAGACCGGGTGAGCAAAAAGACAATTTTTTTGTCCGGAATTCCGGGAGTCATAATCCGCACATCCACACCGCTTTTCGATGCGAGGCACAATGCCGTCATCATCTCATTATCAATAATCAGATATGGCGTACAAATATAGACGTAATATTTTGCTCGATTGATAATGTTCAGGTAGACATTCTCCCCCACCGTCTCATCATCCAAAGGCGTATCACAATAAGGCTGAACATACCCTTCTCCCTGAAACGGTGACGGGTGGTAACGATGTGGAAGATAGCTCTTAAAATTCGACACCTCGTCCGTCTTCGTTACCACATTCCACATATGCAGAAACATCGCCGTCAAATTCCAGACACCTTCCCCTTTAAGCATCACAGCCGTATCTTTCCAGTGGCCAAAACGTTCCTTTTGATTGATGTACTCATCAGCCAGGTTAATACCTCCTGTAAAACCAGTATGTCCATCGATCACACAAATTTTTCGGTGATCCCTGTTGTTCATAATCACATTCAGAAGCGGACGGAAGGGATTAAAAACTTCACACTTGATTCCTTTTGATCTGAGAAACTCGTAGTATTTGTGAGGCAACGTAGTTAGACAGCCGAAATCATCGTAAATCAGACGGACATCCACCCCTTGAAAAGCTTTCTTTTCCAGAATGTCCAGAATAGACCTCCACATCACTCCGTCATTGATAATAAAGTATTCCATGAAAATATAGTGCTGAGCATTCTCCAACTCTTTGATTAGTATCGGAAAAATGTCGTCTCCCACTTGAAAATATTCCACAGACGTGTTTTTATGGAGCGGATAACCAGAAAACCGCTGGATATACTGAGATTGAATCGCCACTTCCGGGTCTTTTTCCCAGAGCCCTTTCATAGCCATAGGGTCTCCCCTCAGATACGGCCAGCTCTCATGGAGAATACTGTCAAATTTCTCCTGCATAGCCGTAGCAACCCTTGATTTTCCGAATAAAAGATACAATACCATTCCGAAGACTGGAATCGCTAAAATCAAAGTAATCCAAGCCAGTTTATAAGACGGATTGATTTTTTTATTTGCGATCCACAGCACACAAAGAACGCTGATGATACTCAGCACGGCAGATGCATACTTAGAATAATTGTTCAAACGCCAAAATAGCAACAAAATCCACCCTAACTGTACCAGCAGGGCGACAGCCACATAAAAAATCCGGTTAAAAATTAATTGCAGTAACTTTTTCAAGACTTTTATCAGCATAATTTCTCACTCCCTGAGACAATTTAAAACATAACTCCCGTAAATAAGATTTATCGCAGCATCGCGAGAGTTTGATTTAAAAAATCCCTGTCGCACAGACAGGGATTTTTTGCGCACATTAATTATATTTACGTTTTCTTGCAGCTTCAGATTTTTTCTTACGACGAACGCTTGGCTTCTCGTAATGCTCTCTCTTACGGATCTCCTGCTGAATGCCTGCTTTTGCACAGCTACGTTTGAATCTGCGAAGAGCGCTATCTAAAGTCTCGTTCTCTTTTACGATTACGTTTG